>Ga0307516_10002352_pt1 | contig 25372 bp, 25 predicted proteins | sample 19_EM_MG_FD_203310 | JGI IMG/M metagenome (GOLD analysis project Ga0307516, IMG submission 203310) | Populus trichocarpa ectomycorrhiza microbial communities from riparian zone in the Pacific Northwest, United States - 19_EM | ecosystem: Host-associated > Plants > Roots > Unclassified | place...
TTGCGAAGTCCGATTAACCTGAAACTTGACCCCAACATAGACCAATACCTTTGGAATCTTCTAGTAAATTTTCAGCTCGATCCAACGATTGGATTTGGAGTTATGCTCAATAGCATAAAACTGAACAGCATAGAATTTTACATCAAAATCCGAATCTGACCTTACTTGGGTCGTATCACAAGGCTAATCCATATCACCTTACCTAACAATTTAAAATTTTGAGTTGAAATAGTTTTTTAAATGTGATTGTTTGATCCATAAAACTATAATATCATGTTAAAAATCATTTAAACATATATATATTTTTTTTTAAAAAAAAAAGGTGTTTTCCATACCTTTCTCTTAAAACAAAACAACAACAAGAAGAAGATAGTTCATTTAATGTGCATACGAGTTTTCAAAAACTTTTGCACTGCTGATTTCAGAGAATATATTTGAAAAAATTAACAGTATACTAGGAATAAATCTTTTGAGATTTTTATTAAGTCATTTTGAAAAATATATTCTATAAAACTAGCAAAACACTATGTGTTTAATCCTAATTCGTAGGGAAAAAAAGAACCGGAAAGAAAGATACAAAAAGACCACATAGGATTATTAATTATCACTTCGACCTCCATGTCAAGTACTAACACATCTTCAACTATTCATCTAGGCACTTTTACAGATCTATCGGCAAGTAAAAGAGTTACAGAAGTTGGTTTTAACTCACCCAGATTGAGACTCTGAAAAACTGAATATGGAAGTAAATTCACACTAGCTCCAAGATCAAGTAAAGCTCTTTCAATTTTATGTTCTCCAATAAAGCAAGAAATTGTAGGACAACCAGGGTCTTTATATTTCAAAGCATTATTGTTTTGAAGAATGACACTTACTTGTTCGGCTAAAAGGCTTTCTTTTTCACATTCAGTTTTCTCTTCACAGTGCACAGATCTTTCAAAAATTTAGCATAGGAAGGAGCCTGTTTAATAGCATCCAACAAAGGTATATTGATCCTTACCTGTTTGAAAGTTTCAAAGATTTTAGAGTTGTGATTGACTTTCCTTTGTTTGGTCATGGCATGTGGAAATGAAAGTGTTGGCGGGGAGTCAGTCTTTTCTTTGCAATGTTCATATTCAACCCCTTCCTTACCCTTAGAGATTGACTCATCATCTTTCTCACAAGGTTCAAGAATGGGTTTTTCAATAACCTTATCACTGCGGAGAGTAATGACTGATTTGACTTGATCCATGTGTTGACTTCCAGAACTACTTGCATTTGCATTGTATTGCCCCTTTGGATTTTGCTGTGGTTGAGATGGAAACTTACCTCTCTCTTGAAAACTTAGAGCAGATGTCAATTTTGCAAGAGTATCTTTAAAATCTGTCATGCTTTGAGCAAGTTGAGTGTTAATTGCCTCTTGCTTTTCAATGAATGCATGCAATATTTCCTCAAGATTTCTTCTAGGAGATGGAGCATAAGGAGGTGCATATCCATGAGAATTTTGAAAATTATGGTGTGCTTGAAACGGTGGCTGTGAAGTTTGTGCGTTATTGTTATCACTCTTCCAATTGAAATTTGGGTGATTTCTCCAACCACGATTGTATGTTTGCGAGTATGGGTTATGATTGGGCCTTTAGAAACTGTTTAAAGCATGGACTTGTTCATGGAGACATTCCTTAAAAGAAGGCAAAGTTGGACAGTCATTGGTTTCATAGATTTGACACACAATGTCTTGTACAGATTTTAATTGACCATTCTTTTTCAATTCTAGTGCCTCGACTTTTCTAGTTAAAGATGCAAACTTGACTTGGAGGTCATGATCTTCCCTAAGGTTGTACATACCTCCACTAGATGTATGAGGTTGGGTTTTACTTGGTGCCTCATAAGTGCTTGTAGTGTTCCAATTTTGAGTATTTTCAGCTAGCAAGTCTAGGTACTCCATTGCTTCATTAGGGTCTTTATCTTCAAAAGTTCCATTGCACATCAATTCAACCATTTGTCTATCTTTAGGTGTTAACCCTTCATAAAAAAGTGAAATCAATCTCCGTATTTCAAAACCATGATGAGAGCAAGTATTAAGCAAGTCTCGATACCAATCCCAACATTAGTAAAATGTTTCTCCTGGTTTTTGAGTGAATGTGGTGATTTGTCTTTTGAAAGAGTTTGATCTGTGGGACGGAAAAAACTTCTTTAAAAATTATTGTTGCATTTCATCCCAAGCATGAATAGATCCTGATCTCAAATTTTATAGCCATATTTTAGCTTTATCTTTTAATGAAAAAGGAAAAAGCTTTAATCTGATGGTGTTTATGCTACAATTTGAGTCATTATAGGTGTTACAAACCTCCTTAAATTCTCTTAAATGCAAGTATGGATTTTCTAAATCTAAGCCATGAAAAGAAGGTAAAAGTTGAATAATGTATGGCTTAAAATTAAAATGAGATGCATTAGGGGAAAAAACTATGCATGAGGGTGCACTTGTTCTTGTGGGATTCATGTGGTCTCTAAGTGTTCTCACACGATTATTCTCATTATGAAGCGACTGATTATCTTCTTCGGCCATATTTTTTGAAAATTATGAGGATACCCTACAAAGTCTACCACTTAATGTATGTGACCAAACTCTCATACACGTGTAGAAAGAGAATAAAAGGAAGAAGAAAAGAAAACGAAACAAAACCAAAACCAAACAAAAGAAAAGAAACAAAAGTTAGATAAAATGAAAAGTAAAAAGAGAAAATAAAATAAATACTATAATTTGTACAAGAATTTAACTCCCCGACAACAGCGCCAAAAACTTGACACGACCAAAAGATTGATGTCTTCTCCCAAGTGCAGGAGTGTCGAAGTAATAAATAACCCTGCAAGACCGGGGTCGAACCAACGGGAGGTTAACTATATAAATTATAAATAATAATAATAATAATAATAATAATAATAAGTTGAAGAAAGCTTTGAGATGTGATATTGATATAAGGATTAAACAATGATAAAAACAATTGTCAAGGTTAGAGGATCCACTAATGGTATTTCAAACAAGTATAGTATAAACTCTTATTACTCAACTGAAAACCACACACAAAGGAGGTTCCAACTGATTATAAATTGTTAACATGATTACATTAGTTATCTTATTCGAATAATGCTAATACTTGTAAATTTTGTCAGGTATTCATGATTATAACTTATGTTAACAACAAATCAAGTTCCTTTCATAGCACAGGTGTCGGTTATACCAGAGTTTTAAAACCCGGACCGGCTCGGCGGGTCGACCCGGGACCCGGCCCACCCGGTCAAACCCGGGTGAGACCCGATCAATTTTTTTTTTATATTGAACGACGTCGTTTTGGCCTTTTAAAAGGCCAAAATGCTGAAGACTAAAGAGTGAAGAAGAACGAAGCAATATCAGTTACAATTTGCAAACCTAATTAACTCAAATCTTTGAAACCCAGCTGATGAGCAGAGGACGTCTTGACCATTGATCGCTGTTGTTTCTCTGCGAAAAAGGTTTGAATCTCCTTCTTTCACTCTCTGTTTTCTTTATTCTTCGTCGTTTTCTCATTTCTGAATTACTGGCACCGATTCCTTCGCAGCCCAATTGCTGGCATCAATTTCAATTCGCTGGCATCGATTCATTATTCGTTGATTCATTCACAGCCCAGTCACCTCATGTATGTTTCTCTAGCCCGATTTCTGCATCAATTTATGTCTTTTTTTTTCTACAACTCGATTTCAACTTCTGCAAAAAAAATGAGAACTCTACTGTTTGCAGTTTTTAATGTTAATCGATGATGAACTCTAGAATGTTGTTACCATGATTCTGTTTGTGTATGATTTGATGCTTATTAGTTATTACCATGATTCTTTTGATGCTGTTACGGTGTTACCTTGATTCGACAGTGAAAAGTGCGCTGTGTGGAGGTGTCTGTATTGTGTGGAATTGGATTGTTAGTTTGTTACAATTGTGTTGAATTACACGCCAAAAAATGCTGCTAGTTTGTTAATTCTTTTGCCTAATCAGATTTGTTAATTTCATAGAGCATTGTGTTGAATATGTGCCACAGTAGTGAATCTGTATTGTGTCTGCATTCAGTGTATTGTGTTGAATCTGTATTTTGTCAATTACATTATTAATTCTTTTACATTGAATGAAAACCATAGGGCTGTCATTGTTAATTTCCTAGAGCATCAACTGAGTAGTCTTTTTCTATTATGTGTGATTAACAATGAGGCTGTCATTGTTAATCTAATGAATGGATTATAAAGTGAGTTGGCTTGAAATTATATTCCCTCTTATAAATTATGTCAGGTCTTAAAATGTCTTCACATGATGGTAGTACTCCAAGTAGTGATCCTTCAACGGCCCAAACATCTCAACCTTCAATTTCCATGTCAAGTGGTAGTAGAGGAAGAACAGATTTAGCATGGGGTCATTGTAGAGAAGCTCCTGAACTTAGTGTTGGATGTAAAAAAACTAAATTAGTTTGTTTATATTGTGCTAAAGTATTTACGGGTGGTGGTATTAATCGATTTAAGCAACATTTAGCTGGAGCTAAAGGAGAAGTTGAACAATGTTGCAAATGTCCTTCTGATGTTCGACATCAAATGGTTTTGAATATTAAAGGAAATGCTGAAACAAAAAAAAAAGTTAGAGAAATGCAAGTAGATTTCAATCCATTTAATGCACAACAAAGGGAGCATGAAGAGATGATGATTAGGCACTTAGAAGATGATGGTGGTGGTGGTGATGATGATGAGGATGATGAGGATGTCAATACTAAAAAACATATGTTACCACCTAAGATTGCAAAAAAGAAAAAGATTCAAAGCACCAGCACTGTAAAACAATCGACTACAAGTTATGGGAAGCAGAAGAAATCTGCAACATTAGGGACATATTTCATGCAGAGAACAACTCCTGGTGCTCAAAAGTCTCTTCAAAATTATTGGCAAAGGAAGGAAGCAGTTGAACGGTGTGATCTTGCTTTAGCGAAGTGGATGATTGATGCATGTGTGCCATTTAATGCTGTTAACTCTGTGTATTATCAGCATGCCATATATGTTGTAACAACCATAGGTCCTGGTTATAAAAGACCAAACTTGCATGTTATTCGTGGTTATTACTTGGCAAAAGGGGTTGATGAAGTCAAGATTTATGTTGAGACTTATCGAGAGATTTGGAAGAAGACTGGTTGCACATTAATGGTTGATGGATGGACAGATCAGAAGAGGAGGACTTTAATTAACTTTTTAGTATATTGTCCTAATGATGCGAACCTCGTGATCACGTGGTCACGCAACCCACAATCAAGATTAAGATCTGATCCCGGAAAGCCGAAATAGGTCTGATAGGAGTGTGACACAATGGAAACCTGCCCCAAGGCACCAACACTATTGGATTGAGTAGAATGACGCCACGAAGCCAGTTAATCTTCGATAAGTCAGATTCAGTTCGTTCAAGAACTAAAGAATGCAAGAATCACTCACACACGTTAAAACTGAAAAATTCAGAAGAAATTATCATCAAAGCTGCCGAAATTTTGGCTTACATGAGTTTAAATAATTCTTGAAAAAATTAACCCTAATGGACCTCTTATGTGGACTTATATGAGGTCCACTCAAAACTGACCCAAAACCCTAAACTAAAAAGCCTATAATTTAATCCAAACAAGCCTTGGATTCTAACTGAAAACAAAGTATTAAGTAAGCCCAAACAAGCTTTGGGCTGCAGCTAACAAAATAAAATAATAAAAATAACTAATTTGTCATAAAAATAACTATGGATGTATCAGATATCTCAAAGACTGCTAGATTGTTGTATCGGTTGTTTAGAGAGGTTGTTTTGGATGTTGGGGTAGAAAACATTGTGCATATGGTGACTGATAATGCTGCAAATTATGTTGCTGCTGGCAAGTTATTGATGGAAGAATTTCCTTCAATATTTTGGTGTCCTTGTGCTGCTCATTGCATCAACCTCGTACTCCAGGACATTGGTAAATTGCAGTCAGTTTGTTATGTTGTTGAGCATGATTCTGGTATCACAAAGTACATTTATAATCATTGTTATCCATTGTATTTGATGAGGAAGTTCATTGGAGGAAAAGAAATACTTCGTCCAGCTCCTACTCGTTTTGCTACCAATTTCATTGCATTGCAAAGCATTTTAGCTCATAAAGATGAGTTGAGAGCTATGGTGACATCTAGGGAATGGGTCTCATCTGCTTATGCTAAAGATAGCAAAGGAAAAAAGTTTGTTGAGAGTGTGCTAGACTCTCTGTTTTGGGAAGAATGTGCAATAATTGTGCGAATGAGTGAGCCTTTAATTCGAGTTCTACGAATGGTTGATGGTGATGATAGACCTTCGATGGGATATTTGTATGATGCTATTCATCATGCAAAAGAAGAAATGATGAGGAGATTTCAAAAGAGAAAGGCTAGAGTGAAACCTTTCATAGACATTATCAATAATTGGTGGGATGGACAATTTTATAGAAATCTTTATGCAGCGGCATTTTGGTTGAATCCTCGATTTCAATATGATGCAAATATAATGGATAAACATATGAGCACCATTTCTAGACTTCTAGATGTTCTTGAGAAGTATGCACATGGAAATCTACCATTGCAAAGTAAGATTACAAGTGAGATGAAGTTTTTTAGGAATGCTGAACATGACTTTGGTCGAGCGTCCGCAATAAATAATCGCACCCTTATGCCTCCAGGTATATAATTTTTATATTTTAAAAATATTATTTGACATAGTCTTACACTTTTACTTATTATTTTTTTGTATAGATGAATGGTGGATTACATATGGAACCAGCGATCCAAATCTACAACAGTTGGCTATACGAGTGTTAAGTCAAACTTGTAGTTCTTCGGGATGTAAGAGAAATTGGAGTATGTTTGAATATATTCATTCCAAGAAGAGAAATAGATTGGAGCACCAAAGGCTTAATGACCTTGTTTACGTCCACTGCAATATAAGATTGAAACAAAAGTATTTTTCTTTTCTCTAATTCCTTAAATATTATTTTATCTTGTTTTGTTTCAATTTTAATACTTATATTGTGTTTACCTTCACTTTTAATATATAGGAATTATTGGAAAGGACGAAATTATGATCCAATTATTGTTGAGACAATTTGTGACATTGAAAATTGGGTAGTAGAAGATGACCCGTCAATCTTGACAACGGAAGAAGTATAGAGTTTTCACCAAGCTCTATCAACTATTGGATCGGGCTAAAAGTTTATGTGGACTCTCCAGACATGTTTTCCTACTATGGATTAAAATTTCAGGTCAATCGGATTTCGGGAAGGCACCGCAATACTGGTCTACATAGGCTGTACGAATTTTGTTATTTACTTCTATTTGACTTGTGGACTTCCTATTTGGTTAGGATTCTTTTCCTACAAGGATGTGACAGCTGGTTTTGGGAATTTCCTAGTTCCACTAGGATCTTTAATGAGCTGCAATATAATCTCCAAGTGTGTCAAGGATTCATTAATGTTTCAGAATCCTTTTCTTATAAGGATTCCTTATTCATCCTAGCTACACAAGGAAAGAAAAGTAGTGGTATTTAATGACAAATTAGCTATTTTTATTATTTTCTTTCATGTTTGGGCTTAATTAAAACTTTGTTTTGAGCTAGGATCCAAGACTTGTTTGGATCAGGTTATGAGCCTTTTAGTTTAGGGTTTTTGGGTCAGTTTTGTATGTGGGTCAATTCAGCCCACAAGGGTTATTAGGGTTACTTTTAAGAACTATTTAAACACATGTAACCTAAATTTCGGCACCTTTGAGGATAATTACTTCTGAATTTTCCAGTTTTAATGTGTGAGAGTCATTCTTGCATTCTTCAGTTCTTGAACGAACTGAATCTGACTTATCAAAGATTAACTGGCTTCGTGGCGTCGTTCTACTCAATCCAATAGTGTTGGTGCCCTGGGGCAGGTTTCCATTGTGTCACACTCCTATCAGACCTATTTCGGCTTTTCGGGATCAGATCTCAATCTTGATTGTGGGTTGCGTGACCACGTGATCACGAGGTTCGCATCACTTTTTCTCCTCCAAATAGCGGTGATAATTAAAGATCAACTTAACTTTTTTTCCCCACTTTAAATATATCTTGAGATCATTCCTCTCCTAAAATTCTAGGGTTTTCATCTCAATATTTTCAAAGTTTCTATCCAAGCCATCATGATACATAAAATCACTTTTTACACCCCTATATAAGAAGTTTTCATATTAATGAAATCGCTCATCTCTTTGGTTTCTAAGCCACCAAAATCTATCATGTTGGTTGATTGATGCATGGTTAAGATCTTTGGCTTCTTCATTTTCATTCTTGTCAATAAATTCATCTAAAGGTGGGGGGTAATGTCTTCTGATATTATGACCCATTTGCATTGACTCCTTTAGTAAACGACCTCTTGTCTTTTTATTTTGTAAAAAACCTCACCAAACCTCAACCTCATATTCATCCTCTCAAATTGTTGTTGCATAACTCTTAACATAAAGAACAGGTTTTCCTCCTCCTTCCTAGGTGATAATCCATCTTTGAAAGACATCATTGAAATCTAAAATTTCACTTTAGTAGGAATAAATATTCTCACACTCAATATGAGGTCACTCCACTCATGTTTCAATCAATTCTTGCCTTTCACAATAATACGCTCACCTTTTTACCTTTTACCTCTTGTGCTCGCCTTTTTGTTTCTTACAGAACTAATGAAAAATAACCAAATAATCTCGATTTGCATAATGTTGAGTGAATTACAAAAAAACAAACAAAAATGAAGATCAAGATGAATTACAAAAATAAAACGATAACGAAAATGTAAATAAAAATGAATACGACAATGAACACAAAAATATATACGAAAACTAAAATGAATTCAAGAAAGACTCTATATAACCCAAAACCACAAGAGAGTTTAACTAACCTGAGTTTATAGCAACACACAAACAGAATCTATTGATGGCGTACAATGATTCTGTAGACATTAATTTGTGATTTTCTAAAATAACCTAAACCCAAAGTGTGCTAAAATAATCCAAAATCAATATCAAGTTAACAATAACCATAATAAATTGAAGTGTTTTTCTTAAGTCCTGAATTCATTTTTTTTTAAACCTAATTTGCAAAAAAATAAACTTTCTATTTCAATTTTTTTATACTACAACGATTCGGCGATAGCTTTTTCTAACATAAAACCTTGTCATTTTTTATAATATCGGTGTAAAAATCAAGACTGAAAAACAACAAACAAATAATACAAAAAAGTTAAAGATAGATAGAGGAATAAAATCTAATTTTAGAGCCTTCCTCTTAACCAACTAATGTGAACCCAGGGTAAGGACCCTTAAACACATAAACAAGATAGAAACAACCCGAGAAAGTTAAAATCAAATTGATAGAAAATCCAACTTGGTGATTACCTAAACCAAAGAATCAAAATTATTGGATGAGAGACCCCAACCTTATGATTATAATGAATCAAAAACTAGAAGTATAAAGGAAGAACACCACAAAGATAGTGGATCTTCTATATGTCTAAGAAAAGTTCAATTAAGAACAAACAGTATGAGCGACCTCGCCACATACAAAATATGAAATAATCCAATCTCTTAAAAAAAACTAAATATAAGCTAAATAACTATATTTATACTAGGTGAAAATGTTCTAAATAAGGCAGGGAAAATAATAAAAGAGTATTAATCCAAATAAAAAAAAGAATCTTAAACCAATTATAAAAAAAATATAAATCCTACACAATAGCTTTTGAACCTTATCGCAAGGTTGTTTTTAATATCTTATCATAAAAAATTTTAATTCTATAGAAAACAAGGCCTTTAAAATCTTATGGTAAAATTGCAATTCGATACAACGGTTGAATCAAAAGTTATGTTTGTTAGTATAAAACTATATATTAGGAAAAATAAAGCCCAAAATCTACTTAAACTTGTCCAACTCTTGCATAGTTCACATTAATTAAATCCTAATCATTCCTTGTCAAAGTGTGAAACCTTGACTTGCCCTGGATATTATGAATAAGCTCATTAAGTGCCTCTTTAATCTTCTTACTCCTTGACCTTGTGATTGGCCCAATCAACACCTCTAATAGATCATTTGTTGATGCTTATTGATTCTCATCAAAATTCCTATTTAAAAAAGGTAAACTAAAAAAATTTAAAAATTAAAGAGAGTATTAATTTAGATTTAATTAAAAAATAAATACAAGGTGTGTATATGTATCTAAGAATATTAGTTCAAATATAAAAAATAATCAAAAATAAACAAAAGACAGAAAATGTGTTTGGCTTGAAAACTTAAGGCCATGCAATTGGGCTAATCTTTTTGTTCGTGTCATCCACTCTTTTTTAATGGATGACAGGTTGTTCGTTATGGTGGATAGGTAAATTTGTGATCATCTGTAATATTTTTCAGGCAAGATCCAAGTTTTAAAACCCTAAAAATTTATTTTCAATTTAATTTTACCCGAAAAACCTAAAATACACCTTTAGAATGTTCATAAATCGATTTCTTAACCGAAAACATCACTCAATTTTTCCAAAAAACAAAAAATTAAATTGAAACAAATTCATTTCTCAACCCCAATCTATTTTCTCCAGCAAAATGAAGGGTAAAAAACACCTTATTGAAACTTTTGTCATCAAATAAAACTTGTTAACACCAAGAATGAAGTTTTTGGTTGCCAAAATATAGAAAACCAATAACTTTCTCTCTACAACTGTCTTTTGATAACTTTATCTTTACTCTCAAACAAGGGATCTATCTAAAAGTGAACAAATCGAAGGCACCGAATGAAAAATCTTAAGGCATTTTTTTGTTCAAAAGGCACCAAATGAATGATACTAGGTAAAGAAAGACTACGTTTTCCCTTCACTTTCAATTTTGGTCACTTTATTTTAATTTTTTGTATTGAAAAAACCAAATATTTTTTTATATATAAAATTAACCATCAACCCAATGTCAAAATATTTTTTTACATCACGATAATCTAATAGAAAATAAATCAAAATAAATTACCAAGCTCAATCCTTAATGAATGCAACATAGAAAGATGAAATTAATAAAAACAATGTTAGATGATGGGAGTACAGAAATTAGACAAAAACAAAAGAGAGAATTATTAATATAATTCATAGATTTTACGCTTACATGTTATAATGCATGTATAATGAAAACACGACATCGTTTAACTTTTTGTTAATTTACTATGCATGTCATTAAATCTTTTCGATAGATGTATTCAATGAGTTATGTATGGAAAATTAATAAGCCTTCTCCTAATCATAATAAGGCATAAGTCTATAAAGGAAACTTCATCAAAATGCCATATTGTGTGCTATGATCCTATATAGCAATCTAGGTCTTAACATCAAGTCTTGACTTTCAATTTTTACACCCGGTGTGAATCATGTCTACCGGTATGCATTATATCATACACAAATCCCTTAATAGTAGGGATAATTTTCTTCTTAAAGACATGAGGCCCTTCATTGCTAATATTCAAAATATTTGCTAATATAACACAATTAAACTCTATTGCTTTATTTTGAAGGCTATTTATAATTCCAGGTTCTATGGTTATTCTCGTATTATCAAAGAACATCCTAATAAGAGTAAGATATGTGGGTTTTTTCATGTTATAAATGCTACTTCAAGCCATTTTCATCAAGTAATGTTAAGGATCAGCCCGACACCAACACCAAGCGTAATCATGCCACCGACCCATTGAAGGTGCCAATTGGGCCAATTACAAGAGCTAGGGCAAAGAAGCTTAAAGAAGCATTGAATAAGATTGTTCAGAACATATAGAGCAAGATGGACCTAGAGGGGCTTAGGACATTTAAGGAGCATGAAGGACAACCTTTAATTCATCTAATTCAGGTCCAAGAAGAGCCCAATTCATATGGAACAAGGGCCTGATGTGTCCGGCCCAATACCAGCCTTGTTAGGTTTGCTTTTTTTTTTTTCCTAATACTACAAGGATAGAAAGTCAGCAATTTATTAATCTGAATTCTCTAACTTACATGTCTGGTTATGCCTTTATTTATAATGACTCTAGACTTAAATAAACCCTAAAGGACCCCCCTTAGGTAGACTTATATGAGCCCCACTTACAATTGACCCAAATAAGTAATAATAACCCAAAGATTAAGATGAAAATGATAAAAATCTAAAAATTACTATCCTAAATATGCTAGAATCATATTTTTCACCCTTAAAAAGTTCCAAATAGAGTAGGAAAACTGATCTGAAGGTAGAATTAATTTTTAAGTCTTCTTTCCTTGTTATAACTAGGATAAATACGGAATCCTTGTAAGAAAAGGATTTTGAAACATTTATGAATCATTTCCACACTTGAAAACTATGTTGCAGCCCATTACAAATCTTTGTAGAACTAGGAGATTCCCTAAACAAGCTACCACATCCTTGCAGGAAAACTATCCTTGCCAAATAGAAAGTGCACAAGTCAAAATGAAGTAAATAACAAAATTTGTACAGCCTATTCTGACCTATATCGCATTTTCTTCGCGAAATCCGATTCATCTAACACTTTACCCTAACTACACCAATACTCTGGAATCTTCATGTCAAATTTCAGCTCGATCCAACAGATGGATTTGGAGTTATTCTCAATAGCATAAAACTGGATAGCCGAAAATTTTATACAAAAATCTGAATCTGACCTTACTTCATATCGTTCCCTCTCTCTTCAAAATGATTCGTCCTCGAATCACCAACAGGTTTGATGGACAAATTCCTTAGCCTCTTGTTTTAGCCATTGGAGTTCTTTTCTTGCATGCAATTTGCCTGTAACAATATTGTATGAATGTAGTTACCGATAATAATTTCAAATAAGCATGTCTTCCAATCCACTTGTGATGCGAACCTCGTGATCACATTGTCACGCAACCCACACGCAAAGACACCAATTCCTGGAAAGCCAAGTAAATCAGGTTTGATAGGAGTGTGAAACAAAGCTAACTTGTACCTAGGCACCAGCACTATTGGAAACGGAGACCCCCACCCAACGAATATTGATTCGCGAACGAGAAGTATAAGGATGACGCCACGAAGACAGATGTTCTTCGATAAGTCGTTTTCAGTTCTTCAGAGAACCAAAGAAGGGAGATTATCCCACCAACACACAATAAGTGCAGCAAAGAAGTTTATTGATCTGAAAATTGCGTAACCTTACATGTTTGGTTATGCCATTATTTATACTGATTATAGACTTAAAGAAACCCTAATGGACCCCCCTTAGGTGGACTTATATGAAGCCCACTTACAATTGACCCAAATAAGTAATAATAACCCAAAAACTAAGAAGAAAATAATAAAAATCTGAAAATTATCATGCTAAATATGCTAGAATCAGATTTGTCACCATTAAGAATTAAATAAACTAGGAAAAATCTGATTTGGAAAATTTGTGTTGCTGCCCCCCTTGATGTCCTTGATTAGCTTGGATTTCCTTGTTTAACTTGGACAAATAAGAAAATAAATTTCCTCCTTTGTTGCTAATTTAATTACTTTCCTTCCTAAGTTAGGAAAAGCATTAAATAGTCCTCCCCTCTATAGGAATAAGATATGGCGAACTTCAGCTTAATTAGGAGAATAAATTGCTGATTTTTTATCCTTGTAGCATTAGGAAAAATAACAAGCCTAACAAGGCTGGTATTGGGCCGGACACATCAACCCCTTATTCCACACGAATTGGGCTCTTCTTGGACCTGAACTAGATGAATTAAAGACTGTCCATGCTCCTTAAATGTCCCAAGCCTCTCTAGGTCCATTTTGCTCCATATATTCTGAACAAGCCCATTCAATGCTTCTGTAAGCTTCTTTGCCCTAGCTCTTGTGATTGGCCCAATTGGCACCTCCAATGGGTCGTTGGCATGATTACACTTGGTGTTGGGCTGATCCGCATCAATGAGATTCTCAAAATAAGCTGCCACATCCTTTTAGGAAAAGAATCCTAGCCAAATAGGAAGTCCACAAGTCAAAAGAAAGTAAATAACAAAATTCATATAGCCTCTGTTGACCTGTGTTTCGATGCCTTCCCGAATTCCGATTGATCTGAAATTTTAAACCAAGGTATGAAAACATGTCAGGAGACTCCAACTAAAATTTCAGCTTAATCCAACTTTCGGATTGCGAATTATGACTGTTGCCGTAAAACTGGATAGGTGCCCTTTTTACGTCAAAATCCGAATTTGACCTTGCCTGGATCGTATCATAAAGATTCAACGGTGAATCTTCTTGAAGAGGAAAGGAATGATATGGTTCAGCCTTGTGATACGAACCAAGCAAGGTGAGCTTCGGATTTTGGCGTAAAATATGCAATAGTCCAGGTTTACGGAAACAGTCATAATTCTCAACCTGACCGTTGGATTGTGCTAAACCTTTGCGTGGACTCTCCAGACATGTTGTCCTACCATGGGTTGAGCTTTCAGATCAATCAGAGTTCGGAAAGGCATGGAAATACTGGTCAACAAAGGCTGTACGAATTTTGTTATTTACTTCCTTTTGACTTGTGGGATTCTTATTTGGTTAGGATTCTTTTCCTACAAGAATGTGACAGCTGGTTTTGTAAATTTTCTAGTTCCACAAGGATCTTTAATTAGCTGCAATATAATCTCCAAGTGTGACAAGGATTCATTAATGTTTCACAATCCTTTTCTTATAATGATTCCTTATCCATCCTAGCTACATAAGGAAAGATGGGCTAGTGGTATTTTAAGAGAAATTATTTATTTTTATTATTTTCTTTCATGTTTGGGCTTAATTAAAACTTTGTTTTGAGCTAGGATCTAATGCTTGTTTGGATCAGATTATGGCCTTTTCAGTTTAGGATTTTTAGGTCAACTTTGTAAGGGGTTAGTTCAGCACACAAGGGGTAGATCTAATAGGGTTACTTTTAAGAACTATTTAAACACATGTAACCTAAATTTCAGAAGCTTGGATGAATATTACTTCTGAAATTTTCAGTTTAATGTGCGAGTGTGATTCTTGCATTCTTCAGTTCTTGAACGAACTGAATCTGACTTATCGAAGATTAACTGGCTTCGTGGCGTCATTCTACTCATTCCAATAGTGTTGGTGCCTTGGGGCAGGTTTCCATTGTGTCACACTCCTCTCAGTCCTATTTCAGCTTTCCGTAATCATATCTCAATCTTGATTGTGGGTTGCGTGACCACATGATCACGAGGTTCTCATCACTAAAGTAAATACTGTCCAATTGAGCTAAATTTTCAGATATTGTGCGATATAAATCCAAATAGATAGAATATAAAGTTTGAGCAATTTACGATAAGGTTTGGTATACTGACGCAAAAACGTTATGAATGAGATCTGATTAGACCCGAAATTGAAAACCAAAGTAAACGATATCCAATTGACCCCAAACTTAATATGTGGTGTGATTAGGACCCTAGTAATCGTATTATCAACTTCAACATAATTTCGAGTTGACTTGATCTAATTTTCCCTTCTTTAGTTTTATGCGGTAGAAACCAATAAACATCTTTTTTTGAAAAAAAAAATTTCTCTTCTCTTTTTTCTTGTGGTACTGATATATTTTGGACAGTAACATAATGAAATAATTGTCGAATTGAGAATTATGACTGTTGCCGTAAAACTGGATAGTTGCACATTGTACATCAAAATCCGAATTTGACCTTGCATGGATCATTTTGCTATCTTACTACTTTGCATTATAATTCTTGGGTATTAGTTACCGAATGTGGTTTTCACATTTGTAATAGCATGCAGGAACTAAAGAAAAGTAGAAGAATAGTTAAGAGCAAAATGAACCTACGACTCAATAATGAACCAAGGGTTGCTGCATTAGCTATAGAAACTAGTTATTTTGTTTTGTCTAATGGGATGATACTTGAACTTTATAATTGTCATTTTATTCTAGTATTTTACGACATTGTTTCCATTTTATTTAGTAAATGGACTTAAATTTCTTATTGATGAAAAATATTGTTCTTTTATAATAATGATGTTTTTATAATTGTCAAAATTTACGAGAGCTTTTGAAGTTGAATGTACTGCTTCAGGTATAGGTATAGGAGATGTGTTAATGCAGGATAAGAGGCCCATTGCGTATTTCAGCTAAACACTTAATGGGGCATCCTTTAATTACCCTACATATGACAAGGAGCTCTATGCCTTGGTAAGAACTTTAGAGACGTGGCAGCATTACTTGTGGCCCAAAGAGTTTGTTATACATTCAGATTATGAATCATTGAAGCACTTGAAAGGGTATAAGGTAAGTTGAGTAGGAGACATGCCAAATGGGTTCAATTTATGGAAACCTTTCCGTATGTGATCAAGTATAAGCAAGGAAAAGAAAACATTATGGCTGCTGCCCTTTCGCACAAGTATGTTCTTTTATCTACTTTGGATGCTAGATTTCTAGGATTTGAACACATAAAGAATTGTATAAGGATGATTAAGTTCTATGCGTGACTCACTTGTACGTGAAGTAAATGAGGGCGGGTTAAGGGGGCATTTTGGTGTTGTTAAGACTTTGGATGTGTTGCTGATACAGTTCAGCCTTGTGATACGACCCAAGCAAGGTTAGATTCGGATTTTGGGGTAAAATACGCAACAGTCTAGGTTTACAACAACTGTCATAATTCTCAATACAACTATTGGATCGGGCTAAACATTTACGTGGAGTCTCCAGACATGTTCTCCAACCTTTGGTTAAAATTTCAAGTCAATTGGAGTTCGCGAAGGCATGGAAATACTGGTCAACAGATGTTGTACGAATTTTGTTATTCACTTCCTTTTGACTTGTGGACTTCCTATTTGGTTAGGATTCTTTTCCTACAAGGATGTGGCAGCTGGTTTTGGGAATTTCCTAGTTCCACTAGGATTTGCAATATAGGTCAAACAGGTTTTATGAATTTTGTTATTTGCTTCCTTTTGACTTGTGGAGTTTCTATTTGGCAAGGATCCTTTTCCTACAAGGATGTGGTAGCTTGCTTTGGTAATCTTCTAGTTCTACAAGGATCTTTAATGGGTTGCAACATAGTTTCCAAGTGTGTCAAGGATTCATTAATGTTTCAGAATTCTTTTCTTATAAGGATTCCTTATTCATCCTAGCTACACAAGGAAAGAAACGTAGTGGTATTTAATGACAAAGTAGCTATTTTTATTATTTTCTTTCATGTTTGGGCTTAATTAAAACTTTGTTTTGAGCTAGGATCCAAGGCTTGTTTGGATCACGTTATAGGCTTTTGAATTTAAGGTTTTGGGTCAGTTTTTGAGTGGATCTCATATAAGTCCACATAAGGGGTCCATAGGGTTAATTTTTCAAAAGTTATTTAAACTCATGTAACCAAAATTTTGGCAGCTTACATGATTATTACTTCTGAATTTTTCAATTTTAACCAGTGAGAGTGTTTCTTGCATTCTTCATTTCTTGAACGAACTGAATCTGACTTATTAAAGATTAACTGGCTTCATGGCGTCATTCTACTCATTCCAATAGTGTTGGTGCCTTGGGAAAGGTTTCCATTGTGTCACACTCATGTCAGACCTATTTCGGCTTTCCGGGATCAGATCTCAATCTTGATTGTGGGTTACGTGACCACATGATCATGAGGTTCGCATCAGTTGCATGAACATTTTTATTCACATAAAATTAAAAAAGATGTGTAACGTATATGTGATAAATGCATAACTTGTAGGAAAGCAAAGTCTAGGACTCAACCACATGGCTTGTATATCCCTTTGCATATACCCAAGGATCCATGAGTAGACATTTCGATGGACTTCTCTTAGGTTTACCTAGGTCAAAAAGGGGTAGGGAATTTGATACGATCCAGCCAAGGTCAAATTTGGATTTTGATGTAAAATGTGCAACTATCCAGTTTTACGGCAACAGTTATAATTCTCAATCTGATCGTTGATCGGGCTGAAATCTCATGTGGAGTCTCCTAACATGTTTTCCTACGTTGGGTTAAAATTTCAGGTCAATCGGAGTTTGGGAAAGCATCGCAATACGGGTCAACAGAGGCTGTACGAATTTTGTTATTTACTTCCTTTTGACTTGTGGACTTTCCTATTTGGCTAGGATTCTTTTCTTAAAAGGATGTGGCAGCTTATTTTGGAAATCTACTAATTCTCCAAAGATTTTTAATGGGCTGTAACATAGTTTCCATGTGTGGCAAGGATTCATAAATATTTCAAAATCCTTTTCTTACAATGATTCCTTATTCATCCTAGCTACAAAAAGGAAAGAAGACTTCACAATAAATTCTACCTTCATATCAGATTTCCTAGTCTATTTGGGACTTCTTAATGGTGACAAATCTGATTATAGCATATTTAGGATGGTAATTTTTAGATTTTTATTATTTTCTTCTTAGTCTTTGGGTTATTATTACTTATTTGGGTCAATTGTAAGTGATCCTCATATAAGTCCACCTAAGGGGGGTCCATTAGGGTTTATTTAAGTCCAGAGTAAGTATAAATAAAGACATAACCAGACATATAAGTTAGACAATTCAGATTAATAAAACTTCTTGTTTGCCGCACTTTGTGTGTGTGTGTGTGTTGGTGAAATAATCTCCCTTCCATGGTTCTCTAATGAACTGAAAAAGGACTTATCGAAGAACTGTCTCTGTGGCGTCATCCTTATACTTATCGTTTGCGAATCAATATTCATTGGGTGATTTCCGTTTCCAATAGTGCTGGTGCCTAGGTACAAGTTATCTTTGTGTCACACTCCTATCAAACCTGATTTACTTGGCTTTCCGAGAATTGGTGTCTTTGTGTGTGCGTTGCATGACCATGTGATCACGAGGTCCGCATCAGATTTAATTTTTGTAGTTGTTGATAGGTTTTCAAATATGACACTTTATTCCATGTTATAAAACCAATGATGCAACTAACATTGCGGATTTGTTCTTTAGGAAGATAGTACGGCTTCACGGGATCTCTAAGGGCATTGTTTCTGATAGAGATTTTAAGTTCCCTGGCTATTTTTGAAAGGTGTTATGGGGCAAATTGGGTACTAAACTATTGTTTTCAACTACTTGTCACCCCCAAACAGATGGACAAACCAAAATAGTTAATAGGACCTTAACACAACTTTTGTGTGCTTTTATTCAAAAGAACTTAAAGATTTGGGAAGATTGTTTTCCATTTATAAAGTTTGCATATAATCGTAGTGTGCATTCTACTACTGAATTTTCACTTTTGAAATTGTGTATGGATTTAACCCTTTAACTCCCATGAATTTTATTCCTTTGCCTGTTGATGAAAGGTTAGTTTGGATGGTAATCGTAAAGCATAGGTGATGAAGACACTCCATGAGAGTGTGCGACAATAAATTGAAAAGACAAACCGTGTGTATGCGATTAAAGCTAATAAGAGGCGTAAACATGTTGTCTTTCAGCCCGACGATTGAGTTTGGATGCGTATGTGCAATGAGAGATTTCCAGCCCATAGGAAATCAAAGTTACAACCACTCAGATGAGTATGGTGTTTCCAATACACTTAATGTTTCTGATCTTACTTTGTTTGATATAGGTAATGATTTGAGATCGAATTCTTTTAAAGAGAGAGGGGATAATGAGGATTAGCCCAACACCAAGCGTGATCATGCCAACTCTTTTGGCCACAAGTAATGCGGCATATCTTAAGTGCTCTTACCAATGTATAGAGTTTTCTGTCGTAAGTGGGATAGTTGAATGTCGCTCCACTTTACTTCTCACTGAAATACACAATAGGTGATGAGGATCAGCCCAACACCAAGCGTAATCATGCCAACGACCCATTGGAGGTGCCAATTACAAGAGCTAGGGCGAAGAAGCTTAAAGAAGCATTGAATGGGTTTTTTCAAAACATATGGAGCAAGATGGACCTAGAGGGGTTTGAGATATTTAAGGAGAATGAAGGGCAGACTTTAATTCATCTAATTCAGGTCCAAGAAGAGCCTAATTTGTGCGTAACAAGGGGCTAATGTGTTCGACCCCATACCAGCCTTGTTAGGCTTGTTTTTTTCCTAATGCTACAAGGATAGAAAGTCAACAATTTATTCTCCTAATTAAGTAAGGAAGCTGGCCAGATCTTGTTTCTAAAGAAGGGAGGATTATTTAATGTTTTTCCTAACTTAGGAAGAAAAGTAATTAAATCAGCAACAAAGGAGAAAATTTGTTTTCTTATTTGTCCAAGTTAAACAAGGAAATCCAAGCTAATCAAGGACATCAAAGGGGGCAGCAACACAAATTTTTCAAATCATATTTCTCCTAATTTATTTCGGACTTTTTAAGGGTGACAAATTTGATTCTAGCATATTTAGGATGATAATTTTTGGATTTTTATTATTTTTATTATTTTCTTCTTAGTTTTTGGGTTGTTATTCCTTATTTGGATCAATTATAAGTGGGCTTCATATAAGTCCAGTCCACCTAAGGAAGTTCCATTAGGGTTTCTTTAAGTCTAGAGTTGGTATAAATAAAGGCATAACCAAACATTTTAGGTTATGTGATTTTCAAATCAATACACTTCTTTGCCACACTTGTTGTGTGTTGATGGGATAATCTCTCTTCCTTGGTTTTGTAAAGAACTGAAAACGACTGATCGAAGAACAACTTGCTTCGTGGCATCATCCTTATACTTCTCGTTCACGAATCAATATTCGTTGGGTGGGTGTTTTCTGTTTCCAATAGTGCTCGTGCCTAGGTACAAGTTATCTTTGTGTCACACTCTTATCAAACCTGATTACTTAACTTTTCGGGATTGGTGTCTTTGCATGTGGGTTGCATGACCATGTGATCACGAGGTTAGTATCATTTTATGACGAGGATCAGCCCAACACCAAGCGTAATCATGCCAACGACCCATTGGAGGTGCCAATTGGGCCAATTACAAGAGCTAGGGCAAAAAAGTTTAAATAAGCATTGAATGGGGCTTGTTCAGAACATATCGCAAAATGGACCTAGAAGGGCTTAAGACATTTAAGGAGCATGAAGGACAACCTTTTAATTCATCTAATTTAGGTCAAATAAGAGCCCAATTTGTGTGGAACTGATGTGTCCGGCCCAATACCAGACTTGTTAGGCTTGTTTTTCCTAATGCTACGAGGATAGAAAGTCAACAATTTATTCTCCTAATTAAGTAAAGAAGTTGGCCAGATCTTATTCCTAAATAGGGGAGGATTATTTAATACTTTTCCTAACCTGGGAAGGAAAGTAATTAACTCAGCAACAAAGGAGGAAATTTGTTTTCTTATTTGTCCAAGTTAAACAATGAAATCCAAGCTAATCAAGGACATCAAAGGGGGAGCAACACAAACTTTCCAAATCAGATTTCTCCTAGTTTATTTGGGACTTCTTAATGGTGATAAATCTAATTCTAGCATACTTAGGATGATAATTTTTGGTTTTTTATTATTTTCTTCTTTGTTTTTGGGTTATTATTACTTATTTGGGTCAATTGTAATTGAAGTCAATATAAGGGTGGTCCGTTAGGGTTTCTTCGTTGTAAGTGAGATAGTTCAAGGTCGCTATACTTAACTTCTCACTGAAATACACAATAGGCCTTCGATCCTGGATCAAAACAACACCTATTCCTATTCCAGACGCATCACATTCTATTTCAAATGCATTCAGTTATGTGTTTGAGATTGGTTGTTGATACAGTTCAATATATGGTTCAGCCTTGGGTTTTTCATGATGAGTCTTTGCCTAGGGAAGCATTTAGTCAAATTGAGATTCTTATGGATGATTGCTTCTTATATGATCCAAGCAAGGTCAGATTCAAATTTTGGCGTAAAATTTCTTTACACTATTGAACATCAAATCCAATCATTAGATCGATCTAAAACTTTACCCAAAGATTCCAGAGGAATTTATCTATGTTGTGGTAAACTTTCAGGTAAATTAGAGTGTAAGAATTACTTGCAATATAGGTTGAAACAGGCTGTATGAATTTTGTTATTTACTTTCTTTTGACATGTGGATTATCTATTTGGCAAGGATCCTTTTCCTTCAAGGTAGCTTGTTTTGGAAATATCGTTGTCCTACAAGGATTTTTAATTGGCTGCAATATGGTTTTCAAGTGTGGAAAAGATTTGTTAATGTTTCAAAATCCTTTGTTTTCATTTTCTACGGCAGAAGCAAATAACTGTTGTTCAAAAGACAGTTATTTGCTCCTGCCTTAAAAAACTAAACAAAGGGAAATTAGATAAAATCAACTCAGAATTAGCTCAACTTTGAAAATCTGATTACTGGGGTACTAATCACACTACATATTAATTTTGGGGGTAAATAGGATATCATTTACTTAGGTTTTCAAATTCAGGTATAATCAGGTCATATTCATGATGTTTTTTTTTTGGTAAGTTGACGTATGTATTAAAAGAAGAAGATACAAAGATTATAAGGGGCATACCCCAGATTTACAATGAGAACAGAAACATAAAACATCAGATGGCTACAGGCTAGCCACCGAACAGAAAACTGAGACCTCACTAGATTCGTTAGGGAAACCAATACAACCAGCTAACTATAAAATTAAGAGTCTATGTTATTAACCCTCCAAGCTCTTTGGATCCTTTTGTTTTCATTTTTGGTAGGACGTTCCTCATCAAATCAAGCATATCGCGAATTATACATTCGATTTGATTAAAGACCAAATTCGAAGTTCTAGACATTCCAGCAAAGATCCTTGCATTTCGTTCTTGCCATACATGATACACTGTAGCTGCAAAACTCAGTTTATGAGAAAAATTGATGAAACTCTTGCCATGCCAAGTGACAGTGGCCCATCGAATCCATTCATCCCAGCCTTTTGTCATTCTTGGAATGTCGCATCTGTCACAAACATCCCACCAGATCGCTTTAGTATAGGTGCATTCAAAGAACAAGTGATTGTGATCCTCATTGTTGCGAAGACAGAGTGAGCATCTATTGCGACCATGTATACCAAACCGATGAAGTCTATCTTGAGTTGTGAGTTTCTGTTGGACAACCATCCATAGAAGAAACGAATGTCTTGGAACAGCCACACAATGTCATGTCATTCAACCATCTGACGATGAATTCTTAGTTGCTCCCAAGCTACTTTGATCGAGAATCTGTGATTTGGTGAATCCAACCAAACTATCGCATCCTTTTGCCCCATCTTAGGATTAGAATTGGAAGGAATAGCTTCTATAATGGGGTGCCAGCCAATAGCTTGGGTGGTAGGAATTTTCCATTCTAAGTTATGAATCAGCACATTCACCTTCGCGTTCTGTTCCATACCTAAATCATAGATGAATCTTTCCCCGTAAGAATCCGCGAGTGGGCTATGTGGATGCCAATTGTCAAACCATAGAGAGGTTGTCATTCCATCTCCTATGATGTACTTCATCTTCGGCCATGCTAAGGATCTGAGCTTTAGAATCTTTCCCCAAGCCCAAGAGCAATTCTCTGGCGTATTGATTGTTCAGAAATTCCTACCTCGCAACAGATTGGATCTGATCCAAGTAGACCAGATTGAGCCATCTAAGTCATTGCACAGGTTCCAAATGTGTTTCAACAAAGCAATCTTGTTCCATTCTGTTATCCTTTTTATTCCTAGCCCCCCCTCCTTTTTTGGAAGACATGTCTGATCCCAAGCCACTTTAGCCCTAGTAGTTCTCATATCTGAACCTGACCAAAGAAAGGATTTCATAATTTGCTCCACATTTTTAATTACTTGCCCAGGTAAGAGGAAGAGAGATGCCTAATAGACTTGTATGGAAAATAAGACTGAATTAATCAGTTGTACTCGTCCTACATACGAGAGTGTTCTACAAGTCCAATGTCGAACTTTAGAGGTGATTCGATCCACGAGACCCTTACAATAAATAGCCTTTAGTCTGGACGAGAGAATAGGTACTCCCAAATATTTCATAGGGAGCTCCCCCTCTCTAAACCCAAGAATACGAATAATTTGTTCCCTCTCAGGATTTAATGCACCGCTCAAGAAGATGTCACTTTTGTTTGGATTTGGATACAGACCTGATAGATCTTGAAACTTTGTGAGCACAGTTCTGATCATACGAATTGAGTTTACATCCCCTTTGCTAAAAATCATCAAGTCGTCAGCAAAACAAAGATGAGAAATTTTGTCTTTCTTGCATCTCCAGTGGAAGTTGAATTCTTGGTTGGCACTCATCTCACAGAATAGCCTCGAAAGGATTTCCATACATAGGACAAACAAATATGGGGATAGTGGATCACCTTGTCTCAGCCCTCTTCCCCCTTGAAAGTAACCTGCAAGCTCACCATTGATGTTTATAGAGAATTGACATGATGTAACAGAAACCATGATCCAATCAATGACTGTTCTAGGGAATCCCATTTTTATTAACGTAGCGTCAACGAAATCCCACCGCACCTCGTCATAGGCCTTCATCAGATCAACATTCATAGCACAACGAGCAGGTCCTGTAGATTTATGATAGCCTTTCATTAGTTCCTGAGACAGAAGAATGTTGTCGCTGATTCTCCGTCCTGAGATAAAAGAAGTTTGATACGGACCTACTAAGGATGGCAAGACAGCTTTGATTCTCCCAGCTAGAATCTTAGCGATGCATTTGTACACTGTATTGCAGCAAGATATATGACGAAAATCTGTCAACCTCGTAGGATTAGCAACTTTAGGAATAAGGGAAATGGATGTAGCATTCATTTCTTTAAGCATTCTACGAGTCTGAAAGAAGGAGCTAACAGCGTTGATTACATCTTCTTCTTTTTTTGGTAAGTTGACGTATGTATTAAAAGAAGAAGATACAAACATTATAAGGGGCATACCCTAGATTTACAATGATAACAGAAACATAAAACAACAGATGGCTACAGGCTAGCCACCGACCATAAACTGAAACCTCACTAGATTCATTAGGGAAACCAATACAACCAGCTAACTAACAAATTAAGAATCTATGGTATTCACCCTCCAAGCTCGTTGGATCCTTTTGTTTTCATTACATCTTCCCCAACTATGTGCCACATTCTTTTGAAGAAACCTGCGTTAAAGCCATCCGGACCAGGGGCTTTGTTGTTACATTCTTCAAACTAAACATAGCATGCTTAATCCCCTCCCTTGTTACATCTTGTGCTAGTACATGTTGTTGCGTCGAAGACAGTTTCAAGTTAATTGCCAATTCCACCACTTCCTCGTTCAGAACCCTAGGCATCTGATCCACTCCTAACACACGATGGAAGTACGCAATTACTTCTGATTTGACTGCCTCGTGTCCTTCAACAACCTCTCCATCCTCCCTTGTAAGTGATAGAAGCTTATTTCTATTCTGTCTTCCATTTACTGATTTGTGAAAGTAGCTAGTATTCTGAT
>Ga0307516_10002353_pt1 | contig 25369 bp, 10 predicted proteins | sample 19_EM_MG_FD_203310 | JGI IMG/M metagenome (GOLD analysis project Ga0307516, IMG submission 203310) | Populus trichocarpa ectomycorrhiza microbial communities from riparian zone in the Pacific Northwest, United States - 19_EM | ecosystem: Host-associated > Plants > Roots > Unclassified | place...
GTCTCATTGGTCGGCTGTCATGTTCAGTACACATTGCAGACTAATAATAGATATCGATAGAGCTCCAGGCCTCCAGCCGTCCCACGAGCCAGATTCTTGATCCATGCAAAATTTCTCCATCTCCCACTCCTAAGTCCTAACTCCATGAAAAAAATAAAGTACCACTCCATGGTAATAAGTAGACAATGCCAAGGAAACACAAAATCAAATGCAGAATTTTAAAATCTGCCGTCATTGAATAATAAGTCCCACGGTAATTTTTGCTTATAAACACATGAATTAGCAGGGATTTTTCAATATATTAAGAGTTAGTGTGTACTCTGTTTTTTAATTAAAAAAAAACAGAATTTATAAACGATATTTATAGTGAATCTCATGCTTATAAGAAGAGAAATTATATAACATATCTGGATTACAATCCTACATCATATAAAAATATATAGAATTCATTACTAAATAATTTATAGTAATCTCTCCCAAATCATCAATAAGTTAGGCGCAATCACAATCAGAATATTGATCAGTACTGTTGCATTCATGGCAAAGTTCTATCCTCCATGTTTTGACTGGTGTAATGTGAGCAAAGGAGCTTTGGGGTGTGCTTTATTAATATATAATTTATCATTCGATGGGACAATCACTTTTTGAAACTCTCACTTTAATGTGAAACAAACCCTTTGCGTGATACGAATATCGTTGCATGAAATTCAATTAAAAAAAAAATGCATCCATCAGATTTTAGGAATCTAATTCTATTTTAAGAGATGTCAAGATCAAGGAAAATTCGTGTAAGATACATAGCTATCTACATTCATCAGTTACTAAAAACATGAAGGCTGAGATTCGTGAACATTTTAATTTCTTCACACGTTAGCTAGGTCATATATATATATAGGGCAGAATAAGTTGACGAAGATAAAATTTAAAGATGCTTTAAGAAAGCAATGTGCAGATCCTCTTGAAGACATGGACCTGAAAGCATCAAGAATTAGCTGTCTCTCTCTAAAATCAATTGATTTTGCAATGGATCTTAAGGAGCCATGCCCAAGAAGTAAAATATATATATATATATATATATATATATATATATATGTTGATAAACCTTGCACATGTACGCATCCCCTGCATTGGATAGCAAATTTCCATGACATAGCAATGTGAAAGCGTTGTTCTGGAATTTCGTAAAATTGTCAAAAAAGAAAATTCATCATTTTGATGGAATCTCTCCGCATTAGGTTATCAGTTCCTGATCGAGGCAGCTAGGTAGATAGGAAGGTTATGGAAAAAACATGCTGCTACTTTTTTTTTTTTTTTCTTTGAGAGAGAAAAAGAGTGGTATTTTATAATTTTAAAACTCATCCAAAATTGACCCGAAATAATATTTAAATTAAAGATCATGAAAGTAACTCATCTATAAAACTCAAAACCTTAAAAACATATATCAAAATACTATTGTTTTAAAAAAAAAGATTCAACATATCCCGAGCTAGATTAAATTTTAGATCAGCCAAGTCTTAACTCGACAAAAAAATTAGTATGAATTTTATAATAGTGTATTTTTCAAGAGAAAAACAAAATAGTGTTTCTTATGTAATAAATTATTTATTGAAATTCTCCAGGGTAACACATCCTTACCAAATTTGAGTATCTTATAGGTCATGGGGCATTGTGACTTTCCTTACTTTTGTCTTTACAAAGATTAGATTTTATTCGGACAACCACCTTATAAATTGAGGCATGGAGTAAGTGACATAAGTTTCTTAACTTCACATCAAACTCTGATCTCCTACCATTCCCATTTCTGACCTCTCTCATACCAAGCAAGTGCCCTTTTATTTCTGTTGTTTTATGGGAAAAGTTTCCTATCATTAATTTCTCCTTTCACTCTCCTTCTTCGTCCTCTCATCAATAGACAGCTTAGCATTTTAGTCGCTAGAAGAAGATTTTTTAAAATCACACATCAGTGATTTATATGCATATCCTTATGTTACAGCTTAGATTTCTCCAAATGGATCACGTCTTCTCCAATTCTGCTCTACACATCACTCTCATTTTGCTTACAATCTGCAAAGGTATTATTTGAAAACTAATGATCATGCTAATTTTGATGTTTTTCTTTCTTTCCTTAAAGTTCTGTAGATTGCAGATGTTTTTAAATAATTTGGGACATGCACATTTATTACAGGAATATCAGGGGCTAAATTTACAATCATAAACAGATGTGACTACACAGTATGGCCAGGTATTCTTTCCAATGCAGGCAGCACTCCATTAGACAGCACAGGATTTGAACTTCCACAAGGTGAATCACGATCCTTTCAAGCACCACCAAATTGGTCAGGTCGATTCTGGGGCAGAACTGGTTGCACATTTGACCCGAATACCGGTCAGGGCACCTGCATAACAGGTGACTGCAGCTCCAACCAAATTGAATGCAATGGCAAAAATGCAAACCCTCCAGCCACTCTAGCCGAATTCACTGTCGGATCAGGTGTAAAGGATTTTTACGATGTTAGTTTGGTTGACGGCTACAATTTACCCATGATTGTCGAACCAAATGGCGGGTCAGGGAGTTGCTTGTCGACCGGGTGTATGACAGATTTGAACCAGCAATGCCCAGCTGAATTACGGGTTGAATCAGGGCAGGCCTGTAAGAGTGCATGTGAGGCCTTTGGGAGCCCTGAGTACTGTTGCAGCGGCGCGTATGGAGCACCAGACACATGTAAGCCATCTGTTTATTCGGAGATGTTTAAGACCGCATGTCCGAGATCATATAGCTATGCTTACGATGATGCCACTAGCACATTTACATGTACAGGAGCAGATTATGTTATCACATTCTGCCCTTCATCAACAAGGTAAGGATTGTATGCTTCTGTTTTATTTTTCACTTTATTATGTTGCATTTGATTTATTCTGTATCTATTTTATATTGTAGGTGTTGCCTGCATTTCCATTATGGATTCTTATCTGTAAATGTTATCTTCTTTTTGAGCAATCGATTTGGCATGCGTTCTACTTTTTTCCAACTATACTATGCTTTTGTATGCCTCAAGCTAACAGGGTGCCATTGCCATTGGCATGTGGAATACAGAAAGGAAATGATTTGCAAATTGAAAACAGGAAAAAGAAAAGGAATATCTGCAGAAATATCTTAGTTTTCAGGCTTTGTAAAGAGCAAATTGCGATTTATATATGTTTATTAAATTCTGATCATTTCTTTATTTTTATCCTGCAGTCAAAAATCTGCAAGAGACACGACTCCACCAGCAAGCACTGCAAATGGGGCTGAAACAGGATCAGGATCAGGGGATGGGCCAATTGGAATTGACACTTCATGGTTGCCGAACTTTCTCACTGGGGACTCACCCAGTGCCTTTCCCTGTTGGGCTTGGCAATTTACCTTTATTTTTTCTACATTGCCCTGTCTATTCCTCTTTTTGGTTTATTTATAGCCTCAACTTTGGACAAATGCACATGCAGCTTAAGTGGTCACTCAGAATTCGTTTTGCATTGGAAGGAAAGGCTGAACAAATCCAGATTGTAAAGAGAATTTTCCAGGCCACATGTATAGAAAGTTTAAATCTTTTTTCTTCACGGAAAATAACATGTGTGTGTGTTGTATGTTAACCTTTACTTTAGAGTATGAACCATTTGTAATCTAAAGCAACGAACTGGAAAGGAAGAGACTTTCGAGATTGGCAAAATCATTATTCAATTTGATTTAGATGGCATTGGAAAAAAGTGTTTGCTTCACTGTGAATCTTGAGTAATATGTTTGGTGAGAACCTCCGTAGGAACCCCACTTTGCTGGAATTGCAAGCTTGGTAGATTTGTCATGATTTTGGCTGCAATATGAGAAGGGTAATGATGCTGTTAATAAAGGGATATGCACCTATCATTTCCTTAAATCCATGAAATTAACCTTTGTTCTTATCTTGATACTGACCAAAAATCAAGTGATCAACGTCAAAATCAGACAACTTTTGAGATTCATATATGTTAACCTTAAATAACCTAGCTTTCCTTCTAACAGAAACATCAGCTTTCTCCAAAGGCGGTAAGAGTAACATCAATGACTGTCCTAAGGTTAAAATTCGGCCCATAAGATGTAGATGGCAAACGCTTATATCTTCCATAGAAGGAAAAGACTAGCACGCTGTCAAATAAATTACATATGCATGCAATATAGCCACTACCCAAACTGCTTAAAGTATGGATTCCCATCTTGTGTTTAATTTGTTAGTGAAATTGGATGAGAAACGTGATGTGAGATGTGAGAGCTAGTGACACAGACAGTTGTTCTTGAATGAGGAACTCTATGCAGATATAGTGATCTTCCTGATTTGTAGTTTAGAGGCTCGTGAAAGTAGAGAAATCAAAATTCATGCACCTGAAAGGTTACTCTTGCTTTAACTTGAAGGTCTCTATGCAATGATTTTATATTTGGTGGGCTTTGAATGGTATGGATAGAAAAGTTTTCATGGGTGCAACTAAGACCTCCACGAGCACCAGGAAAAGAAGCTTTTCTTCTAATGGGATATGCTCTATTTCAATGGAATGTACATTTTACTCTACCAGAAAGGACAAGGGTCCCAAATCCAAGCCCCAGTGGGCAATGGCTAGAAGTAGGATTTGGTCCCTCCATGATTTGGAATATATATAATTATGTCACAAAGATGGTGTAGTTGGTCATGTAGTCCAAGTTGTCCACAACCAAGTTCGGAGAGACATTAGCGGCTTTAGAAATTCTTATTTCTCAAAAACACATCGCAGAACAAGATTTTTCTGTCAGTGGGAAATCATCAGAGACATCTATCATCTGGACTCTGGAGCCTCTTGTAATCATCAGCAATGAGAGAAACGTGGAAATGAATTTGTGTATCTACTTTCTTAAGGGCCATGATTGGTAACCTTACAGGAAAATTCTTTATCATCCTGATAACCATAATGAAGTGAATTGGTCATGAAATGAGAAATCTGTGTTGAGACAAACAAAAATTAAAAACCTGAGAGTTGCAATCTCCAGAGAATCAAATCTTCTTTCTTTAGTCTCTCTCTTTAATCATCCCCTTTTGGAAGTGGGTTCTATTGTTTATTCTTGGACGGCTGCCATGAAACAGAGTGGGATGAAGGATTTTGGTTCCTTACAGAAGCTTTATAAAATGAGGAATCTTGTGTTTTTTTGTCAGGAGTTCAGTGGGCCTCTCTGGTAAACAAAGTTCAACGATTAGTAGTAGGCAAAAAAAAAAAAAAAATCATTAAAAAATTAAATTCAGAAACAGCCACAAATTACAAATGATGTTTTTTTTTTCGTATAATTTGTTAACAACATGGCAAGGACGAGGGGAAAAGGCTGGAAAAAAAAAAGAGCTGCATTGAAATGTACGCGGGAAAGAAATGCTTTTCATTTTCGTATCTTTCTCCTTTCTGCCGCTTTGGATACCTCCGATTTGTCCCAGCCCACCTTACTTTGTCAGCCCAAATTATCACAAACACAACTACCGAAAGAAAAAACGCAGTTATTTTATCGGCGGTTAACAGTACTATAAAATTAGTTTATTTCGTTTTAAAAAAAAAACATTATTTAAAAAAATATTTTTTATTTTTTAAAATTTATTTTTAATAGCAATATATTATACCCATTAAAATATATTAAAAAAATAATCTAAAATAAAAAAATTCAAGATCTTTTGAAAAATTATAGTTACCACAATAATAAACTTGGCCAAAATATAATTAAAATTATGTTTTACTAACTTTAAAGCATGTTTTGTATTATGATAATGATTATTTTTAAAATTATATTTTTGTTTGGAAATTTAATATTTTTTTATTTTTTAAATTTTATTTTTAACATCAACACATTAAAAAATATCAAAAAATAATTATTTTATATATATATATATATATATATATGTCTTTTAAAAAAAAAAACCTTCTAACCACAAACAAAATTCTTACATAAATCCTGCCGCAATCCAACAAGTGGTGCTCTTTTCAAAAAAAATTTAATATATTTTTAAAAAAAATACTTTTAAAAAAAAAATCAAATTACCAAATTTACCATATGATCAACGATCCAAAGGATTCGGAGTCCCTCGTAAATTGAAATGGGATGGCACGCTAAGCTACAACAAATCCTTGATCTCGGCGAAAGGTCAGATCAATGTTATCAACTACAATCACTTGTAGTTGGTTCAAGTGGTAAGCAGCTTCTTCCGCTTAAGCGAGGTCTCGATTTCGAGTCCCTGTGTATGCAGCAACACTAGCCTCATCTGCCACTGCCAGGCATGCAACCCGGGGCAACCCGGATACTAGGGCTGGCGACCAAAAAAAAAAAACTACAATCACTTGTTGGGGCTTATTAGACCGAAAGCTCCAAACCCAGTATCCGTGTAAGGATTATGAAACAAGCAGGGAAACAAAAATGCCATTTGTTTATCGTTTCATTGCTGCAACGCAATCATTAACCAAGTGCTAAAAAGGTAAAATTCCTGAGTATTCATTACCTCTACACGATCTAATGTTTAAAGTTCGACAAAGTGAAAAATACAGGAAGCGACTCAGCTTCTCTCAAGAAACAGCATTACAGGAAAGAGGAGGGCCTTGAAAAGGATGGTCGTGGGGCACATTTCTTTGGGCAATCTACAACTCATCCTTCACAACAGAGGGTTCCGTAAGCTCGTCATCTCTAGTGGGTTCAGCTTCACTGCTGGAAGTGGCTTCTTTTGTTTCGGCCTCAACTTCAACTTCTTCTACATCATCTTCCTCTTCGATGATAGCATCAGGACTGATGCTTAGGCTAGATTTCACGGAGCTGTAAATACGAGAGGCAAAATCTTTGGGATCATTGAGTATGAAGCCACTCTCCATGAGCGCTGTTTGGTACATGAGGTGGGCGGTTTGCTTAACACTATCATCCTGGAGAGAGAAAGCACCATGACGTCAATAACAGGAGCAGAAATATTGCTCAAAGACCGAAAATGTTTTTAATTGAAGACATGAAACAATCACTTCCATAAATCATTCAGGACATGCTACCACTGGCAAACAGAAAAGCTGTAGCTGAGTGTGAAGATGATGATTAATTATGGACCAAAAACCCGAAAGCAAAATTCCTAAGAGGCACTGGCTCAAAGCAATCACAGGCCCCAGAACCATCTAAAAAGTTGTGTACAGTCAGAAAAGATCAAACTAGGATTTGGCAGGATGACAAACCCAGAATATATAATAAGCAAACCCACATGTCCAAATTCATGCTTCTGAAACACATGAACACAAGATAACTAACAAAAATTGAAAAATTTACCTCAGGGTCCTTTACAACTCTCTCACGGAGTTCCTTGATGATTGGATGCCTTGGATTAATCTCGAGCACCCTCTTGCCGCGCATATATGCTTGCTTGTTTGCATCTGACAAAGTTTGGGCCTGCATTATCCTTTCCATATTTGCGCTCCATCCATATTTTGATGTCACAACAATACAAGGTGTGTCAGCCAAACGATTGCTAATTTTCACATCATCAACGTTCTCACTGGCAAGAGCACCCTTCCACCACTTGGTTAGCTCCTTGAATGACTCCTTTAGCTCCTTAGCTTTTGAGTCTTTCCCTAGTTTCAGACCCTCCTTGGAAACATTCTGGAATTTCTGGTCTTCATAATCCATCAGATATTGCATCAAATATTCATCAACTGGATCTGTGAAGTAAATAACCTGGCAAAATGCCAAACCCGGCGATAATTAATCAGTAAATAAAGAAAGAAAACAATTCCAGTTTCCAGAATACAAAACAATGCAAAAGGAACAAATGCTGGAGAAAATAACGTGAAATCTAATGTCTTATCCGGAGGTGAAATGTTTCTCTATCATACCTCATAACCCTTCTTCTTCAGCCTCTCAAGGAAAGGAGATTTTTCCACTTGCTCCTTGTTCGGTCCAGTTATGTAGAAGATATCCTTTTGCCCAGATTTCATTCTTGATATGTACTGATCAAGTGATGTCAATTTACCATCCGACTTGGTGCTGTAAGAGAAGGTTCAAATACCATAAGTTATGAAAAAAGAATCACTACACCTGACACTGCTTCAGCAAAGATTTTGATAACAAAATTCATAGAATAGGACATTACGTTTCAAATCTGAGAAGTTTTGCCAGGCGATTTCTGTTAACTGAATCCTCAATAATGCCGAGTTTGATAGACTTGCCAAACTCATTCCAAAATTTTGCATATTGACCTTTCTTCTCATCATCACTGGAATTCTCAACATCTGCATCCATAATTACACCAGTCATCAGCAACACTAAATACATTCCGCAGATAGATTTGGGGGATAAAAAGGTCACACCATAACAACTAAGACATGTCAGTATGATGATTCAGCCAATAGACAGACACAGTAACACATCTTTAACCGGAGAAAAAAAAACAAGCCAAATACTAGCAAGAACCTAAGTTAATGACAGCAATACCTTTCTTGTCTTTGTCATTTGCCTCATCAGGATCCTCATCAGCAATTTTACGGATCATATCAAGTGCCTTTCTGATAAGTTTCTTCTTGATTGTTTTTAAGCTGCTGTGTTGTTGAAGCATTTCTCGTGAAACATTGAGTGGTAAAGTATCAGAATCAACGAGACCCTGCTCAAAATATCACCCATTTGGAATCAATATATCCAGTGCTTTCATTTTCTTTGTTCTTTTTTTTTTTTTGTATAAAGCAAAGCATAAGAATTCTTTAGCATTCGTCCATTACCATCAAAAAGTTCAGATATTTTGGCAAAAGCTCATCAAATTCATCTGAGATGAAGACTCGTCTAACATACAGCTTCAGGTTGGCTTTATTAGTGTTGTAATAACTCTCATATAGATCATGAGGAGCCTTTGGTGGAACAAACAAAACAGCCTTGAATTCAACATCGCCTTCAGCAGTGAAGTGACTCCATGCCAGTGGCTTCTCATCACCAAGATCCTGTTGAGCAACAAAAAAGTACCATTGAAAAAACCATAAACAAACAAACTTACAAATTTATCGGGTTATTAAATGACAAGCCACCACAATGTGGCAAAATATGGAATTATTCAGCATATCCAGTGGCACTCCTTCCTCTCAAATCCATGTAGACCTGATTGATAGTTTTCCACAGGATGCCCATCCAGGATATAAAAGGGGGGAGCAATACACAAGTGTGATGAAGGCAAATTACCTTTGCTAGAGAGTGGTAGAATTTTGTGTACTCTTCTTCTGTCACCTCCTTTGGATTTCTCAACCATATAGCCTTAACATCATTCAAAAGTTCCCACTCATAAGTAGTCTCCTTAATTTTTTTGGTTTTTGGTTTATCCTCTGCGTCCTCATCTTCACTTTTCTCAGAATCTCCATCATCAGAAGAGCTGCTTTCAGCAGCTGATAACAGCAGGGTAAACAAAAGCAAACCACAAGATTAAATTATAGCACATCATGAAACTCAAGTGCTAGAATAATAAGCATTATACACTGCCATAAGACAATGCATACTTGTTTCATCTTCATCGCTAGACTCGTCTTCATCAGCAGGAACCTCCACGTCAACCTCTTTACTTGCCCACAAATAGATTGGGAAGTTGATGAATTCAGAATATTTCTTCACCAAATCCTGGAAGCAGGAAAAAAACAGAGGTTCTATTTATCAACAAGCAATCCAGCTCCTCACAAAAATTGAGATTCTATCAGTACTGGATTACTAGTACTCTAGTTGATTTGTTAAAGCCAGTGATCAACTAAAAGATTCCATCAGAAGCTGGAACTTTTCTCTATGAATTGCAAAGAAATGCCAGCAAAAAACATTTCCTCAAAAATGGACATCGATATGATTCAAAAATTCCCTAGCAACAAATATATAAAATTATTAACAACAAAAATATAATGTAACCCATTGCCATCCTAAATTTTAGAACAAAAAAACACCAGTCCTTGCAATTAACTTGGCAGCTATGCAACTATCATACAAGCTTATCATCTTAATTTTCTACGTTAAATACAACTATCACTATCCAAATTCTCGAAAAGTTTCTCCCATGTCCTTATTTCATGCCATGACTACCAGAACCATTTCAACTTTACAATTCTGATAGGTTCGCCTTCTCTTCAGACACCATAAACAAGTGCAGAAAATAGCACAAAACAGTAAAGCATAACATTATTCATCAAATATTAAAGGCACTCACTTTCAATTTACTCTCCTCCAAGTACTCTCCAGCTTCTTCCCTGAGATGCAATCTAATCTCAGTTCCACGTCCCAGAGGCTCATTCCAGGTATCCTCAGAGATTGCAAATGCTCCGTCGGCCTTTGATTCCCATACATACCTGAAATACACAAACAATGCATAAACGACCACCTTTCAAGTTCCCATATGCAAAGCTCCAATTCAATGAGAAGCTGAAAAACTAATCCCAAAACACTTACTGTTTGTCTTCATTGTGCTTGCTAATGACTTCAACATAGTCAGCAACAAGATATACAGAGTAAAACCCAACTCCAAACTGTCCAATTAAATTTAGGTCTCCACTTGTCTGCATTTTCTCCACAAATGCTGCACCAAGAACATAAACAATTTACATAAATATTCTAAACATATCTCTGAAAATGTGTACATTTTTTCGACTTCTGTTCAACAGATACCTGAAGTTCCTGACTTAGCTATGGTACCCAAATTCTTGATCAAATCCTCCTTTGTCATGCCAATACCTCTATCGCGAATTGATAGAATTTTCTTTTCTTTATCTAACTTAATCTGCATTACCACACGTAAGCATATAAATCAAACCATAGCATTAATCACCATCTCAACAACTCCAAATACTACAAAATCAACTAATCACTCACCTGAATATCAAGCTTGGCATTGTCGCCTTCGCCCAAAACCTCTTTATCCGTGAGAGAGAGGAATCTAATTTTATCAAGCGCCTGAAATTCACAAGAGTTTTTTTATTTAAATCCACTCCGCCGCGACAACAATCAAAATAATTCTAAATCAGGTAAATAGTTAATAATGAATACTCACATCAGATGCATTGGAAATCAACTCTCTAAGGAAAATATCTTTGTTACTGTAGAGAGAGTTGATAATAATATCCATAAGCCGAGACACCTCAGCTTGGAACTCGAATTTCTCCGCAGTGTTGCGAAGTGTTCTCTTCGAAATAGACTCCGACTCTCTAAACCGAAAGGTGAGTAAAATCCATGAGCAAGAGAGTGGCAAATATGCTATTTATGCAAAAAACGGGAGGCAGAAATGAGAGAGCAAACCTCTTGACGACATCAGAATCCGTTGATAGTCCGTTTGGAACGGCACCGAGTTTCTCCTCTACTTTTGGAGGATCTACAAGCGAATCAGAATCATCCTCTGCTTTTGCGTGTAACTTCTGACCTGTGAAACCACAAATCAAAACACAAAATCGGTAACTAACTGAGAATAGATCAATCCGGAGAGAGATCGATTCGAAAATGATGAAGAATCAAGGCACCTTGATCTGAAATGAGAGAAAGAAGGCACAGTAGTAGCAAAACGGAAGGGACTGTCCACTTCCTCATCTTGATTTTTTTTTCTAGTAGCTTCGTTCAGTTAAGAGATCTATGCGTTGATCTGTTTATCAAGTAGTTTATATAGGAGTGTGGTTTTATGTTAGTGAGGGTTTTAGTTTAGATCTAGCAGGACTTGACTTCTGTTAGCGAAATTTGTTTACATCGGGTTGTGATGGTGCCAACGTGGATGATCGTACGGCTGGAGGTATCAGAATTGACACGTGGTTTGTTTTTATTGGTAATTGATTCGCAAGTTGACGTGGGGAGCTAAATGAGCAGGACGACCCCGCGGGGCGACTCGAGAATGGAGTGTGGTTGACCGCTCTGGGTGGCTTGAAATTGGAACGGTGGATGACTGGACGGGGTGTGATGTGTAAACGTGGCAGAATGTTATTGGGTTTTATTCTTCAATTGACGTGGAGAGTGGAGGCATGAGACTTGAGTGTCTAGATTGTTCTGCACTCGTGTTGGGTTTCCAGGATATCGGTAGTTCAATCGCGGATAACTTTCTGTGCACTATTGGAAGAAAGGGCTTGTTTCGCTATTTTTTGAATATATATTTTTTATTTTAAATTATTATTTTTGTATTTTTTAATTATTTTAATTTTATAATATTAAAAATAAATTTAAAAAAACAAAAAGGTATTGTTTTAATATATTTTAAAACATAAATTTATCACACTTTTATACAGACATGAAATCACAAGTAAGGTTTCAAATTAAAATTCAAGCACTAACCTGTTTTATACTTTATCAATAACCAATCACGGGATTTTGTTAAAAAATATATAACTGATAACACGAAAATCGTGCTGTGGCTTGTAACAAAGTTTAAGGCTACAAGGAGAAATTGTGATTTAAATTTAATTTTTTTTAGTTTTAAATTAATATTTTTATTATTATTTTGATGTATTAATGTTAAAAAAATTGATATATTTCCAAATATAAATCAATTTAAAACATAACTTTTAATATACTTAAAAAAACCATAATTATAAAATTATATTCAATTCAATGATTCAATAATTTAAAACTTGGTTTAGATTCAGGTAATGAAAAAAAAAATTAAAACATTATTAAAAAATATTTGGATTTATTTTTATGGACTTACCTGATATTTTTTATTATTATTAATATGGGTGTTTGGGTTAGCTTGCATATATCTCGACTAATTCCTCGAATTCTAAATTTAAAACCTAGTTTAGATTCAGGTCATAAAAAACACTTAATTTTCTTTTTATTAAAACATTATTAAGAAGAAATCGGATTAATCCACGTGTACTTACCTACACGTTTTGTTCCATGTAGATTTTGAGCTGAGTGTTATATTTTCTGTAAATGTAAATATGCAATTCTGCCATGCTTAGTTGATTTTACAAAAGTTTTATTTTATAGTTGTTTTTTACTTTAAAATATATTAAAATAATATTTTTATTTTTAAAAAAATTATTTTTTATATTAATAAATTAAAATAATTTAAAAATATCAAAAATATATATATATAAATAAATTTTTAATTTTTAAAAAATATTTTTAAAACACAAAAATACAATAATACGCTCCTACTTCCCAGTTTCTTAACAAACACGGTACGGTGGACCACTTCAACAAAACATTGAAGCATCATTAGAAGCCAGCAGTGATCATTACGTGAATAATATGTTATTGACTCTTAGGCTGACTTTATTTACTGAAAAGTTATTTTTGTATGAAAATTTATTTTTTAAAAAAATAAATTCATGAAAAGTGAATAATTTTTTTATATTTGGTAATATCATGAAAAATATTTTCTAGTATTTTGTTATGTCATAAAAAATAAGTTGGAAGATAACTTATTAATATTTTTTTTCAAGTTTATTAAAATAATAAGAAACAAATCTTGCAAATTAAAAAGTTAAATGAAAAAAAAATTGAAAAAAAAATTCGTTTCACAAATTATTTTAAATAAAATAAATAGCAATCAAAATAATGAATATCAAATATAACAGATAAAAAAATTAAAAGATGATGAAATTAAAATAATAATAATAACAATTTCATAAATTATTTCAAATAAAGCAAGTAACAATCAAAATAACGAGGATCAAGTTTGATAGATAAAAAATTTCAATTAAAAAAATAATAAAACACGAGAAAATAACAATCATCAAAATAAGAACCAGAGTTAAAATAAAAATCAAATAAATCAAATTTTAAATGATGAAATTAAAACAAAATTAAAACAAAATATATAGAAATTAAAAGTTTGAAGATCAAATTTGTTATTATTAGCAAATAATATGATATTTCTAAATTTTTTATAATTTTTATAAAGTATTTTCTGCCTAAAATAAAAAAATATATTTTTTAAAAAAAAAACTAATTTTTTTTACTATGAAATATTTTTTATTAACCAGTTTTTCTAGTAAAATATAAATATAAAAAAATTAAAAATTAATTTTTTAAAAGTTAAATTTCCGCCTAACAAACCAAGCCATAAGCAACCTTAACACCATGAATTCGAATTCTCTTTCCCTTCTGAACTTGAGTGGGACGGCGTAATCATTGCTATTTTCTTATACCCTTGATTTTAAATTTTAAATTTTAAATTATGGTTGTGTTTGTTTTTTGATAATTGATTTTTAAAAAATTATTTTTTAAAATTTTATGTGTTTGTTTGTCATTAAAAAAGTTGATCAACGAAAAATATTGTTTGGTCAACGGAAAAAATTTTACAGTTAAAGGGAAATTTGGCTTGGTTTTCAGGAAAGTGTTTTCCTTTTATTTTGGGCAGAAAACACTTTCCTGAAATTATGAAAAATTTAAAAATATCATATTATTTGCTGATTATGTCAAATTTGGTCCTCAAACTTTTGATTGCTATATATATTTTGTTTTGAATATTTTTTTTTCAATTCCATCCCTTATAATTTAGTTTTTATATTAATTTTGGTCCTTATTTTTATAATTATTATTTGCTTTTCCCTTATCATTTTTTAATTGAAATTTTTTATCTATCAAATTTGGTCCTCATTCTTTTGACTGTAACTTATTTTATTTGAAATAATTTATGAAATGTTAATTATTATTATTTTAATTTCTTCATCTTTCAATTTTTTTATTTTTTAGATTTTATCTCTATTGTTTTGATTATTATTTATTTTATTTTATATAATTTATGAAATTGTTTTTTTCAATTTCATTTTCATTCAACCTTTTAATTTGTAAGATCTGTTCCTCGTTAATTTAATAAACTTGAAAAAAATAAAACACTAATAAGTTATTTTTCAGCTCATTTTCCATGACATAACCAAACACTGGAAAATGTTTTCCTACTTATTTTCCATTACACTACCAAGCATCGGAAAATAATTCACTTTCATGAAATTCACTTTCCCGGAATTCACTCTCCAAAAAGAAATTACTTTCCAACAAACAAATGGGGTCGACGTCATTGTCTTACGCTACAATGCGAGGCAATAAAAAAAAATTATTATTATTAATATTTTTTTATAAAAAACATTGTATCAAAATTAATTTAATATAATTTAAATGTCTCAACGAGTTAAAAAATAATTTAAACAATCAATACAAATAAAACTTGATTTAAAATAAATACTCAAGATAAGATTTTTTTTATAAACATTAAGATGATAATATATGTCATGGATTCGAGTTAACATACTAGTTCATACACCGAGTTTTGAGACCGTGATAACTCCATAAAAAACAAATCAAACAAATCATGAAACTTGTTTTTTAAATAAATCTAATGTTGAATAATGAAATTTCAAAACAAATCAATTAAAAAAAATAACCAAAAAAATAACCTAAGTCAATCCGGGTTAACCTGTTAAATCTGTTACCCAAATCATAAGAAAGAATAATAGCCTCATAGAAAGTAAATTGAAACAAGTTATGAAATCTAATTTTCAACTAACTCAATGTTAAATGATGAAATAAAAAAAATATAAAAAAAAATCAAAAATAAAACTTGAATAAATCGAGTTAATTCGTCAAATCAATAATTAAAATCATGAACCCAATATAACCTCACTAAAAGTTATTCGGAAAAAACCACGAAAGAATAAATTTATTGTTAAACCATACTGTTTTTTTTTTTTAAAAAAAAAAACAAATCCAGTAATCAGTGTTCCGTGACTAAGGTGACAGTAAATTCCCCTCTTCTTTTACCGGCCAAGTCTGATCGCATTTATTTATTATAGCATTATGTGAATCGACATTAACATTTTAATAATACAAAATACTAAAATCGAAATATTATTCTTTCTCTCTTCTTCGTATAAACATCTATCTCTTAAAATCCACTGATTATTATTGTTATTGTTAATTTACAACTGCATGGATTATATTATTAATTTTACCCTCCCAAATGAAACCATGACCAATCAAGTCCGGAGAGCTAACAACGCCGGACAATGCAAAAGTTGGGTATCATACGACGAGCTTTCGACAAAAATCTCTATGACCCGAGAGTTCAACACTGCGCAGCCCAGGCTACTCACAGTCTTGAGTTATTAGGCCCAGGCCTTTTTTTCAAATAAAAACGAATAAATAAATAAATACCTCGACGTCAATTGAAAATGGAAAACAAGTTTAAAAGTCCCGAAAAATGAAAGCAAGGGATTTGATTTCTTGCAGGACAGAAAAATTCTTAATCTTGTCGTTTGTTTTAAAAAATTCAATAGCTAGAGCTAAGTGAAAAAAAAAAAATAGCAGTTATAGTATATTTGGTTAGATATAATAGATCATGTAATAATTCATTGCATGTTTTTTTTTTATTATATAATTTTGAAAATTATAATGCAATGAATAACTCATTACACTAATACTATTCTATATTAAAAAAAAAGTTATGTAAACAGTCATTCCGTGATTAGTTGTAATACCTAATTGCAAAAAGTTTTAACAAAATGATTAAATTATAATTTTTTTAAAAAAAATACAAGGATAAAAAAATACAAACAAAGACCAACTTGTAAGTGGAAATAAAATAAAGGGACTGAAATAAATAATAAATATTTTGCAAAAGAGAAATACCGAGATGAAACTTTATAAAAACTTTCTTCATACTACTAAGGATGTTTGATTAAATACAGTAATACAATGTAATAATTAATTCTATTCCCTTTTTTTTTCTTTGCATCACACGTACCGTTAGTAATGTTTTGCCTTTTTCTCGTATATATTAAAATAAGGCTGGGACCTGAGAGGTCGTGTCTTCCTTTTTATTTCGTAGTTATAAATTTTAATTTAGAAGTGTACTTTATTTAAAATTTAAATCACAGGTCATGTCAGATAAATCAAGTTAATTTATTTATTTTTTTAAATCTAAAACTTCATAACTATGAGGGGAAAAAATTCTTCGTAAACCCTTCAAATTAAATCCTATAGAGTCACGAGTTAGTCTAGAATCAACAAATCATCAAGTTTAAGATCAAGTGAAATCTTATAACTAGACTTGGACATTGTTTGGCTATAAAACTATTTGCATATTTGTTTTTTAAAAAATAATTTTTATATATATTGTTGTTAAAAATTAATTTTTAAAAAATAAAAAATATTTTTTTAATATATTTAAAAAAAAACATTTTAAATTATAATTGCTACCGCAATAACAAACATTAACTTTAATCATCTCACCCAACCACTTAAATTTTCATCAACTCGTGAAATTTCTCGAGTTTTTTTTTGTTAGTTTGAGTGGGTCTATTTGTTTTTGTATTTAAAAAATAATTTTTTTATTTAAAATATTTTTTTTATATTTTTAAGTTGTTTTGATATTATTAAAATAATTTTTAAAAATATATATTTTAATACATATAAAAAAAACATGTGGTACCACTTCCCAAACTCTTACGTAAAATACCGTGGAATTCAATTCCAAGAACCAAGTCTTGGTCCAGCACTTCGACTTCCAAATTTCCAAAGTCTTCGACGTGGAGTGTATGCCGGGGCCAGTACCTGTCATCTCATTCTTGTCTCTTAAATGCATGATTGTTATATTTGATTTCGGCATATGCCTGGAAAAGGGTGTGGCTAATCCCTTAATCTGGCAGATGAATGATATATTATATTAAAAAGAATTTAGTTTGTTGGATCTAAACACGTTTAACTTTTAACCTTAATTTTTAATTATTCTAAAATACAAATAATAATTTAAAATTTTTAATAGACAAATATAATTCAAATACATAAGATACAAATTAAATTTAAAACCTCGAATATCTAGATAGCTATAATCACGATCTATAAATAGAAAAACACAAGTTTCTTCATTTTCCAGTGGTAGAATTCGGTTTAATAAATACATCAAATTATTAAATATTTAAAGGAGATTTTTTTATGCTTATAGTTGATCAGAACAAGTTTGGTCATATCCCCGTATCATTCATAATTCATAATTCAATTGGATAAAAATCTCACATAGCTACTCTACTCGGATTGGGATATGGATCTCAAGTTTTTTAATCGAACTATAAGAACAGTTGGATTTTTACAACTATGCGTGAGTAAATGATGGAAAGAATTTTGAGGGTATTTGAGAGTATGATATATATTATTTTTAATGTATTTTTTATTTAAAAATATATTAAAATAATTTTTTATTATTATTTAAAATTTATTTTTGATAATAGTATATTAAAATAAAAAAATATTAAAAAAAATCAATCTTAATACTAAACAGACACTTAAAATTTTAATTTTTTGAGAATAGATGCTTTCATGTATTCTAAAGTCCAGACCCAACCATGAAACACGCAAATGACTTTTTTCTACGCAAAATGTGCAACCTCCAATCATTCATCCTGTTGCGGGATGGGACGGGCCTTGCGTTGTTGGAGGTACAAATGGCAATAAAGTCATGCATCCATATTTTCATGCATCGGAATACCAGCGGCGACACACGGGAGGCGGCATACCTCTCCACGGGACCAAAAATTCAAGCACTGTTTCATCACTTTGCAAGTCAGTGAAACGAAACCTCTTCAATTGAAATCAACCCTGTCTCCTATTAGACGCATTTACGCCTAAAACATCCAGTTAAAATCTTATATCCAGTTACACAATAACACGTGGCATTCATCTAATTAAACTAGAAGAATGCTTGTGCTTGGCACAGAACACTGATCTCCCAAATTAGAGTAGTGGTTTAAAAAAAAACAATTCTTAATTTTATTCTTGAATTTTTATTTTACACAGTTTAGTTATTTTAAGTTCAAATTAGCAATTAATTACATAGTTTTTTTTATGAGAGAATATTGAATTGCAAGACATATATCTTAATTTATATTTATCTCTTAATTATTTTTTTCTAGTTTTGTTTTATTTATCATCGATTTTTTTCTATCCAGTCATCTCGACCTCGTGATATAGGACGCACAATATATGTCATGTAATTTGGACATATCTTATGTCCAAATCATGGATTTCAAGTGATGGCGCAACTTTGTCTGGAACAATATTATTTTTTAATTTATTTTTGTTGTTATTATCGTCTTATTTTTTATTTTATTACCAAATTAATTAAAATTTAATTCGGTTATCAAATTTATCTCACTTCTTTAAATTCACGAGACATGGTCATTTCCGAAATTATTATTTTTCAAGTTAAAAAAAATAATCGTGATCCGATCTAGTCATTTAACCAGAGGTAAACATGGAATGTGTTCTGGCAGGTGCGGTTCCAACTATTCTTGTACGTGGAACGTCTTTTTAGCCAAACAAGGAGAACTGGAAGTGGTGTATTTTTATATGTTTTTTTTTTGAAGTAATAAATTGGATTCCTAAAATAAAATAAGCAGGAGATCTCGAGTGGTTTTTAAGACAGTTTAATAACCTCAATTCAATGATTCGGACGAGATACAAGTATGCGAATATCATATTTGTATGCCTCCATGGACTTCTAGGACAACAAGTGAAACAAGCTAGGATTTTTTGAATCATGGTTATACGAGGCGCGGGTCTTCTGTTGAGGGTGTGTTTGGGTGGGAGATGTGGTAGTTTTTTTATTTAAGGTACCATCATCTTAAAGTAAGAGGTGTGGTAGCTTTTTGAAAAAAACAACCACACCTCCCACCCAAACACCCTTTGAGTAGATCAACTCAGGTCAGTTTATCAATTTGAAATTATATAAACTATATAGTTTTAATAGTTTCCTTACGAGTAAAACAATATTATTTTGTATCTTAAAAAAAAATCAAATCATGACATGTACACATCTTGATTGACTGGTAAACTAAGTTGACTGGATTAACTGAATTTAATTGGATTAATTCCTAATATAATTTAATATATAACCCGACACTAATCGAGTACATAATTAACGAGTTGTGAAATTGACCCGCTCATTCAAGCTTGTTTGTGTGGTTGCGGTTGTTTTCCAAATAATTTTTCATATCAAAATATATGCCAACGATGTTTTTTTATTTTTTAAAAATTATTTTTAACATCAGCACATCAAAATGATTTGAAAACACTAAAAACATATTAATTTGAAGTAAATAAAAAAAATTCAATTTTTTTCAAAAACGCTTTTGAAACGCAAAAACAAACAGACCTAAGCAGTGCTTGGCATTGATGTTGAATTTATTTTTCATCATAATATATTTTTTTAAAAAATATAGTTATTTTTAATATTTTTTGATTATTTTAATATATTAATATCAAAAATAAATTTTAAAAAATAAAAAATATTATTTTAATGCATTTATAGATAAAAAACACTTTGAAAAAATAATATCTATTATATTCTCAAACACCCTCTTAAATATTGATAAAATTATGTTTTGTTTAAACCATAATTTTAAAATTATTTGATTAATCAGTCCACAATATATATTTGCATAGATCTTACTGATAACTCTACTTTGAAACTTTAGTTGCAGAAAAACTATAATTTATAAATTCTCTTAAACCTATTTTTATAAACGGCAACAAGAAAAACTACCACGTAGCAAAACACCCACTAAAAAACCTTCTCACCCTACTAAACAGCCAAAATCTTTATAGCCTTCTTGACAGCTATACGAGACATAGCTATATTTGTTTACTGTTTGTTTTCTGAAAAATAATTTTTTTAAAAATAATTTTTAGAAAAATAAATTATTTTTTAATATTTGATAGTGTAATGAAAAATAAATTGAAAAATACTTTTTAGTATTTGGTTATGTCATGGAAAATGAGTTTGTTTTCTGAAAAGTGGTTTCCGGAAAACCACTTTCCAAATTTTCCTGTGTTTATTTGTCATTAGAAAAGTTGGTCAATGAAAAACACTTTCCAGTTAAAGAAAAATTTAGCTTGATTTATAGAAAAGTGTTTTCCTGAAAAATTTGAGCGGAAAACACTTTCCGGAAGTTGTGAAAAATTTAGAAAAGTCATATTATTTACCGATTATATCAGATTTGGTCTTCAAACTTTTGATTGCTATATATTTTGTTTTGAATATTTATTTTTCAATTTCATCTCTTAAAATTTAATTTTTATATTAACTTTGGTCCTTATTTTTATAATTAATATTTGTTTTTCCCTTATCATTTTTTTATTGAAATTTTTTATCTATCAAATTTGATCTTCATTCTTTTGATTGTTGCTTATTTTATTTGAAATAATTTTTGAAATATTAATTATTATTATTTTAATTTCTTCATCTTTTTTTTATTTGATCTATATTTATTTTATTTGAAATAATTTATGAAATAATTATTTTTTTCAATTTCATTCTCATTCAACTTTTTAATTTGTAAGATTTGTTTCTCATTATTTTAATAAACTTGAGAAAAATAAAACATTAATAAGTTATTTTCCAGCTTATTTTTCATGATATAACCAAACATTATAAAGTATTTTTCAATTTATTTTTCATTACACTACCAAACATCAAAATATAATTCACTTTCCCGAAATTTATTTTTCATTTAACAAACGGGTGTAAGTTAATCTCTAGTCTATGTAATTAATTGAACATTCACCCAACGGCAAGGGATTGGATTTTGCCATTAAATATTGATCCCGTGGAGGCATTGGCCAAAACTTCTTTCCATATACGCCAAAACCACGCATCCCGTCAATGAAGATGTAGGGCCAATGTCACTGCCGGGAAGAAATAATTCTCTTAAATTCGTCGAAAGAATTGCTTGGACATCAAGCTATGCAATGATGATACTTCTCATGTGGTCCGGCTAGTGTTTTATATATATATATATATATATATGCATTTGCCTACAATTCAAAATACCTATTGTTTGGTATATTTGTTTTTTTGAAAGGACACAATTAAATAAAAGCTTTGAGAGAATAGATATATTAAAAAAGTATCTGGAAAATACTATTTTTAAATACAATCATGTTTTTAACTATCAATTTTGTAAATAATTATTATTTTAATAGTGGTTGTATTCAAACTGTTTTATTTTTTAAAAAGGTTTTATAATTCATATTATATATCCAAAAAATTTATGAAATATTGTGTTAAGATGATAAAGGGAAATGTTTGGTAACAAATATTTTTTTTCTACTTTTTCTAGTACTCACAAGATACTTTTGAAATAAATCGTTAACTACAAAAATTCACATTCTAAAAAAAAATAAAACATAAAAAATAACATATCCGAGTTGTTGAATAGTAAAATCATAAAAACCATTAATAAAGGATAAAATCCATCCATCCATCCATAAAATAAATAAAATAAAAGCAACACAAAAAAATGATAATAAAAATATTTTGTTGGGTGATGGAAAGGGCTAGATGGCCCAATAAAATATAGTCAGGGTTTATCTATATTTAATTCTGACTCGTATCAAATTAGAAAAAGTCCGACCCAATACCAATGGATTGCCTAGGAAATTGAAATCATTGTGATGAAAAATAATATTCAATGTACAAGCTAATTATTTGATTAATGATGTAGGTTAATATCTTTTTTTTTAAATTATTGTAAGAACTTAGAAAAAATCATTTAAAATAATATTTATTTATTAACATTGTTTCTTGCTGAAATATTATATTTGTATTTCCTGTTTTAGATCAACAGAGCAAAAATATTAAGTTTAATACAATAATTAGTTTCATCATTGTCTTGGTTTATTAGATTTCTTTTCCTTTGAAATTAAGGGGGGGTATGAAAGGTATAAAAGTGTGGTAATAATTATTTTTTATTTAAAAATATATTAAAATAGTATTTTTAATATTAGTATATCAAAATAATTAAAAAAATAAAATTTTATAAAAAAACCGGTGCAATCCACGAAACTCAACCAAGGTATTAGACGCTCTTTCTTGGGTCCACCTCGATCTATATTCAAGAGGAGAGTCTATTGGTGGAGTCAGTCATATTATTATTTTTCTTGTACGGGTAGGCAACGAAATTTAAAAGCTGGTAATTTGGGAGGTTGCTGGGTCACTATACATTCACTGATTTCTTTCCTTCTTTTTTCTCTGAGTGATAACTTTGGATTACCTTGGCCAATGATCAGCATTAAGCCCACCATACATAACTTTTAGTGGATTGGAGATTAAATATACATTGGAATTAAAAGATTGAAACATCCATTGCCATGTCATAAATTAATTCATAAATATATTTTTTACTTTGTCATCCGTAACCTGAATTCAAAAAATTAATAAAATCTTGAATATATATTGTAAATCAATCCACGCAACACCTAATCATATAATTAGATGATCCGGTTTAAGGGTTAGATTGTGAACTAGAAAGTTTAACTAGGAAATAGACATATTAACATGAATTTATTTATTTCTCAATGAAACGATGCTATATAGAATAATTTTTTCAAGAAAACTGAAATGATATTGATTTACATGATTTTTTAAAAATAAATTAACTAGGTTTTGATCAGATTATCTAAGTTAAGAATTAATCCACCGAGTCACTCGAGTCAAACCATACCAATTTTTCGAGACAGTTGAAAAAAATAGCCTGGCTAAGGCTTTAAGTGAGTAAGTCAACCAACTAATTTAGGTTTGATAAACATGCTTAGTTGAACTAACAACCAATTAATTTTTTTTATTCTATCAAAATTTTGACTGAATAATTGTCTAAACCATAGTTTTGAAACCCGGACCTGCACGGCGGGTCGACCCGGGTAAACCCGGATGAGACCTGGCCTCCTTTTTTTTTTAATGTGTAAAAGTCACACCACGTCGTTTTGGTTAAAAGACCAAAACAATGAGATGCACTGATGCGCTGATGCAGAATTGCTGCAATTGCCTGGGTCACCATTGCTGATGCAGATACCACAGTTAGGAATCATAATTTAGCTAATTCACTTATTTTTAGTCTATTAATGGAATCTTTGAAAGCTCCTCTCTCTCTTGAATTCTTCGTCTCTATGCTCCTTATCCAGTTATCATACACAACTTGGTACTAGCCCCTGTATTATATATTTATATGTAGTAGTAAATATTTTATATTTTTATCCTACTTAATTAATTTGAAACATTCAACTGAAGATGCTAGCTAGAAATCCTCATATTTGAAAGAAGACATGTATGTGAAATCTTTCAGAGTAGATAGCCTCCAACAAGGGCAACATGCATGGTAGATGAATTAGGGGGACAATACTGTTTTACTTATAAATATATAGTTGATCATCAATGAATGATTGTGGTTAATATATAAGTGTTTTGAGTCTTCCTTTTTATTTCCCTCTTATGGTTTGATGAAATTCACTTGGAATTTCAAACCCTTAATTTTGACATATGTTACAGGTCTTGTAATTAATAAACATCACGAGACATAATGATGAGAATTCACATTTCTTTCCTCATCGATCGTTGTTGATCGAAAATATTTTCATTCTTTAAATGATATGTCTCTTCATTTCTTGTTGTTAGTGTTGCATTGTAAGCTTGTAACTAATTAAATGTTTTATATAGGTATTTTTTTTTTTGGGTTGACCCGGGTCAATCCGGGTCAACCCATCTAACCCGTGACCCGATCACTGGACCGGGTCAATGACCGGGTCGGGTTTCAAAACTATGGTCTAAACAAATTATATTTTTTTATATATTGTATAAATTGTTCTTCAATCAAGTTTTTTATTGAATAATTGTTTAAACAAGTTATTTTTTATAAGATATCAAGTCATTGAAAGTACGGTTGTATCATAATTTTCTAAATTTTTATATTTTTAAAAAATATTAAATTTGTATTTTTTATTATTTTAATGTGTTAAAAAAAAATATGAAATTCTTTATTTTAATTTATTTTTAAAAATACTTTAAAAACCATCGAAAATAAACACGACCATAACAAATTATTCACATGACCGATGCATTAAAAAAATTCCCTGTACTCTCTTCTTAAATAACAATCTAACTCCTTGGAACTGGCCATCGCTCGTATTCACTCGGTCCACTACCAATTAGACAGAACGTCTCTGTCATGGCTATCCCCACATCCACCACGACGTCGTTATCAAAAGAATAATAATAAAATATTTAATTTATTAAAAATACTAAAATATCTTGCGACGCGTTAAAGGTTTCTCTATCTCGAAGCAAAGAAATGTACGTGGTACGATCTCTTTGGCTAATTTTTGAGGACGCACGTCAAGAAACTGATACCTTCCACTTTACCTTCCAACAGCCACAAGATAAGCTCAGCTCCTCGCCTCTACCCCCCTGCCCTCCTTTATAGACTCACAAGAAAAGCAATTGTATTGTACTTCTGTCATGGCGCTATCCGATGCGGTGATAGGGAATTTAACGACGATCTACGTGGCGGTGATAGCTGGAATTAAGGTTTATGGGCTGGTCTGTGGAAGGAGCTTCAGTGGTGGATT
>Ga0307516_10002354_pt1 | contig 25362 bp, 31 predicted proteins | sample 19_EM_MG_FD_203310 | JGI IMG/M metagenome (GOLD analysis project Ga0307516, IMG submission 203310) | Populus trichocarpa ectomycorrhiza microbial communities from riparian zone in the Pacific Northwest, United States - 19_EM | ecosystem: Host-associated > Plants > Roots > Unclassified | place...
ACTTAATTGAACTGAGGGATCGAGATTGGAACCGGTAGTGTGATCAAGGTCCGAGGAACTCTCGTCGACCCGAACGCGATAACGATGTCTCGCTCACGTGTTTTGGCGTTCAGTGAACCGCTGATGGCAGGGTCAAGGTCCGGGAATCACGGATACAGTGGCAGAGTGGATTCGACGAGCTGTGGCCGCCGGGCCTCCAAGCAATCCTCGACCCAGGAAGGGGGGACGGGACCCGGTCTTGCCCAACCTATCGAAGAATCTCTGGGCTCACACCGGAGGGTTTCACCACCTCCAACAGATACCTTCTCGTGAATCTCGTGAATCAGCAGCGCACTCGAACAATCTTCATCAAACTAGCAGCGATCGAAGCGCCCAACGTATTGGCCATCAGCTCTGTTGAATACAACAAACACGACCACCCGAGTCACCCATCGTAAACCTTGCCTCCTGGTCGACGCTAACATCAAACGTGCCGTCACACATGTCGAAGAGATAACGGGGGAACGCCGACAAACCTAGATGCGTTTCAACACCTCCGCAGTGACCTCTCCAGTCTTGCTATTCCCTCCCAGGTCAGGGGTGAGGACCGTTCCATCCCTGATGACTTCGTCCACCGCACGCTCGATACGCTCCGCCCCATTGCTGTATCCGAGGTGACGAAGCATCAGTGCAGCCGAACGGATCGATGCCAGAGGGTTCGCGATCGATTTCCCTGCAATGTCCGGAGCGCTCCCGTGGACCCTGATTGTTTTCAGGCAATATTCGTTCGCCAAAAATGAGGAGAGTGTAATGTGACGCGCGATGACGGCGTTGTAAAGATTCGTCGTCCGGGATTCGGAAGACCCACAGGAGGTGTCCAGATGTGGCCGTTTGCACCCGCGTCGTACGTGGCATTTTGTAGGGATTCGCGCGCGGTTGTGGCATTTGGTGGAGCGCCCATATGGATACGTTAAAGGGCGTTTGATTTCCGGGACCGCAGTCGAAAAACGTGTGGTGATCGCGCACCAAGAGATCAGGGGATGGACGATAGAGTACCACGTCGTGGGACGGATGACGAGATCGGGAAAATGGACAACAGGACAAAGACCAGGGGGGGGCGGAAAGCAAGTAAGCGAACGAACGTGTGAGGGGACAAACATATAGTGGGGAACAAACTCGGAAACTTACGGTTCACCCATAACGAACGTGTCTCCTGCATTCACTGACGGAACGAGGCCAAGTGACCCGACCAAGGCAGCTGCCGCATCCCTAATCGGGGAGAGGGGAGGTCAGGGGTACAGTTCCAATATCCGAGGCGTTGAGCCTATCAAACGTACGATAGGATGTCGCCGTAGAGATTCGGGGCGACCATGACGTCGAAAATGCTACACGTAACCGGAACGGAGTCAGTGGGGATATCATTCAGGGGACTCGTCGGTGGCTGCTTACTGGGGTTCCCGGAAGAGCCTTTTCGGAAAAACCGAGGAGTCATTCAGTGTGATGGACACGCGGCGGCCGGTCGTAGATCGTGATCAGCAGGCGCGGAGGTGAAAAGAGCGTGTCGTCAAGAAATATGATGACGCATCGAAGGGGTAGATGAGTGACCAGGCCGGTGGAGTTGAAAGAGAACTTAGAAGTTTTCAGAAGGAACATACCGGTACACAGCACTGTCCACGATCTGTTCCCCAATCTGGATAGAGTCGTATTTGCCATTGACTTCGGGCAGTGATGGGACACCTCGTACGGTCTCCCGGAAGAGACCGTCAGTTACAGACAAGACGTTTGACTTGTGGATGATCGTGACGTGCTGGGTAAATCGTGAAACACGAGGAAGTATGAGCCAGATCGCCCTCGTGGTAAGAATCAACCGGAAAAAAAGACACCGGTAGAATCACGATCGCGAAAAGGGGGTGCGGATGAGAGGGGGAACGATGACCAGGGGAAATGAAGGTCGCGTGTCGTATCGATGAACATTGGGCGAGTGTACGAACCTTTCTCGGACGTTGCAAGGCAATCTCGCAAGCCATCTTGCCGATCCTCATAGAAGCACGTTCGGTTATGAGCCGTGTGGCCCTGGCCTCGCGCCCGTGTTCTCCCATCCCGGAAACTTCTTGCTTGACGTACTGTTCTAGACTGTCAGCCATCCCACAGCCCAGTGCCATCCAACGTGCGGTGTAATCGCCGAAGGTTGAAACACGTAGAGACGCACCAGGCATTCGGTGTTTTCTCTGACGACGACAAGATCTACATCAGGCTTCTGGGACGGGTCCTTCGAGACCTAGTTGGGAGGTCCTCGTATCGGTAATTGTGACCCAGATCTCGTCTCGGAAAATACGCACGGATAATACGGGCCGGATGTTGGCATAAAGGTCGAGCTCCTTCCGGAGAGCGACGATAGGAGACGAATACCCGAACACCCTTTTCGACGGGGAACTATATTCCGAAACGCAGTCAGCCAAGAACCCGAACGTTCCAGACAGTCTCCAAGGGTATGGGACCAACCTAACGGCACCGAACAGAGCACAATCCTGTTCCCGCAATGCCCTGTGGTGAACCTGGTCAACACAGACATCCAAACTCAGGTTCACACTGAGGCTCGTGAATAACGCACTCAATCGTGGCTTCGGGGAGCGCTGTGCCCACTCGTGTGAACAACTCAAAACCAGCGAGCAAATCCGTGAATTCTAGTCTGGGTAGATCTGAACCTAGGGCCTCTAACGCGGCCCTGGCAGCCTAGAGAATAGTGAGCGCACATTAGCACCGGGCGAGCACATCGCAAGGGTGGCACCAAGGGCCCAACAAACGGGGGAAGCTTACCGGAATAACTTCCTTCCCGATACCATCAGCTGGCAACAACGCGACTTTGAGTGTCGACCGTGCCTGCGTCGCCATGCCGCGAATTGCAGTCCGCTGGAGACCCAACCTCAGTGCACTCTGGATGGGCATTTTTATTTCGTTGCCGTGGTGTTCGGGGAATGGTGTGGGGGATTCAAGGTCGATTTTTGGAAATGGGAGTGGCCCCACGAGTACGATGATTTCTGGCCATCGGATCAGAGTCCACGTGTTGTGGGCTCCGTTCCACCTCCGCCTCCGTTTCCGCTCAAGTTCGGGTTTGGGGTTCCTGGGAGTCGACGAGAAGAGAATGGTGCATGTTAAGTAGTAATACAACTTGAGAGAGCATGGGTTCGAAGAGGGGTTACATGGGTACGTAGATGTGTATGCTGATCAAGGGGAAAGGTTCTCGACAAGAGTGGGGATGCTGTTTCATACGCAGGTCGTCCAAGGGGCGCGCTTCACCTTCTCCTACGCTCAAGTGTTGGTGCCTAAGCACGCAGACAAGTGAGGAACATGGTGTACTTCCTCTCCAACTCCCTCACCCTCCTCCTGGCCTCCTTCTCCTTCCTCTTCCTCCTCTCTTCCTCCCTGATCTCCTTCCTCCTCATCCTAGCCATCTGCGCCTCAACGGTTGAGGGGTCCTGTCTTCCGTATACTCCTGCGTGGTTGCCGTACCTCGCTCCACCAGGGGGCACGTAATCGTCCTCGGAATCCTGCTCGGCCAACCCATCAGAGGAATCTGTTATATCATCGGCGGTGATGTCGAAGCCTGGAAGGTCCGTGTCGACTCTCCCGGCGTATCTCCCGTTCCTACGTTCACGGCCCTTGTAGATGATAAGTTCGACGCCACGGGGGTTAAAGAACGATGCGTTCCAAAGTTCAACCAGGTCAGTAGCCATGACCGAACGTTTGGGAGGACGGCCATCCTGCTTGGCGGATTCAGGGATGGGAAGTCGGCCGAGCCACGCATCTGAAAGGTCCCGCATAAACCGGATCCAATCCTCGTGGTAGACATCGTGAGTGGTGAGGACGGCCGGCATCCTCGGCATGTTCTCCATCAAGTCATCCATGTCCTGGAGCTTGAGAGTGTCGAACTGGGTATATGATTGCGCGGCGTTGGGAGGTCGGCTGAAACCTTCGGGAGGTGGCAGCATACCCTCATCGCGCTGTGGTGGGGGTTGGTAGCCATACGGTGATGGTGACGGTCCGCGATTGTATGGATCTCTTGTGGCCGACTGAGGCTGGATTGCGCTTGTTTGGTGATAAGGGCTGTGGCTCGGGACGGTGGTCGAGGTGGTGTAGTGACTGCCAGCAGTACCAGGGGGGTAATCGCCGCCAGGCGCAGGCTGATATCCAGTGCTCTTCTTGCGAGCGTGGTACTCAGCGGCCTTGCTACCGATCGTCATCTCGCTCATCTTCTTCTCGACTTCGCCGTAGGAGGACCCATAGTTCGGTTTGGAGTAGTACGTGGAAGGGGTGGATCCTGGGAGGCTTCCACCGGCGAGATAAGGGGAGACAGTTTTGTTGCTACTCGGCAACGCGCCCCCGGAGTGGTAGGGAGAGATAGGTTTGGTGCCAGGCAATCCACCTCCAGAGTGGTAAGGAGAAATCGGCGGCTTGTTGCTCGGCAAGGCTCCACCGCCGTGGTAAGGCGAAACAGGGCGCTGACCAGGCAGCGTTCCGCCGGAATGGTATGGAGAAACGGATCTTTGACCAGGGAGGGTGCCTCCACTCTGGTAGGGGGAAACGGGCCTTGGTCCAGGGAGCGGTCCCCCTCCATGATACGGTGAGACGGGACGTTGGGGGAGGTTACTCGGGGCAGAATACGGCGATACCCTTCCGGCTGCAGGCTGGTATCGGTTTGGCTGGTATTGATTCTGGTATTGGGCCTGCCTGTCACGCTCGCGGGCCTCGCGGAGTTCTCGCTCTTCAACCCGTTCACGTTTGTGACGTTCCCTCTCGCGACGGGCAGCATCCTTCTCTTCGCGTTTGCGATGCTTGTCTTCCTCACGTTGCCTATCGAGGTGTGCTGTGTCAACATCACGACAAGCGGGAACAAGATGACAACGGACCACTCTCTCTCACGTTCGCGTTCGCGGTCACGATCCGAACCGCGCCAGGATTGTTGGAATTCCTGAAGAAAAGAAAAAAAAACGTTATCGATCAGCCGATGGAATGCAACGTGCCGATCGGCGGAAGCTGAGCTTACTGCGTTGGCTGGGGCCGCGCCTGTGGGGAGGATCTGGGTGGCTTCGGCTGGAACCCATTGGATACCGCTCACCACGCCGGTTGGAGTCTGGTAGCTGCGTGCGGGACGACAAGGTGAGTGAAAAGCGCCGCATCCTGATCGCGGATGAGATCACCTTGCGGGGACAGCTCTTTGAGTGAAATATGAGATCTAGGGCGGAGAACGTAAAGGAAAAGGGAAGACACACTTGAATGGATGATAGACGGTCTTTCCGTCCGGTCCGATGGTGGTTGTGTAAGTGATCTGGCCTGGGGCGATCTGGCCAGTATTAGTGGGCGGCAAGTTCTGGATGAGGGTGTTTGGTGACGGCTGACGGTAGGGCGAGGGCGCCCTGTAAGGGGATGAGGCGCGATGGTAGGGAGATGGGGCACGATTGTACGGATCCATACTGTACGGCAGCTCAGATGGTGGTGGTGGGGGTGAAGAGAGAGATCGATATCGGACTGCGTTTTTTAGCTGCCTGGCCGGGGGGGCGTGACGTCGAACACGCACGAGACACGCCGGAGATAATCAAAAGGGAGATGCGATTAAGGCAAAAGAAAAAAGTCACTAGCGTAGGGTACAAGCCATTGCAGAGCAGACAACAAACAGAGGCGGGATCGTCACCAAAAACTCATCCCGATAGTTTCCAGAATATGATGACGAGCAGGATGAACACGATGGCAGCCACCGGAGCATATTGTCGAAGCATTGCCTGGAAATTGATGTTTCGTGCCGCTTTGCGGTACTTTTCAGACTCGGATCGCAGTGACGTCGACAGGTGCGACATCCCTGTAATGAAAGGATCAGATGGCGAGGTACACAAGAGGTTGGGGTAAACTTGCGGTCAAGCGAGTCTCCTCTCCACAATAACTCCTCCATATTTTTGGTCATGATTCTCGTAACGTCTTGCAGTTCATCGTTCAGTTTGTCGAGATTGGATCCACCCGCCACGTTACGGGTGTCTTGGTACAGTCTGGCTGTCTTTGACATAAATGTATCTGAGGACGCGAGTTGGGGTGAACACGACGTCCAAAGGGAGGAGAATAAACCCACCGAAACCAACGAAAGCATAGGGTTTCCTCGTGCTTTCTACCTTGGGTCCATAGCTCGTCCAGAACTCCTTCGACAACTCATCGACATATGAGAACGCGAGTTTCCGGGGATACGATTTGTCCGTAATGACGAGGTACACGATGTTGTCGGAAATCAGGTAGCTGTGGACGGCTCAACTTCCCTCCGTCGTTAGAGACGGCACGGAGGCGGACGTACTGGAGAGTATATGGGCCGGATTCTATTGAGCACCGGGGCTCAGCATTTGGCGTGATACGACGGAAGATGAGCTTCGCCTGCTGCTTCTGCTCCTGGAGTGCGGACTCAATCTATGCAGAGGTGAAACTGTGAACGGGCAGCCTCGGATATTCTGGAAATACCTGCTCGTCGTCGACGCTGGCGGCTAACGGGAGAGCATCTGAAGCTCGAACGATGATTGTAGAGCGAACCATTATTTGTGGTGCAGTCTGGCTGTCGGCGTCGAGGTAAGTGCGGATGTGTGGAGGTGGCTTCCGGCCAAATGACGTGTCGGACGTGGCAAACGGCCCTTCGGGAGCATTTATCCGAAGTTCGCCCGCTCGATCTCCTCTCTCCAAAAACTCGACCGGGAGCACGAATACGACTGTATTATTGTGGAATGTATTACTGGAAAGTATGGACGACCGAATGCAAGAATGATATGATACGTGAACGCGAGTGACGCTAGAAATGAGGATGAGATGAGCAGCAACGAGAGTTCTCATTTCTTCTGAATCGCGTTCACCAGCCTACAACGAAGTTCATCTCTGCTGAAACCTAAAGGGCAATAGAGATGGACTTACCAGTCTAGGCCTTCCTCCAGGCCCTCGCCTTTGAGTGCACAACTACCTCGGACGCTCCACTCCCGACCTTTCTCTCCACCAGCCAAACCCAGCTCTTCACTGATCTTCTCCGGCTTCAGCGCGCCCTCTGCATCTTGCTTGTTGCAAAACACCAACAGCGGAACCCCGCTCAACTCTTCTTCGGAAAGCATCGTAAGCAGCTCCGAGCGTGATGTCTGAAGCCGCTCAGCGTCCGATGAATCGATGACATATATTATAGCCGAGGTGTTTGGGAAATAACATCTCCAGTATGGCCTGATCCAGAGACGCATGGTGAGTGCCGAAGCGGGTTGAGGAAAGGCATAAAGCGTGTACCGGATGCTCGACTGTCCTCCAAGGTCCCACACTTGGAATTTGATGTTCTTATACTATTCAAGGGGTCACCACCCTGCACGGGAGGCACGGTAAGCATTGCGACACACCTGTACCGTCTCTACGTTGAAACCAATCGCTACACGGTCGCAGTGAGCGTCAGTGGGATTCACGGCTATTCTCCGACCTATTACTCACTCGGTATCGTTGAAACAACCTCTCCAATCTAGCAGTCGAACGTTGAATGATGCAGTTCATACTGGTGGCAGGAGGGGTGAAGTACCTGTAACCTGTACAGAATCGTCGTCTACGCCCAGGGCTGTCAGTCGCCATCTTTTAACTGGTCAAAAATAGGACAGCAGTGCGGACCTTTCCAGCAGAATCCAACCCAAGCATTAGAATTCGGACATCCTTCTCCTTCGTCCAGCGCGTCAGGCCGGACAGGGTGTCCAAAATCGACGAGAATGTGAGACCCATGGCGATTACCAAGCGGAGTGAAGTGGAAGGGAGAGTGAGCAATGACAGCCGCGCCTGCAAACGTGCATAAGCAGTCCCGGACGGAGTTCACACGATCAGTTCCTCTCCAGGCTTGCTGCAATATTTCCCTCCGCCATGGCAAGTTCAGACTCTGGTTCTGAGAGCGTGCACCGTGCGGAAAAGGAATTAAAGGGTACGCCTTCCGCTCAACGGCGGCTGTTGCGGGCAACTCATCTGTCAGAACGCAAGGGAAAGAAGAAAAAGGATAAAATCGCGGACGTCTCAAACCACGCTGAAACCCAACCGCAGACCGTAAATGGGGCTCGGAAAAAGAGGAAAACGGAGGATCCAGAGACCCCCGTGGAAGCCGGACCCGTTTCCTCCAACCCAGAGGGGGAGGGGAGAAAAAAACGGAAGCACGACCGAGAGGGCGAGGAACCTCCATCCGGCGACAAGAAGAAAAAAAGGCGAAAGAAAGAGAAAACTTCTGGCGCCATAAATTCCCCCCTCGAGGCGGTTGATGCGGTTGAGGCTATTGGGGAGAAACGTCGGAAGAAACCCAAGGCTTCCGACCCTCCTCCCTGTACCATCGAACCCCCACCCAGTATTGGCACTGCTGACAAACCGGAAAAGTCACGAAAGCGGAAACCTACGAAAGACGATCCCAACGGTGACGAAGAGTCATCGCCAAAACCAAGGACCAAGTCCAAGAGACGGAAGAAGGGGGAGACCATTGAAGACGAAGAGCACCTATCCACCACTGTTCCCGCGGGTGATCATTCCTCTCGGAAGCGGAAGAAATCCAAGGAATCCGTCCACCCAGACCCCTCTGATGATCCCAACCTCACGGAGCAATCGCAGAAAGGTTTGCACCTCTCCCATATTCCCTCCGAGTCCCAGAATACCAATCATTCGTTCGACCGTGGCAGCTCTGATCTACATCTACTCCCAATCCACTTCACCTGAGACCTGGAAGTTCAACAAAGCCCGTCAAAACTGGACAATCCGCAACGTCTGGACTTCCAAGGTGAGGGGTAAATAGTATGGGGTTGTACCCCCTAACAAGCTCTTCAGGTCCCGGAAAAGTATGTCCCAATGGTCGTCGACTACTTGTCCAAGGTTCAGGGGCGGGTGAGGGAGGTACGAGACGGGACCACCGTGAATCAACACCCATTGACGATGTTCTGCTCACTAGACCCTCGTCGAATCTTGTAACAAAGTTATCTCGGGCTCCAACCCAGACCCTCCGGCTACGGCCGATGAAAGGGGGCCGTCGGAAGGCTCAAACCCGCCTGCCACTACTATCACCAGAAGCGAGAACACACAACGCGCTTACACCATCCTTTACGCACTCACGAAGAAGTCATAGAATAGTTGTTGCCGAATTTCGCGTTGCTTGGATTCCCCGTCCCGACCTTTACTCCACGTTTCTGGTCAACGGCAGTGGTTTTTGTTCTATAGGTAATAGGCAATAAGAGTTTATACAAGCGTCCCCGGCATCACAGAAGAGGGGAGGGGCTGGGAATATTTGCGCAGATGGTCGTTTTCCTGGACCATGCGGTGTCAAGAATAGCTGGTTTAGGCGGCAGCGGCGATGTGGATAGGAATCTGCTCGAAAGCGCTAACAGCTGGGGGATACCCCAAACCGACCTGACCCTTAAAGCCACCGCGAGTCTTCAAACCGGTGGTCGCGAGTGGTCCCAAAAGGTTGGTGAACTTGTCCCTGGTCAAGTCTACGGCCTTGGCATCAACGACCCCCTTCTCTCCTTTCTTGAGCGTCTTGGGGGCGGTTCCATCCAAAAGGCCCAACTGCTTATCAGTCCAGATCGGGGTAACGGTCTCAGGATCGACCATTCCAACACCGGCACGACCACCCTCAGCCTTCCAGTCCTGAATGCGCTTGATTTTGAGCTGGGTGAAGACCTGGTCGACAGCAGAAACGAGGTGGTCCATTTGTTCGGCGGTGTGCCTAGGAGTAACCGTGAACCTCAACCTCTCCTCGCCACGAGCAACGGTGGGGTAGTTGATGGCCTGGACATAGATACCGTGGTCGGTGAGCAAGGTGTCCGAAGCGATCTTGGCCAACATCGGGTCTCCGACCAAAACGGGAACGATGTGGGAAGGACCGGGACTGAGTAATGGGCGGATGAGAATTTGATTCTCGGAGATCAGAAAAATTCCAAGACTCACACGACCGGGATATCCTTTGCGAGGAACTTGGATTTGACGTTCCTCACATTGATCTGCTTGAGTTGGCGGTCCCCAATGTATTCCCTCTGATAGGAGATACTGGCGCGGGCGCCAGCGACGTTGATCGGAGGTAGAGAAGTGGTGAAGATAAAACCGGGAGCGTAGGACCGGATGACATCAACGAAGTCCGCGGACCCTGCGATATATCCACCAACAGCGCCATAAGCCTTTCCGAGAGTACCTACAGGTCGGCGTCAGTCTTCGAATTCAGTAGGTGCGGGTATGTGTGATCGGCTTACCGGTAATAATATCCACACGGTCCATGACGCTGCGTGGGATGGGCTCACGAGTGTTTCCGACCCGCATATATGCGTCGAAATCAAGATGCTCAGCAACGCCAGCACCGGTGGGACCATACATTCCAACAGCGTGAACCTAGAAAGTGAATGAGGATCGAGAAACTTGTCGCGTAGTGTATCAACGAAGACATGTACTGACCTCGTCCAAGAAAGTCAGTGCGCCGTAGCGCTCAGCAAGGTCACACATCTCTTCGATGGGACCAACACTGCCACACATGGAGTAGACACTCTCAAACGCAACGATCTTCGGGACGGACTTGGGGTACTGAGCGAGTTTTTGCTCAAGATCTTCCAAGCTGTTGTGTTCGAAAATGATGCGCTTCGCAGTAGAGTGGCGCATGCCCTGAATCATGGATGCGTGGTTCATCTTGTCAGAGAAAATGATGCACCCGGGGAACTTGGTGCCCAGGGTGGAGAGCGTCGCGTCGTTGGCAACGTAGCAAGAGGAAAACACCAATGCACCGTCCTTGCGATGGAGAGCGGCAAGCTCATCCTCCAGGGTAAGGTGCATGGCGGTATTCCCAGCAATGTTACGTGTACCACCCGCGCCATGGCCGTATGTGTCCAAAGTGCGGCTACGGACGGGTATCAATCAGCATCCCTGGGAAACCTAGGACTCGTGATGTGGGATCACTCACTGCATAGTTTCGAGCACAACAGGGTTGTTCCCCATCCCCAAATAATCGTTGGCGCACCAAACTTCGACTTGGTCGGTGACTTTTCCGGTGTGAGCGAGAGGGAACTTTTGAGCCATCCGGTTGATGTTGTTGAAGTAGCGGTAGGAGTTATCCGCACGCTTCTTGTCAAGTTCCTCGCCGTAGAACTTTTCGTAATTGAAGAGCTCCTCCGTAGACTGGGTAGAGTTAGCCTGGGTCTTGGCGTTGTGGAACGGGCACCCCGCCGGTTTGGTCGGCATGGTTTGAGTGGGGGCAGGGCCGGTGGCCTGGGTCCTCTCTTTCTGGGCGTTCGAGAGTTCCTGCGCCATACGGGCAGCAGACAAGGCAGCAGAAGCGTGGGGACACTTTTCTATGTCGGCAGTAGAGCCTTCCTCCATGTCAACGCCCTTCTCCTGGTGAAGTTTTTTGACGTCGACGTTCCCAGCCACGCTCGCATAGTTGGCGACGATCTGGCGAGACCTGGAAGTGAGGACGGGGCCCATGACGGGGCACCCGGTGGCCTTTTCGGCCAAACGGGTGAGAGACGGGTAGTGGGGAGAAGCGCGAGTGCATAAAGTGCGGAGAGTGGAGGTTTTGGTGCTACCCAGGAAGGGGCACTGGGCTTTGAACTTGAGAACGTTGGAGAGTTTGTCCATTTGGGAGAAGGGAAAAGGTTGGTGACGGAAAGAACAAGGGTGAGATTTTATATATTCCGGTCGCGCGATTGGTCGGCGACCCGCGTCCGTTCGCAGGTTCCCGAGCCGGTATATGGAACACATAGAAATGATCCTTGGTATTCGGTTCTGGCTCATCTTACGGGCTGCAGAGGTAAATCCGAATTGACGTCAAGCCGGCCCTATTTCGAGTTCTCTACAACACCGAGGCAACTCTCTAGCACGTCCACCGCAAGAGCCACTTCCTCTTTCCCAACATTCAGGCTCGGAACAAGTCGCACCGCATCTTTCCCAGCGGTCAAGATTAGAACCCCCCGTTCACGCGCCAGGGTCATTACCTGGCTCGGCACGCTCTCATCCCGGAACCCAATCCCAAGTATGAGCCCCCGTCCTCTGATCTCCTGCTGGACTACCTTCGGGAACCACTTGGTCATCTGTACCAGGCGTTCCCTCAAATAGTTGCTGTTCTCCTTCGCAGACTCAATGAATGCCTTGTCCGACAGACGTTGGACAACGTGATGTCCAACGGCACACGCGAGTGGGGAACCACCAAAAGTCGTTCCATGGGTTCCTGAAATAACAAAGCCGTAGACGTAAGAAGGGGGAGGCGTCAACGGTAAGTCCCTGAGCTTACCAACGGACATTGCTTGAGCAATTTCATCGCGTATCATCACAGCGCCGATCGGGTAACCATTGGCCAACGGTTTCGCCATCGTGATGATATCGGGCCTGCAATCTGGGCCGAACGTTGAGTGTGCCCAGAGTGCCCCAGTTCTGTAAAGTCCGCACTTCATAACGAAGGTCAATCCTTTATGACCGGGAGTGGGGAATCATTGTACCCCACATACCTGGATTTCGTCGAAAATCAACACTGCCCCTACCTCATCGCACTTCTTTCGTAATGCCTCGAGCCAATCAACGTTGGCGGATTGAATGCCCCCTTCCCCCTGGATGGGCTCAACGATGACCGCGCACGTCTTTTCCGAAACCAAGTTGTCAATGGCTTCTTGAGCATTGAGCTTCCCCACCCTTACGCCAGGTATCAGAGGCGTAAAAGGGTTCTGGTACTTCGGATTGGTCGTCACGCTCAGGGCACCCATGCTCCTTCCGTGGAAAGCGTTCTCGAAGCAAACGATCTCGTACTTGTCGCAAGAAGGGTCATCGGTGGGCTTACCCGTGGCTTTCGCCCACCGCTCCTTTCCAACCTTACGCGCAACCTTGAGCGCGCCTTCGTTAGCCTCTGTGCCCGAATTCGCGAAGAAGACCTTGGCTCCATCAAAAGAAGGCGCATCGTGGCTTTTGGTAAGTTCCACCAGGAGTTCTGCGAGCTTCCCTACATACTCGTTGTGGTAGAGATTACTCGTGTGGAGGAGTTTCCCAGTTTGTTCGTGCAAGACCTGCAGCCCGTTAGCCCAGCGTCAGAGATGAATGGTTTAGCCACGCACTCCGAGTACACCCTCGTCAGCGTGTCCCAACGCGTTGACGGCGATCCCGGCGCTGAAGTCCAAGTACTTCCGCCCGGCGGTGTCCCAAACCCACGACCCTTTCCCATGAGACAGAACGAAAGGTGCCCGGGCGTAAACTGGGAGTAGATATTTGTTTCCCCTGTCGATTGTATCCTGGTCTCGTTTGGTATGTGTAAAACTGGGGTATATGGGCTTCAAGTACTTTGTGCTGGGTCCCTGCAGCCGAGTCAGGGTCGACCCGGGTGTCAGCTTGTCGGAATTACGGCACGTACAGATGCCTGCGACGACAAGCGACGAACAGACGACTTCGAAGAGTACCTCACAGTCGAACGCGAACCGGCCAGCATCGTTGAAGACCGTCGGGGGTGTTTTCAGTTTGGTGGAGGTTGGCAAGGCGAAAATTTCACCGACGTCCAGTGACACGATCTCGACGTAATTGGCTCAGCACCACCCAAGAGAACGCCGGAGGGGAGGTCGTGTTACATGTCATGAAGCAGTAGAGTGTACACAAAAATCAAACACGAGAGTAAAGTGTTCGTAGTTAGAAAGTGACAGCGGATGGGGATAAGCTCAGGATCAGTCCAGGATAAGTCCTCTAATCCTTGCTTCGGCTTCCTCCAGAACTCACTGACATCGGAGAACCGCTGGAAACGGAACGACCACGTTTTCTTGGGGGAGAAGGCGACCTCGAAGAAGCCCTTGACGGTGAACGCGACCTGCTATCGTTACGAGCTGGGCTGCGGCTGTAGCGGCGGGCAGGAGGTGGTGAACGGCGCCTTGGAGGCGGCGACAGGGAACCGTCGCTTCGTGAATCCCTCCGGGGAGGAGGGGAGCGCGTCCTGGACCTCCGAGGACCACGGGGTGGTGGCGAGTGTGAATCAAGCCGACGACGCCTCGGGGGTGGAGATGGGCTTCTCGAGGGTGATCGCCCTCGATCCCGGTCCCTAGGCCGGGGACTGGGACTCCTGCTCCTGCTCCTACTTGGGCTCCTGCTTGGGCTGCGTGGTCGGCGTCTCGGAGGCGGGCTCGCGCTTCGTCTTCGATAGTAGTCACGGTCGCGGTCGTAGCCTCGCGTACGGTCGTCGTCCCTGGGCCGTGAGGGAGGAGGGGGAGGTGGCATACCCCCTCGAGCCTCTCGTTCCTTTCGCCTCCTATCCTCCTCGCGACGCCTCAGTCTGTCCTTCTCCTTCTTCTCTGCTTCCCATTTCTCCTTTTGAGCTCGGTACCTCTCCCGCTCCTCCTCCTGCTTCCTCTCTCGCTCAGCCCTCTCAACGATTCGCTTCCGTTTGTTTTCTTCCTGCTTTTCGCGGTCGAAGGCCTCACCCTCGACATAGCCTGGCCGTCGCGTTCCGAGTGCAGCAGCCATACGGTCCAATTCCACCTGCTTTGCGGCAGCCAAACCGTGCGTGTCGTGAGCCTTGAGTGATTTCGCATTGGTGGGGAAGGACCTGAGGTTTGCGAGGAGTTTTTGTCGAAGCGCGTCGACTTGCTTTTCAACCTCATCTTCTTCAACTCTATAAGATGGGGTAAATCAGATAAAAAGCACGATAAAACGGACCGGCTGCTATTTACCCTTCGTCCTCCAATTTTAGTTGCAATTCGAAGCATTGGACCTCCACTTTTCGTTTTCTGTCGTGTTCCAGGATTTCCGCATCCGGCTCACGGTGTTTTGGGGGAGCGACATCCCAGGCGTTGGCCCTGTCCTGTGCGCTTTGTTGCGAACGAAGGGTAGACAGGTTCCGGACCACGTAACCATTGGTGCCACTATACAACACATGAAAAAGACTGAAACAACGAAGAAACCCACCACTGACCTGCCGCGTGGAGTTGTGAGACCGATCCCGTTGTACATCTTGAAGGTCGCGCAAGGAAGTGGCTGTCACACGGCAGTCACGCGACCCACGTCACATCTTGGGACGTCCACATCCCACCCTGCCTTGGGTCGACTTTAATTCCACCTGGAGGTGATATCCCACCTGCGGTCTTAAGTGCGTATGTTACAGACATTCCAAAACACCACCAACAATTAAACGGGCTCCGTCACAAGTCATAGCGAGTGCCTTTCCCCGTTAAATATCACTTCCTTCATGGCTTTGATTTGGAGCCCCACGAAGCTTGAATGATATCTCGATGTGCCCACGTTTATTTCCGCGGTGTTTCAGGAAGTCGAAGTTTAGCAGGCGCTGCGGTAACAGGGAAACTCGACCATACCAAACAAAATTCACATCTTGTCGATACCGCAGTCTCGCCAGACTGAGTTCAACTCGTACTCTCCATCGAGCCCCCAGGTCGGCTTGATTCCTTCGCCGACTTCTGGGGCGCAGAATTCCTTGACCGCTCCCGGAGGTTCCTGTACCTAACGAAAAGCCAGGCCTACCTTATCGAGGGCAACGTATGCTGGATGACCATCAGCTTACCCTGTGGCTACCACAACGGCATCGGCTTCAACTTTGCTTCCGTTGTCGAAAGGTGCACCTGTCTCATCGAACCCCAGGAGCTTTGGGCCACTCTTGACCTTGATTCCACCGTCGATGGTCATAGAGCCGGACCCAGCATCTGGGGGTGCTTACTAGCCAGATAACATGGACCGTGTGCAGAAGGTGGCCCTCGTCGTGAGCTTGCTCGCCTATTCGAACCCTGCCAAGCTTGGTTACAAAACGCCTGCTCAAGGCGACGACTGCCCAAAGGGCCGAAGCCTACAGCTGGATTCCCTTTTGGCTTGCTTATAACCCGACTGATCCTTCCCAGGGGTCTCTACGCGGGGTTTGAGGCTAAAGGCATCAGAACATCGTTAGGAGAGGGCGACGCGGGTCTCGTTCGGCTCACATAAGTTCGCGCCGGAGGATGTCACATCAATAGGTAGAGTTTCACATCTCTGGAGACCGTCGAACTGGTTAATGAGCGCCTGGGGGAGGACGTTTTCTCGTAATGATGGCCGTCTTGCGCTTGTTGTGGAATGTTGGTCTCGGCTTCAACTTGAAGAGCCCTGGCAGGAGAGGGTGTGGTGACAGTCCGACGGTGGGTTCCTCCGTAGACACAGGACGCGGACGTTGCCCCTCATCTTGCGGGATGGGGCCGATGGAACGTGCAGTGCGAGGTCCGACTCGGAGGGGGTAAGCCTTTCACCGCCACGCACGCTGTTCAGGAATGTTGACCGGATCGCCTGTAGGACAGCCAGCCATTCTTAGTTCTGAGCCGCTTCTCTCCACTTCCACCCACACCGTCGCCGGCTTTGAGAGTATACAAGACACGACGGTCACTTCCGATCGTGGTGTCGTGGCCGAGTGTTTTTTTCTCGCTGGCTTGTTCTGCGTGCACCGGCTTTGGATGGAATGGGCTACGCTTGTGATTGGCACCCAAGAGTGCCCTAGTGGAATCGCTCCATTCGCTGTGAGGTGGAGTTCGCCGACGAGGAACCACATGCGCTAGTTGTGGGCGGAGGCGTACACGTCACGGCAAGGCTGAAACACCTTGTGGTTCCTACCTTGGTGGTGGAAAGGAATGCCAGAATCGGAGATAACTGGAGAAATAGGTATGGTGCGCTTCGGTTGGATTACCCTGTTTGTAAGTTCTGGGACTCTGGCGACTTGCCCGTTGTTGTAGCCTTGACTTACTGTCTATCACACAGGGCATAACCAGTTCCCATATATACCATCCCCATCTGCTTGGCCGGCTTTTCCGTCTTCAAAACAGGTTTGTTGTCGAGGACATGGAATCCACATCCGAGTTGACGCACGACAACAGTTTGGAGAGTGGATTGAGTTCTATGTTTCCGCACTGGAACTCAACGTGTGGACATCATCCGAGGTTCTTGCGGTCGAACGGGACCCTCAATCAAACGAGTGGAGGGTTCACGTTCGTCGGACTGGACCAAACACCACGGAAAGAGTGTTCCGCCCATTGCGAATTCCCAGAGATTAGGCACCTGCGGGTTTAAAGAAAGGCACGATGATTGGATTGAGCCTAAACGCAAGGCGCCACGAACCCAACAAACGTCCATGTCTCGTGCGCAAGAGAACAGTGGCCGATATCCTTCAGGCAGGTAAGACGTGACAGTCTTCGGATTGGGAAGGTGGGACCTAGAGATGCGGAGTGGGCCGTCAACAGAAGAGAACGTGCCCGAAGATTGAAGTTCGCGGGAGGTAAGTAGTAGCCGACGTTGAAAGTGACGATTGACCGGATCCACGCGTTCACCGAGTCGTTCGGTGGGATCTCCCAACTTAAGTTTCGTGAGTTTCGCGGCTTTCAATCGGTCACCTAAAAACTGCTTTACCTTCGCCGGACCATCGGGGGTTCGCAAGCGCCAAGGTATCTCGCCAGAGTGAATCATCCGTCTCGAGATTCAAGATCCCCACAGTGTCTCCACGTTCAACAAGAGGAACAGATGCGTGGAACCAATTGTACCTCCAACGTAATACATCCTGTACGGTCACTGGCACTGGGGCGACGAACCATATACCCGATGAACGAGTCGCGATTCTGTGCTGGGGAATCAACCATTTCTCCCAAACAAATGCCGAACGAATACTGTTGGTCGCTTGTCAAGTTTGCGAGTCCGAGGACCTATTCCAAGAACTCTTTAATTTCAGCCACACTGAGATAATGAGATTTGCTGGCAATGGTTTGTCGAGTGGGGGGGTTTGGTGGGCGCTGTCTTTCCTCACGACCTCACAGTCCGGGTTCCCCGGGCCGGTGTGGGTGGGTGGTCAAAGCGAGAAATTCCGACGGAGGTCGTAGCAGGGCCGAAGCACCTTCATCACACCCTCTGGAATCCCAAAAAGTACCTTGCGCATCCCGAACGCTTTGGTTTCGAACATGTTTCCATAACCTTTGCCGCAACGGACCCACTGCGGCGAGATCGGATGACGAGTTTGGTCGTGTTTGCATATTTGGAGCGTCCCCTTTTCTATCCCGTCCGTTCACCCACTCCCCTTCTTCCGTCCGCAGTAACGCTGATCGTTGTTCAACGTTCATCGATACATCGATGACAGACCAGTCCCACTGTCACTGGTCGATGTGTGATCGGATCGATAGCTTGATAACAACCTTCAAGCTTTCGGAAGCAGACACCTTCCGCACCCAGACTCTTTGGACGATCAGGTTGCTCGACAAACAACTCAATCACTACCCCCCCCCGGGTGACCATTATTCATCCATGTCGTCCATCTGAGCGAGATCGGTGTGTCATGATAGATCATTGAGTGCTCACCACCCAGAAACCTTCAAGTCGCACGTTCACCTTTCGTCTCCGACGAGAAAACATGTTTGTGCTGGAGGTAAGGCGTCATGTTGCCCTCTGCGGTCACCCTGGATGATGTTGGGTATCCTTTCGATGAAAGCCGGGGCTTGAACTGCGTCCCAGTTCTAATTCTCTTCTCTCCTCGTCCGCCGACACCAGGGGCTCCCTTCTTTTCAACTTCACCGTTGCTCAATTTCGCCCTCTCGACGCTATACCAGGCGGCCCCTGTCGCCTTCGAAACCGCGTGCTTGTTCTTCGCCCTCGTTACCCTCCCAGTTCTCGCTAGGTCACAGGCCGCTCCTCCCACAAACCCTCTTGCCATCGACGCAATCAGGGACGAAGCGTTGAACGGACAATAGTCTCCGTGGGTGCTCTTTTGAACCGGAGCGGATATTTTGTGACTGCTGCTCTCATTGTCTGTTTCAGCACGGAGGCCAGGATGTTTACAGATGTACACCGTCCGACGGATTATTCCTGTTTACCGGACACTCACGTTTGGATTCACAGAGAACCTGGCCGTTGGCTCCGGTGGTTTCTCCGTCACAAACGAGATCGCGATCCAGAGATTGAAGTTCGGGAGCCACCTCAAAGCACGTTCGGCTCTCTGCTGTGGCGAATGTCTCGAAAGCCTTGAAATCGAATTCAACAAGCTCCGAAGGCCGAGAATTATAACCAGTTCAAACCGTTGTTATCTATTTAACCTAGACATTACATGGGGTGTGTGATCGTAACGAATCATGTTCTCGGGAAGGTAAAGCGGTTCTTGAGCGGGACGGAGGAATCAACTACAAGCTAGAAGGCAAGGGGGTCAGTTCCCGGGTATGTAGTGGTCACAGACGGAACTCGTCCCAGGGCTCACGCGAGAACAGGATCTTGTCGCGTTTTGGCTTGTCCTTGTTGAAGAAGTTGGGGATTAGGGGTGTGATCGCGGAGAGGGCTGTGAGCCCGGTCGTGATCCCAGGGAGGGCCGCGGGGTGGAGGCGGGCCTCGAGCTCGTTCCTGGTGTGAACCGAGTACAGGCCGTCCGAAACTTCGCGTTTAGGCTTGGGGATTAAGCCAGGAATCAAAGGTGCAAGCGCGGCGGCGGCACTGATCCCGGGGAGGACCAGGGGGTGGATCCGGGCCTCGAGTTCTTGAGTCTCGGGCTCGGGCTCACGTTTGGCCTGTGGCGGCTGCGGCTGGTGGAAGAGGCGGATCAGAGGTGCAACTGCGGTGGCCCCCGTGAAAGCGGCCTTGACCCCAGGGGGGAGCGGGGAGGGGATACGGGCCTCGAGTTCTTGGGTCCCGGGCTCAGGCTCACGTTTGGGGTTCTGCTGCTGATGCGGCTTGTAGAGGAGAGGGACAAGAGGTGCAACTGCGGTGAATCCCATGAGTCCGGCCGCGAGCCCGGGCACGAGAGAAGAACTGGGGGAGCTGCACAGCGGCTGAGGAAACCAAGGAGTGCACCTCGACCCTTTTATAGATTGTGGAGCCCGCCGATCCCAATTCACCGTTTACGGGTGGGGGAATGCACCACGGCTGTCAAAACACGTTCCATCTAGGACCGCGGCGTTTGTTCACCGCCGTCGTCGCCACGCGTAGTGGAAACCAGTGGGATCGGCCGTGTCGTTCAGCTATTGTGGATCTTGCGATCGCCAGATCAAGTCACGCGCTGCCGCGTGGTAATTTGCTTCCGTGGAACACTTCAAAGACCGAATTAACAGTACGAGTTTCAAGAGGCCCTCACGGCAATCCACAACCAGAGGAGCCCAGATGCAGTCAGCAGGGACTTTGCTTGTGCAATAATTAGTACGCCCTTTGATAGTCAGCGTGTCCCGCTGGGTATTTATCTTCTAGCCATCGAATCCTTCCGTTCGAACAGACTTCGAAATAGAGTACCGCGGCTTCTAACCCCTAGCCAACCGACAACATCAGATTCGATACGCGGCAATAACCCACCGGGGGTGGCGCGTCGATCGCCAACAGGAACATTTCGGAAAGGCAAGACTCCACATAAAACATTTGGCTCAGGTGTGTCCCTCCTCGGTGACTGGGATGTAGGGGAATTCCGGTGAAACCTTGGATCCCAGCTGTTCAATGTAATCTTCCCCTGAATCCCTGTTGATCCGCCCTGCCCCCCTGTCATCCACATTTTCAGAATGTGTATGGCTCGCGGCGGGCCAGTGCTGAAGAGTTCATAGGGATAAGTACGGTCAGACTTGAGATGTCCCTGATGCTCCTGGCCCGGCCAAAAATAACATTGATCAGCTGTAGGAAGACCTATAAGTAAACGCCCAAACCTAGAAATCATCACAAAACCAGAAAAATGCCGACTCCGTCTTTGCTCACTGATAACTGTTGATCAGGTTCCCTGCACGTCGGATGCTTCATCAATTCTCCGGCGATTTTGGGCGAGACCGTGTCGATCTCCGCCTTCTGAAGGGTTTGGAGTTTGGTGAGTAACGCCAGCACATCACACCATTATGGCGCCTTCAGTCCTGCGACCATGAGCATAGGGCAAGGCGGCCATCGCTCACAACCTGTATTCGACCCACGGTGGGTCCCCACGATGCGGTCGACAACCAAGCGAGGACGGGGCGTCCCGCCTGCCAGAAATGTTCCTATAGTCTAGTCTGTTGCTCGCCCATACCTCGTTGTGTCGTTTCACCCCCCGCGCTTCCAATTGTTAACACACCCACTAGTATCCTCCAGGTTACAGGTATGATGATCACCTCGTCCGTGCCTCTGTGGGGGTGGGATACAAAGCTGTTATCAGCCGTTCCACGCCGTCCTCCCACTCCTGATTAATTTCTGACATATCGACTGCCGTGGCCGCCTCCATCGTGACCGCTCGAACCCGCACCGATCGCGATCGTTCCCTCCGTCCAGATCCTTCCTTATTCTTTCTCCATCCCGAAAATCTACAACAACGTGAACGGACAAGATGGGTACCTTGCCGACGACCTTCTCCGCCGAGGGGTACTTCGAGACGCAACCGCCACCGTCGACAATTGATCAGAACGTTCAATCCGTTCGGACATTTTTGAAACAACAACAGGAATACCATGGGAAGGTCGTTCTGGTGTTGGTGTGTGTCCCTATTGTACCCCACAGTGGACCGGGCGTGCTGATTTCGGTCTGGTGTGTCGTAGAGTGGAGGAACGACCGTTCCTTTGGAACTCAACTCAAGGTATGAGCGATCGACTTCCAATCGTCCGCGACGATCGCCTTGATTAGCTTCCGAATGACATGTCCTTCCTTCGGTTCCCGATGCGCTCAGTGTCCGGTCTTTGGACAACTTCAGTACTGACAAGCGAAGGCTATCACCTCTTATCTCACCATGGCCGCCCGCCGGTTCGCTACGGCCCCTAGGAACCCGTGGCGCGATATCCGCAGAGTACTTCCTCAGAGCTGGCTACGCCGTGATATTCATGCACAGGCAGTTCTGCCTGCCATTACACTACCGCTACCAATTCTGGCTCCGGCACCGAGGCCGGACAGGCTCTCTGTTCGCCAACACTCAATGGATGAGGAGCCCAGGGCGGGATCTTTGCTCTTGGGCTCTTGTGGACGTGGTGCTGGGTAGTGGGGGTCTGGAGCTGGAGGATTTTTTTGGCCTGCCTTTTTTCTTTCTTTTGGTCCTCCTGTCTCTTTGTTGATGCTCTTCCGGTGACCATTGGCCCTTTTGCAGCCGCCATTTCGGTATTCCACGTATCCTGTCTTTCTCTCTTCCGCAAAATAACTATCCATCGTCCATCCCGATCTCGTCGTCCGGTGCAAGAGTGTGCAGAATCCTACCCCCCGGATATTGTTTCCATGCCCCGTCACTGGTGGGATCCCACGGGCTCGGCCGGTCGTGGCCATGTACCAATAGCTACACAAAAATCCGTTGTCCCCAAACGCGCGCAGAACCCCTGAGTTGCAGGGCGTCTGGCTAACGCCGGTTAAATACCGCACAAATTACGGGAAAAAACCCTTATCGTCGCCATCGGGGCCGCCAACGATGGGGGGAGGCGACTTGGAACTGGGGACGTTCAACATTCACGGGCACCGACCTGCCATGGCCACTTTCTCGAGCGATGTGTGTACCGCTGGGAGGTTTACCGTTTCATCCGGGTTGGTCCTTTACATTGTGCATTCGTCACATTCTCTCCCGGACCCAAGTTGAGACCGAGAGCAGTACTTCCCAGCAAGTGCCCGACGCCGAGCCTGGGAAAACATACTCCATAAAGTGATCGATCGTCCGAAACGGCCGCAAAAGATAAGATGGCTGCTACAACCAGGACGTGGCCGTTGTCCACCGAACAACAAGAACTCCTCATCAAATCTTGTTTCGAAGGTAGCTTGTGTACGTCGTTGTCTTCGATCTGAGCCGAAGCCGACCACGGGCATAGCCAAGGAGTTTTCGTATTCTCCATACTCAAAGTTCCGCGTCGGCGCCGCTCTGCTCACGACCGATGGCCGGGTGATCAAGGGTGCAAACGTGGAAAACGCCTCCTATGGTAAGCATTAACCTCGCTCCTCCTTCGAACGCTCAGACCAAATGGGGATTTCTTGAGGTGGGACCATCTGTGCCGAGAGGACAGCGCTCGTGAAGGCGGTGGTGGGTTTTCCGAAGAGACCAATTCAGGCGTACTCAAAAGGCCCCTTTAGAGTGAAGGCATCAATTCGTTCGCCGGCTTAGCGGTTACGACGTAAGCCTCGGATCCACTCAATCCGCTGAGCGGATTTGTCGATTCATTCCGATCACACGTTTTACAGGGACGTTGCGTTACCGACCTCGCCCTGTGGGATGTGTCGACAATTCATTCGAGAGTTCTGTTCGAACGAGATGCCAATCGTTCTCGTGCCGGGTGACTTCTACGACACAGAGAAGGGCGATTCAGAAAAGGTACCAATCCGGGTGACAAACTTGGGAGAGTTGTTGCCGTTCAGCTTTGGTCCGGAGGATCTCGAATTACCGCGGAAGCCTTCGTGAATACCTGTAGGTGGTAATCTGGTTCGGGGTATTCTCTTCTACTGACCTGGTCATAGGCAGACCAGTTGACCCCGCTCCGCTGTACATAACATCCTTCGATCCTTTGATCCTATGCTCACATTGGCGCATCTTCCTGTGGGAATGTGCCGGGCTGCAACCAATCCATCTTTGGCCCAAATACTTTTTATAAATACAACGATACAACGTCGTCTTTTTGGCCCAACCTATATTTCTTCGGCTCAAAAATCCATGTCAACAACGCAGCGGATGCAACTTCCACTCTGGATGTAGCCAATCGGTTAACCAACAGGCTACAACACAATAAAGGTCAATACTCACATGCATATCGTGGAAGCCATCGTTGATCGTCGCAAGAGTGCGCTGGTGGGTAACGTACTCATCGACCTTGATCTTCCCCTTCAAGTAATCTAGTGCAATGGCCGGTGGGGATTAAAGGGAAGGGCGTGAAAGCACGCGAACTGACCTTCGACGAGACCTGGGAGCTCGGTTCGTCCCTTTACACCGCCGAAGGCGGTTCCTCGCCATGTCCTCCCGGTAACCAGTTGGAATCTATGCGTAGGATTAGGGTGGGTCATGCAAACAAGCCGAGGTCGACAACCGAAATAACTTACGGGCGAGTAGAAATCTCCTTTCCTGCAGCGGCGACGCCAATGACGGTCGAAACCCCCCATCCCTTATGACAGGCCTCGAGGGCGGCGCGCATAACGTCAACCTACCTCGCCCAGTGTCAGCGTCAGAGATCCGGCTGTAGGAACACAGGACTGATCACACACGTTTCCGGTCGCGTCAAATGTGAAATCCAACCCTCCATCGGTGATCTCGACGAGGTAATCCTGGATACCCTTGCCAGCAGGGAGCTGAGTCGGGTTCACGAAGTCCGTCGCGCCAAACTTCCTCGCCCACGCTTCCTTCTCGGGGTCCACATCAATAGCAATGATACGAGAGGCTTCCACGAGAGTAGAAGCGTTGATAACGCCAAGGCCAATGCAGCCACACCCGAAGACAGCAACCGTAGAGTCCTTTACCCCTTGCTGTTTGACAACAGCACCCCAGGCGGTGGTGATACCGCACCCAAGGAGACAAATCTTCTCCAAGGGAGCTGCGGGGTTGACGGCGACAACGGAAACATCGGCAACAACTGTGTATTGAGAGAAAGTTGAGGTTCCCATCTACAAATACAATGGTCAACAACGCCGACGGGGTTACACGCGCGGGATAAGGAGCGTACGAAATGGAAGATAGGTTGACCCTTAATAGTGAATCGAGAAGTTTTATCGGGCATCAGTCCTTGACCTTGAGTGGCACGGACTTTTGGGATCGTGTCAACGGAAAAGTCCTCAGGTTGAAGAAGCGATACACACACCCGAACCACAGAGATTGGTCTTTCCGCTCTTGCAGAACTTGCACTCTCGGCACTCAGCGGTGTAGAGAGGGATGACGTGATCACCCTGACGCCAAATTTTCTCTCAGAACCAGAGAACCAGCGGTAAGATGAGGGTAACGTACGGGCTTGACATTCGTGACACCCTCTCCAACGGACTCGACCTATAACACCGCGTCAGTGAAAAGCGGGGGTCAGGCGGAACAAAACTCACAATCCCACCACCTTCGTGACCCAAAATCACGGGAAATGCACCCTGTTTGAGCCCATCTCACATCGACCACGTCGCTGAAACACGGAGACCTCGTAAAGCTCACCTCAGAGTCTTTCCCGCTACGAGTGTACTCGTCGGTGTGGCAAATACCTATCGCATGTTATGCTGATCAGCGCACGAGGCCCTCCGAGGTTAGACAACAAATCGTGGCTGACCTGTGTACAGGATCTTGATCCGCACCTCATGAGCCCTCGGCGGGGCAACCTCGACGTCCTCAACTTTCAAAGGTTCACCGGCTCCCCAGCACACTGCAGCCTTGCAGGTGATAACTTTTCCGACAGTGTCGGTTTCAGCCATAGTGATGATGATAAAATAAGATGGGTTTTGGGTCGGCGGCAATTTTCGCGTGACGGGGATGCGGTCATTTCGATCACTTGGGAGGAATATGGGTATTCGAGGTAC
>Ga0307516_10002355_pt1 | contig 25355 bp, 33 predicted proteins | sample 19_EM_MG_FD_203310 | JGI IMG/M metagenome (GOLD analysis project Ga0307516, IMG submission 203310) | Populus trichocarpa ectomycorrhiza microbial communities from riparian zone in the Pacific Northwest, United States - 19_EM | ecosystem: Host-associated > Plants > Roots > Unclassified | place...
GAAACAGGACACCCGCACACTGCACTACGCACGCCGTTGGACATCCAAACGAATAGTCCAGCTTCGTACCCCATTTTCCCCTAACGCAAAACGTTCTCGGCCCCCGCCCTTTGTTAGAACGTTATCCACCGCCCGCGCCCTTGTAGTGGGTGACATCAAGTCTGGCAAGGGCCAAGACCAAGAAGGCAACCGATGGCAATCACCGTAGTCAACCTCATGATCCTCGCCCCCAACACAAATCGAGCCCATCACCGCTCCCGCGTTCCAAAACCAGGGCGAATTTCAATCCAGGTTCTCACTTCCCAGAGCATCGAAAATTTGAGTTCCCCAGTGAAAATCCAACGTGTGAGATAAGTAAGTATACTTACTTACTCGTTCGTCGTCCACGAGGTCGAAATGCTCTTTTTTCAACGTCTTGACAAGGTCGACGACTCGATCCCAACCGTCGGTCCGTCCCGATATGTGATGTTCCGGGTGAACGAAACCACTAACTATGCACGTCACCCCGACCGAGCGTTGTGTATTTCCCCCTTCGGCTCACCCGACCGACGCGGGAACTGGTCGGGTACATCGAGATCGTCGGGCCATCCGTTCAACTCGGGCCTTCCGAACCGCATCTGCCGTGCACCATGTGGTGCCTCCCCAAGCGAGACCTGACAAACTTTTCTTCTTCTTTTATGTACCTTGAGTCCTCCCGAGAACTCCCACAGACGCATACCCTTTCCTTGTTCAAGAGAACGAGAGTGAAACCTCCACGCGCGGTCCCCGCCCGTACGTAGCCACATCCGTCCACAATTGGATTTCACAAGGATGAGGGGGGTAGTCTGAAGCGTAGAACCCCCCCTTCTGGCCAGTCCGGCGATCCGAAGGGCGGTCGGGGAAATAGCACATGAGCTATGGATTTCAAAATTCCCTCTTCCGTCATAGTCTCCGACCGAGCCAGTGAAATTCCAAATCTAGACCATAAAATTATCTCCGGCGGTCTGACCGAGGATTTTTTCAAATAAAAACAGACCAAGCTCTGAAAGGTCAAAGAACCTGAAGCCCCTCTTCGGGAACTAAAAACTCGTTTTATTCACCGGCCGTAGATCGAGCCAGCCACCGGACAAAGCGGCCCAACGGGATCAGGAGATACGCCCCGTATTGTACCTGGCTGTCACCAAACACAAGGACCCGACTGAATACGATCTGGCAAACGTTGTGTTGAATTCATCACCCCCGTTTCCTCACACAATACACCGGTCGGCGAAGGGTCATCGAGAGGCCCTACATTGAGTCAACGCCTTTGACCAGTCCAGGAGAGGGATCGTAGCGTTAAAAACATCGACAAGGAAACCTTGTTTCGAATTTTTATTGAATTCACGGCGGTAAATCAACGGAGATGGGTACTCCCAAGCTTCGTGGTCAGCGCGGTAACAGCCCCAACGTTCCAAACGACCAACTTCCCGTCCACGCCGGTCGTAGCGACCTTACTGATCGCGCCGCCCTGTCCTTGGTAAGGCCTCACGCTCGTGATGGTGTTCTGATGTACCGTAAACAACTCGGATTCTCCTTGAGAGCTTCCACCACCAGCACCTGGAATCTGCGTTCTTAAAGGTGTTAAATGCCGCGCTGTTCAGCCTTCCAGGCCCGCCAGGGCTGAACCGGGAAGGACTAGAAGCGGATTTAGGAGCGGATGTGTCGTCGAGACTGCCGATAAGTTTCCATCCACTTTCGTTGCCGGAGAAGACGTAAGGCTGACAGTCGTGACCAGCAGCAACGATGGCGTCCTCGGAAGTCCATACGAGAGTGACGAGAGGGAGAGTTGGTATTCTGACGGTACGGACCGCTGGACCAGATCCAGGATAAACGATGCTGATGGTGCTGTCGTGACCTTTGCGAGTGCACTCAACGTCGTGTCTGTAGAAACGAATGAAGTGGGCTTACCTGCGAATGCAAGAACGTCTCCGGATGGAGAGAAAGAAACGGTATGAACCCAGCCTCCAGCGGGGCTAACGAATTCACCACAAACGGTACCGAAAGGAAGCTTTTCACCCCAGAACGTGGGCGCGGGCCTTGATCCCTTGTCGTGAGTTACCACATAACCAGGAAATACGGAGCAACACGCACTTCTCGTCGACATCCCCGATGTATGCAGAGAAAACGCGAGCCTTCATGTCAGGACTTCCAGCGGCCAACAAGACGTTGTTCGGATGCCAATCGACGGAAAGGACGGTAGACCTGATAGGTTTCTTGAGAAGCTTCGAGACCCACCAATTATTCTCTTCGTCAAAGGAACAGATCGCGATGGCTCTAATTATCGGTTCGGATGGCTCCAACGAATAACTCTTGGAGTCGCACCTAGCTCCACTGGCGGCGGCAAATTTGTTCTCGAGAGGACTCCAGCGAACGAAGGTAGCGGCGCGGTTGATATTCAGCAACACCAACGTCGGCTTCCATTCCAACCGGCCGGTCTGGGGGTCGGAAGTCTGAGACCACACGTACTACGTAGGCGTTCCGATCTTGGGACGCGGTGACGATCCTGTTCGAGTTCGGCGCCCAATCAATGGACGTGAACAGTTTGTCGTGCTATTCGGTCGTGAGTGACCGCCGCAATCCTTTGCGAAGGGGTATACGAATGCAAACCTCGGATAGAGTTTCCGTGGCCTTCCAATCGCTCCCGGCCTTGGAGAATATCTGCGCATCCTTCGAGTTCAAGCTGACCGCAACCTCTGATCACAAACCCTAACGTGAGTGACGCGATCTCAACAACAAAGTTGACACTCACGGGATCTATCCTGATTGAAAGCATGAGCCGTAATTGGACCCTGAGCGAGAGAGTAAACCTCGGGAGCGGTCATATGAATTGCAGAGGACTCTATCAGTCGACAACGGGGTCGACGGAAACCAAAGCGGTGACGGTTGAAAATGGGAAATGGTTCGCACGGTAGCTCGTCCAACCAAAGACAAAAACGTGATGGGCCGTCGCGCGGTTGGCATTGTTACGGGAGGCACACACACGAACGCGATTGAATAGAAATTAGCACAGGCGTTGTACCGAATCTCGTCCTTTTGTCTCGCCATCTCAGCAGCCCTGGTGTCCCTGGATCTCCCTGTTGCCCTCGAGCGCATCACAGTGAACATGAACACGAACAGATCGTGGTTTGATGGTAGTGGAAACAACGCTGAGCCGATCGATGACCATAGCGACCAAGTGTCGAGGAACTGGGGAAGTCCGGAGGACTGGAGGTCGTCTGGAGTAAAAACGTCATTTGTTGTTTGCAACCGCCAGGAAAACATGTCGGATGCAGTGTCCACGGGCGGCCGGGTGGGTCAAACAAACAAATCGAGTAAAGTGTCATACCCCAACGGAAGGAATTTCAAAGCATAATAGAGGTAAAAAAAACAAAAACAAAAAAGAACCGTCTCTAGAATTTGTCGATCCCCGCCCGGGGCTTTCTCAAACTTGGACAAGGCGCGGAAGGGGATCGAGATCCAGTGCTCCTACGCGTACGGGTCTCTTATCCGAACTGTGGAACAACGGTGGGCATGGGTGTCGGGGACTAGAAACGTGGGCTTGTCCTTGATTCCTGCCATACGTTCAGTATCACTGTTTTGGACTAGCTGGTCACCGCCCGAGACAGACTAAGCACCAGATCCTTCGTCTCCGCTTGCAAAACAAGGCACGACGGCAGAGAAACCCAAAACAAATTGGGAGGGGGGGGGGTTCGGGTCAGGTCCGCCCGTAGAGGGTTCTGAGTCCCAACGAAACAATCCTCTGGTTCCAAACCGCGTACGCATCCCTGACGTGCCCCGCCCGACCTCCCAAATGCGAGTCAGTTTCCCATGGCTATTGCATAACCGTCTTGTCAGCGGTGGTATCGAGATCGGCATCTTCTCCAGTGGCTTGTTCGTTGATGACACCCCAAACGGAGGCTTGGAACTGCATTCAAACGCGTGTGGGTCAGTACAATCCGGACCACGGGATGTCGACGGTCTCACGAGTGTCAACACGAACCCCATCTTGGTCTCCAGGTTTCTCAGATCCTTCAAGAGATGCTTCTCAGGCAATTGGCTGAGCCGTTTGGTCTCCGTGATCATCTTGTGAAAGAAACAGAATTAGCGATTCGACGGAAGGGAACATCAGAAACACTCACGATCTTGAGCCGCTGATTCAGTTTGGCGTATTCCCAGAGGAGCTCAGCCTCCGTCTGAGTGAGCTCCGGGTGGTTCTCGTACGGGTTGACCTCGAAAATCTGGGCAGACATGCTCGTCGTTGGTGATCTTGGAGGCGTATCTGGGTCACGTGAGCGGTCGCGATCCGGTTTATTCGCTCCCACACAAAACGATTTCATTCCATACTCTGCATTCTATACCCCACGAGTTTATGTGTCTAAGCCCCGGCAATCAAGGCGCACAGGCCAAACCCTAATATCCCAAAGTAGAGAGCTCCGCGCTCACAGTATCGCGTATGAACATCGGAGGCCGATTGGCTCAGGCTCGGTAAGAGGAAACCAGATCCCGAACACCGTTGCAAATCTTGATGACGACTACAAGCTCCTCCATGCTGTACGGGAAATTGAATGGTGAGGGGACAATAAGGCGAGAGCTGGCGAACTGATGAGGCCCCTCCCCCGAGTTGGAGGGTGTCTTGTTCAACAGCGGAGCCTCCGCTCAGCGAACAAGAGAGTTTGAAATAAGACGAGAAAGGTCTGGCCCCGGCATCGATATAGGGGAAACCGGCAGCGGGGAGGCCGAACGCCATCTCCGTTTAACTGCGTCGCGGGCGGCTAACGGAAAGGGATGGAGGGGTTCGGATGAGCCGAAGGCCCGAAACAATAGCGATCGCGATCGGATGGTCGTAAATGCTCTTGATGGTCTCCCCCTGGGCTTCGCCGGACAATAGGCTCGCCCCAACGGCCTTATAACAGCGGCCCCCCTCAGCCCAGCCTCTCCTCGTCCCCGCTGACTCCTCCAAGTAACCATGTCCTCTTCTGCTTCCACCTCCGCTTTCGTCCCTCGTCCCTACCCTCCACCCACTCTCGCGGGTGTGCCCAGCGAGTATATCCTCAGCCGGCTTCACCACCTCGCCCCCCATTACTGGAATAAACCCGAGACTGCCGACTGCACGATGGGTAAGTCTTCCTCTCTCGTTCATCCCTCCCCGGCGCTCATCTTATCGTTATTCAGTCATCCACGATACTTCCAAACCTCAGTCCGTTGCCCAAGCGAAGCGATCATCCATCTCTCGAAAGTCCTTCGAGGTCGGTTATTATCTTTCGCCTCTTTCCGATCGTTGTGGATCTCATCGTAGCCATCAGGTCCACATTGATTATCTCTGCTCTCAGTCTCGTCTCCTGAGACGCTTCTTTGGCGGGTCCACCACCGCCTCGACCTCGAAATCCCCCTTCTCCGCTCGACCTCCCCATTTCCTTTCCCCCTCCAACTCCCACCCCGTTGTCTACCTCCCCCTCCCAGACCCTTCCTCCTTCGGCCTTCTTCTCCACTGGATGTACCACGGTTCGATGAAGAACATCGAGTTCGCTCTCGAAGACGGCACTGTCACCTGGGAGGGTCTCGCCCGAAACGTCGAATACCTCGACATCCGCGACAACATGCGTCAGTTCCTCGGTCACTGGTACGCCTGCAAGCGCTCCCTCTGCGACGACAGCGACTCGTCCGAATCCTCCGACTCGGAAGAGGATGCGATCTTCTCACCGGTCGAGAACCCAACCCTCGATCCGGACACAGAGGCCGACGTCGAGGACTCTGACGACTCTGACGAGGAGGGTGGCAAGTGCGGTCCTAGGAGGTGCACGAAGAAGATCGCCGCGGTGAAACGACTCCAAGCGGCAAACGGGATCGATGTGCCAAGGTTGTTGGCCAAGTCGAACCCGCTCCGGGTTATCATTCCATGAAGCACCCCCACCCTTTGTCGAACGTTAGCATTCGTCCTAATACTTGAGCCCTGCCTTGGCACGGGGACAGTTTCTCGTTTAGTATATAGTGTCCCTTATTTTCATGCTACCACGCATATTTGTAACATGTACATCTTTTCCCTCACACGAAAAGGAATGTATCATTTATTCGGATTTCATCCGGCGTTTTGAAAATTCCTATTGTGCGCTCCGAGGAGCGGCAAGTAGACCGAGCATCATCGCGTCAGACCTGGGGCCTGGCCTTGGAACCTTGTGGGAACGTGAGAAATGAATCTAACGCTCTTTATTCTCCACTGGAGCGGTACAAAAGTTTCATGCTTACTTCGTTCTCGCCGTTCGGAACCCAGTCAGACATGAAGACGCAACGAGGCACACACAATGCTGGACGGCCAGGTGGGGTTTTTCGGTATGTCGTCCCGTACAATAGGTTCCCCCGACCGCGGTCCTAGCATTCATTTCAGCCACTGCTGATCTGCGTGGCTGGTGATGGGGACTATCTTCAGCGTCCACCGGTTACGCAATTCGCACCAAAGTGAAGAAAGTAACCGGAGGGTCCCAGGTCGAAGTTTTTGAAGTGGCGGGGAACTTGTCCCGCCTCTCTTCTTTCCGGTTCCTTGCAACGAACGCATCTGTGGCCTTGGGCTGCGGTTTGGAGCCTCTCGTCTCGTGTTCACTCCACCGGGCCCGGTCGATCCGGAACCCTGACCTCTGGGTTGGCACGGTGATCAGACCATCTCGTATAAGTACATACTCGTGCACAGGCGAACGACAGAAAACGCTAGAGTGATAAGGGAAAGCGCTGTAAACCCACTTATGGGGACCCGGATGTGGATGGCAACGCCTGACGCCCGCGACCCGTGGATCGAAGGCGTGAGTGGTATTGGGATCAAAGTCTCCTTCCACCAACTGGGATAGGCTTGGACTCTCCGGCGCGGAAACAAAACGAGAGAGGGACCCTTGAACTTCACTCTCGGAGGTGTGGGGATGCCCCAGGTAACTGTCGCTTGGACCCGCGTACCCGGGCCATCGAAATCAGCGCTCAGGCGCACGCACATTCGACGATTTCGAACCCCCGTCCGTCCATTTCAAGCATAAACACAAAAAGACACGATCGTCAGAGGGGACGGAAGTAAACGGCGGAACCACAATGGGGACATCATTGATGATGGATTTATGATGTTTTTGTCTGTCGCATCGGTTTCCATCCATACGGCTTCCGGGGTGCGCGGTCTCCGAGTCGACTAGGGATTGAACTAGTCAGATTGTACTGGAATTGCGGGATCTAGCGGGAAGGGGCGGCGCCACTCTTATTGTTTTCTCCTTCATTCTTCGCCTCTTGACGTCCCGTCGATCACCCCGAAGTCGAGCGGGTGTATTCAAAGGACCCCGACTCCCACATTCCACGCAGCCGGTACTTGCATTCCACATTCGTCGGATAGTAGGAACGTCGCCCGGGAACGTCCGGGACCAAAGACAAAGCAACGAAAGTCACGCTACTGCACGTTCTCGAAACAAAAAGAGGCAAGTTGTCGTCACGAGGTCTGTACGTAAAACCAAAAACATGAGCCCGCCACACACAAAAAACACAGAACGCGCGAAGCGCAGGGTGTACCACAGGTGACTGAAGATCGGATATGAGGTGTTCTAATTGACAGGGTATAATGAACGGGACCGTCATGGGTCGTCTGTGACTCTGGAACGGGCAGGTTCCGGTGACTTCTGCTGATCTTCCAATTCCAACCCGGGGCCTTGGGCTTTGACAATAAACTCTCGCTTGGGGTGTCTGCGGTCGTTGCGAAGGTACCGAGGTGGGTACCTAACTTTCATCTTCCCCATTGAACGGGAGGCAGGCATCGTTTGAGAGTGCCACTTGCCGACGAGTTCCGTCCCTCCTGGGACCCAAGGTGCCTGATAATCCATTCAGTATAAGAGTCCAGCAAAACGCCTCTCTCGTCTCGTGACGAGGAGGAACAAGACTAGGTTCAGAACGCACCTCGTACGCCCTATGCCTCATCGAGATCCAGTCTATGTGAGACAGCCAGGGGTGTTCCTTGACTTCCCTGGTTCCGGAGTATCCGAGCCGATGCCGCGGGTCGAACGTGAGCAGCCGCGAGATGAAGTGTTTGAGGCTGTTCCCAAACGCCGGTTCCTCTGGCCATTTGTAACCCAGTGTCAGGATATTGTTGAATACCGACTGATCGCCGCTCCCCTGGAATGGCTATAGACAAAAACGTACACGTTAGGCAATCCCCCAGAGAGGCAGCAACAATAACGGGTGTGAAAGCTGTGGGTGATTGTGGGGCGTACCAATTTCTGAGTTAGCATTTCATACAGCATGACGCCACTGGCCCACCAGTCTACGGCCCTCCCAGTCGGATAGCCTTGTTGGATTAACTCAGGTGCCATGTATTGGGCGGTCCCCATGTCCAACCAAGATCCGCCTTTCCCCACCCTTTCGGCTATGCCGAGGTCGGTCATCACAAGGTAACCATCGTGCCCGACAAGGAAGTTCGCAGGCTTTATATCCCGAGAGGCCAATCCCTGGCTATGGATGAACCCTATCGCGCAAACGATGTTGCAATAGTAGAAGCAAGCATCTATCTGGTTGAAGGGTCCGAACTGGTCAATGAGGTGGTGAAAACACCCATGAGGCATCAGCTCGAGGACGAGAGAGACGTTGGTAGGGTCTGAGATCGCCGTCACTGCTCCAGCGACGAACGGAGACCAAGGTAACCGCGACAGGTGGCGTTTTTCAGTGTTGATCTCGTGGTGATCCATCTAGTTTAACCACATCAACGTTTAGCGGCGTGCGCCCACGAGGGTAAACCCTACAAATAAGGTTATGGTTTGAGAAATACGGACCTCACCCGTTAGCCGGAAGTCCTTCTTGGGAAACACTTTCACTGCGACTAGTGAGTTGGAGTTGGCGATTTGCGTCATGACTACTTGGCCCCATGCTCCAGAGCCTGAGAAGAACGGTTAGGGTAGTACGACCGGATGAGCCGACGCGAGGATGAGTGGGACAGTGCACGCGTACCGAGCGATCTCACGACGACAAGGTCCGACGGAGAGAATATTTGGGCCGATTCGAGCGGGGAGATTTGTTTCAGAGTCGGTTTGGGAGCAGGTCCCGGGTTCGGGTTCTGTTGCTGGATGAGTGTGGCGAGGCGTGGCTCGGATTGGTGGCTTACAGGCTGGGGCTTCTGCGGAGATGGCTGTGGTGTTGGGTAGGTTTCCATGTCTTCAGTCGAAATCTACCGGGGTGGGGAAGGTGGTGGTTGGGGAGAAAGAGGCGGAGAGACCGGTCGTCGTGGGCCATGGCTCGTCGTGTCTCGCCCTCGAAGTAGAACAATGGAATGGGCCATGGTCTGACCGTGCTCGGGCGCCTGATCGGAGGTTGGTGCACGTGGTTATCTGATCCTCGGCGCTTCCTCTCTTCCATCAAGACAACCAATAAGCTTTGCGCACCGACTTCCGACACAGCGGCCGCGGCTCACTCCGTGAACATGGACTGGTACCTTCCGCGTTTTGAAGAACTTTTAGAAGACCTGGACTAACTTGTGGTCGCAGTTTGGAGTTTCACATCCGTCAGCACATCCTGACGGACCTCGCACGGAATATTGGAGAATGCAAGGACCACGCGTCCGAGCACGACTTGACGCCCGCGATTGACCTCGTAACATCTCACGTCCAGACGCGTGACCAGCCTGTGCAAGATGTGGAGGACGGAGAAGAGGAGGAAGAAAGGATATTCATGGTAGGCCCTCTTGCCCGCTGCCTGTCGGTACGGACTTATTGAGAGCCACGGTAGTCCGCTGCTACGGTGCAGTGCAATATCGGATTCGCTGAACTAGCCGTCAACCTTTCGGACGAACACTCCGAGAATACCATCCCCGTCCTGATCGACATCCTGAAGGACGTGCCACACATTGACTTCGATTCGTCTTTGGCTTGGGAAGGTAATCACCGGATTGGCACTACGTTATTTAGCGTTCGCACTCACAAGTCCCACGCGTCTAGATTGGGCACTACCAGACCAACTCGTCTACTCCGTCGTCTCTTCCCTGCTCCAGCTCGCCAACTACAACCCACGGTTCGGCGAGTCCATCGTCGATGCGGTCCTAGGGTTCTCAGCAACTATCGTCGACAAGATTCGGTCTTTCGGTTGTACGTCGATCTTTGCTTTCGCAACCCCCCACCGGACGGATGCCGATGCCATCTGATGTTCTGTTTTTAGCTGCCGAGATTTTAAGCCAATTTGCTCCCGCCTTTCACGGCTTCTATCGGGCGTTGATATCCACCACTTACCGATGGATGCCCCAACACTGGGCTCGACTCTCGAGGAACCTCAACCCCCTGTTCGACCAACATTCCATTGAAGCGCTCAATCGCCTCGTTACCGACATCGTCCAGCTCGAAGAAACAGACCCGGAGGATATCCAATTCGTCACGACCTTACTAGCCCGTTACGTTTCTCGCGGCCGCCCCTTGAGCGGGTACTTCCTCATCTGTTGCGTCACCGAAATCCAGTGGACCGTTCTGACTCAAGCGTTGATCCCCCTTGAACTGGGTGCTGAAGAGATTCAGTTCAACGAGGCCGCGGCTGCAAACTATGCATGGGCCAGCCTCCTGCGTTCGCCTCTCGCTACTGCTGCGAAGACAGACAGAAATTTTGCCGCTGCTGCTGAAGCTTCCAAGGAACTGTCTATGGAGTGCTTTACCGACCTCTTGGTGCAGATAGAAGAGATGGACACCGTTCCCTCACAGGACGCCTACGCTTCCGAGACGATGTCTGAGAGTCTTGTGAGTAAACGGAATGCAGAAAAAGGTCTCCACACTAACGTCCCTGGCCATGTTGTAGAAACTTTCAGCGGTTTGCTCTGCAGCGTTGGGCGTTCTCGACGATAACCTCCACACTCGCCTCAAGTTGTTGTTGAGCGAGCAAACTCCATTGATGGACAACCTCGTGCAGGAAGCCGCGCTAAAGTCAACAGCGATCCTGGTCCGAAAGTGAGGGAGTCCTCCGGTTTATGGTTTCTAGCCTCACGCCTTCGAAGCTTCCCCAAGATCGCATATCCAATGGCCACACACGTCAGAAGATTCGTTACTTGTCCCCAACCCATTTTCGAGTCCGAGTTCCCGTTCGGGACTCAGACTCCACTTCCGCTCATCGCCGCGGCGAAATGCCTTGTTTTGTGCGTCGAGGTCAGTGAGGATTGGATAGGCCTCAACGACATCCTGTCGCTGATCCCCCGCGTCCGTTTTTCAGCTAGCGCCAGGCGATGACGCCATGCTTTCGCACACGTACTCGCTTTTGAACTACATCGCGGCCACGAGCAGGTTCTCCGCGGTTGACGATATCGGCGAAATCATTGGGGGGACCGGTGGGCAAACAGACTACGCCACACTCCACTCCGTGGAGTCCGCTTTGAGAGGACTTACGGAAGAAGAGAAGAGGTTGATCGCTGTGAGCACGATATCGGTTGTGAGCCGGTTGGCGGTAGAGTTTGAAAACGACGAGGTATGTTGGTCCTCGTTGCTACGATTCGGTGGGTTCCCATTCCATTTTTTCAGGTGACACGTTTGACTGTTTCGATGTTGTTGCAACACCTACGATCTGCGGAACCAACCGTCGAAGCGGTAATCGCCTTCAACCTCGTCGATCTTGCCCTTTGCGCTCCAGAGAATACGTTCATTGACATTATACGAGCATTCTCCGCCGTCAACAGGGCCGCGAATCCGGATGACCCGAGGTTGTCTAACAACATGGTAGGTTAGGCCTCCTGTGACCACCCATTCCAGGGTAACTCGGGGTCTGTCCTTAGGTTCTCGCTGCACAGACTAGGCTGGCGCAACAGCTCAACGGGAGATCTAATTTGTACGAAGCGTACCTCACCGAGCTTTTGACGTTGTTTGTGGACAAGGGTGTGGCGGTTCAGAACGTTGCCGTCTCCGCCCAATCTGCCAAGGTACGCGGCGTAGGTTCATTGCTTTGTGTTCCATGCTGATGCGTATGGCAGACGGAGGAGATGATCGAACAACTCGCCTCCCTCTTGTTGCCCATTGAAGCCCTTCTTAGTCATGAGAATTTCGACCCTCAGTCGAGCGTGTCTCCCGAGCTCGTCAGTTTGTTTAGGAGCATGTGGTTCTTGTGCTCGTTGTTCCACTTCGCGATGTTCGAGGAGAAGGATCAGATCGCTATGAACTGGGTGAGACAGGTCCTCGGGAAGATCGCTTCAAAGACCCCTGCGATTGTCGTCGAAGAGGCGATGGACCTTGTTGGGGAGTTGGAATATAACACCATCATAAGGCGGGAGTATGCCCATGGGGTCAGTCCTTGCGCGGTATTGTGTGGTTTTAAAGCTGAACGTTTTCACAGGCGGTCTCGAAACACAGGGGCATATTGGCAAAGCTTATACCTCTGAGGTCTTCTGAGATTCGGTCTCTGAACAACGGTCAAGTTGTGTTCCTGCTGTCGATGCACGACCTCGAGAGCTTTAGGTCTGCCCAAGGTCTTCCCTCATCGTTGCCCTCCTACTTCACAAACACCGGTTTGAACAAGAACGCCCCGCTGAGAGGTTGTATGGAATCTATTGCCGAGAAGGTTATTTGGATCTCTCATTCTGACATGCACGGTGACTGAGCTTCTACCTAGGTTATGCGTGGATCCGTCAATGTTTTGAACGCCAAAGCGTCGCGCCAGGCTCTCCCGACCGGACTCTCGGGCGAATTACGCGTGCTCTTGGCGTGGTCTACCCATAGGATCGACAAAGCTAGGGACATCGCGTTGGGATACTTGAACAGGCTGATTACGTCGTTCCCGTCGTTGATGTGCAACCCGTCATTGGTGTTCGCGATCTTGGAAGTTCTCACGCTTTTGCGCAAGGCTTGTGAGAACGAGCACTACGATGAGGTACGAGTGGTGATCTGGGCCTGATAACCAGGTCGACTGACCCTTTTCTTGAATTGATCGCGTTCAGTTTGATCCAGTTTATGAATTCCATTCGGAGCGAGTGGATATTGCGTTCAAGCTCGTTGACAACTACGGGGTTCGCAACGAGATCCTGGCCCTACTGTTGAGGCACTCGACAACGTGGTTTGAGGCCGCGCTGACCCGTGCGCCTACGGAGCTTCAAGCCACGCTCCAGGTGAGGGCAGAACCAGGAGATAGTCTCGACATTTGCTAAGGGGATTCATCATAGAAATACCTGGCAGTCACTCAGGTGACTTCCTCAAGCGAAGTGACGGAGTTGGGGGCGTCTTTGGCTGCGCGTTTTGGGAGGGAGATCAGCGAGAGTGAACGGAACTTTAGTAAGGCTTTTCACCTTGCGCATCTGCACTCAGTGTCCTCATCCGCTTTTTCAAAAGGTTCTTTATCGGCGATTTCTGTTTGGAAGCCGGATCGTACCAAGGCCCTCGCTTCGGAGATTGCGTCGAAATCATACTTTAGTGGGGAGATCGCTGGGCTGAGGTTGTCCCGGCGTACAGGTAAGCCCTTGTCGCTCAAGCCTTTCTGTCGCTCAATAAGAGGGTATAGGCCAAAGTGAACTGGAGAAACCGCAAGCGCATACGTCTCCGATTGCGGAGCTGGCGGCCCTCAAGAAACGGATGGCAGAGGCGTTGACTGAGCTCCGGGCGAAGGAAAGTCATTTGACCGTTCGAGATCTTAAACACCTTCTGTTCAGGTGTGCAGCTACGTTGATATCCGCACCAAAGGTCGGTACTCCTCTGCTCTCTCGGAAGTATTCACTCAAAGTTGGGTTCAGTGTGACTACGAATTGATGAAGCATCTCGTCGTCCTACCGTTTGAAGTTTTCACTCCAGCTTCAATTACTACGGGGATTGAGGTTTGGACGTGGGTCATTTCTGAGAAACCGGAATACGAGATCGGGGTCATGATGGAGATCAACTCGGCTTGGCTCGCGACGGTCAGGTTTGGGAGGGGCATGTTCTCGACTTCACAAAAGTACTCCGATTTGGGTTTCCCTTCTTCCCTAGATTCAAAGAGTGCTGACGAAATCGTTCTTGTCGACAGTTACAACGGTCCGTTCTTCCACCCGATCCAGTACAGCCCGACAGACAAGGAAGAGATCGCTCGTGAGATGGCCGGCGCGAAGCGGCTGTTAGCTCCTCACGTTCTAATCCTCCAGATGTTGATCAGCCGGTTCCAAGCTGCGAGATATCGACGACCTGGGCTTATGCTCATCATACAGCGGTTGGTTCTCATTTCTGCACGGGCCCATCGGTACATGAGGTTCGTTGCTTCCTTTGTCCTCCAGGTTACACGCGTATTCATGCCGTCCTCGTTGGTAGCACGCATCCGCTCGCTCGCGAAGCCCGTTTTTCATTCCTGTTGTTCGGATTCGAGGCCCTGCGTTGCTCAAGTTTGGATGCGTACTGCGAGAATGCGTTGCGGGACCCCTTGTACTCTGCCGCATTTGCTTGGTTCTCCGTCCGACCGCTGTGGGTTCCCCAGAATCTTGACCCGCTGCTTCGTTGACCCAAGCGTATACAGGTGGTCTTACGGCGCGAACAAGATCCAGATTCATACCGATGTGAAGCTCTTGTCCGAGTTCTTGTCCTGTCTAGGTGACGACGTTGGGCGGGACAATCCAACTCTGTCAAGTCTATCGCCAAGTCCTCCACCTCGTACGTCGTCGCTCATGTTGAGGCTTCTGGAACTCATTGGGCACGTAGAGCACGGCGCCCAGAGCATGGTTCAGGTACTCCGCCTGCTGGTTGAGAACGAGATCCTCCGTTTGAACGTGTGGAACAACCCGACGGACGATCCTAAACGTGGGGTAGATAGCACTGGAACAATCGAGAGGACGATGGTAGATGTAAGCAGTTCGATTGTGGTTTCTTCGGGTGTGATAGCTGATGCTTCCTCGACAAGGCGATGTGGACGACGTTCGCGAGACAGGCTTGGCAGCTAAATCCTGGAATTGCCATCTACTTGACGGAACGATTCTCAGTTCCCGCATTGGAGAGCGAGGTCACTCGCCTCGTGCGATCTAACCCGCTTGCGTGCGTTGACGTTCCGGATGCGTTGAATTTCTTGGTTGGGGATAGGCTTGACCCTACTGTTCGACGTGATTTAAGGGTAAGATCCTGTCTCACATACCGACAGGATATCTGGGCTCAACCCCGATTAGCACCTCGTATTGTGGTCCTTGGTTCCGCCGGTCACTGCCATCTCTTTCTTCGAGCGTCGATACCGCAACGACCCACTAATCCTGCAATATGCGCATCGTGTGTTGGAGCAACACCATGTCAACCTTACATTTTTCTTCGTTCCTCAGGTCGTTCAAGCCCTACGATATGACGACCTTGGTGCGTGTTTGATGTCTACCCCCCTGGAGTCTGGGTGTCAACTCTCCTCTCTACAGGTTATGTTTCCAATTTCATCTTTGAGACTGCCAAGGTGTCGCAGCTGTTTTGCCACCAAATCATTTGGAACATGAAAGCGAACTGTTTCAAGGATGACGTGGCCGGTATTGTGCGTGGTGCCTCCCCTTCCAGCCATCTCTTGTCGTAACAGTGGTGTCGTTTTCCAGGAGGATCCGATGAAACCGCAACTCGACGAGATGACCGACCGAGTGGTCGATTCGTTGTCAGGAGAAGCCAAAGAATTCTACGATCGAGAATTCGGTTTCTTCCACGAGGTGACGTCCATCTCGGGCAAACTGAAGCCTTACATCAAGAAGGAAAAGTCAGAAAAGAAGGTGGTGGTGTTGTAAAGACCGCGTCTGTAACCTGACGCTGACTCGAGCTTACGATAGGCTAAGATTGACGAGGAGATGGCCAGGATCGTGGTTGATGTTGGAGTTTACCTCCCTAGTAATCCGGACGGTAAGGTTATCGATATCGACAGGAAGTCCGGGCGCCCATTGCAGAGTCATGCCAAGGTGATTATATCCCTCTCCCTCTTACGCGGCTCGCGTCCCGGTTCTGAACGGTTGGTTCCAGGCACCGTTCATGGCCACGTTTAAAGTCCGCAAGACCAGGACGATTGTTGATGTCGATCCGGATGCAGCTGCTGAGAGGCAGGGAATTGAGACGCATTCCGAGTACGACACCTGGCAACAGGCGATTTTCAAGGTCGGAGACGATTGCAGACAAGACGTGCTAGCGCTTCAAGTCATTGCGATGTTTAAAAACATCTTCCAGAGCGTTGGGTTGACGTTATATCTCTTTCCTTACCGAGTTACTGCGACAGCTCCTGGGGTACGGGACTTTTTAGTTTTGTCTATCTGTCATAGCGATGTGCTGACTTCTTGTTGCGTAGTGCGGTGTCATTGACGTCGTCCCAAATTCAACATCAAGAGACGAGATGGGACGGGCGAAAGTCAACGACCTGCTCGATTTCTTCGTCGGCAAATATGGGGGAGAACACACGATCGCCTTCCAGCAGGCCAGGTTGAACTTTATTCAGTCGATGGCTGCGTACTCTGTTGCTTGTTACATCCTCCAGATCAAGGACAGGCATAACGGAAACATCATGATTGATGGAGAGGGCCACATAGTCCACATCGGTACGCGAGCACTACAGAACCGTGGACGATGGTTTCCCGTGCTGACTTGCGTCGTAGATTTTGGGTTCTTGTTTGATATAGATGAGTGGATTCCCTAAACTTTTCGTTTCCTTGACCAACCTTTCGTTCGATTCGCGGTAGCTACGGCCCGGAGTGAGTTACACTCGCCACACTTCTTGGCCCAACGCGACTAACGGCTACCAGGGCGTAAAATTCGAACCAAGCTCCTTCAAACTCACTCACGAGATGGTAGTCCTCATGGGTGGTCGATACTCACAAGGTTATGCCATGTTCCAGCATCTGACAGTCAAAGCATTCCTCGCTTTGCGACCTTACGCCGAACAACTCATCAACACCGTTCGGTTGATGCTCGACACCGGACTCCCCTCTTTTAAAGGGGAGGGCACGATTAAACGGTTGAGGGATAGGTTCGCGTTGGGGTTGAGTGAGAGGAGCGCTGCGGATTGGATGATGAGCATCGTGAAGAACGCTCATGAGAACGTGAGGAGTACGGCATACGATGAGTTCCAGAGGGTGAGTGTTGGAAACGTCCGCGTGCCTGATTCGTGACTGAAAACGCCATCTTCTAGCTTCAAAACGGTACATCGCTATCTACAATATCATTTGACGTCTACTCAAAACCACCACCACAGGTATTCCATACAAGTAATCATTTTCACCATCTAACCGTAGCCACCTTCCTATCAATTTCTGTGTACGCACACGACCGTCGTCTCGTCCGGATACTCAAACACACCCTCTTCTTTGTTTATCCACATCTTCTCCTCGGTTTCGAGAACATTTCTCATGCTATTCTTGACCCTCTTCTGCTCATCTTCGGGGAGGACAGAGATAGCTCTTGCTTAGCGAGTGAACGATGGCGCCTCTGACCGTGGTGGGCAGGACATATTTCCAGTTTGTTTCTTCAGTGGGACAATGATTTGTGGTATTGAAGAAGTCCCGGAGGTATATTATAATGGGAAATTTACCAGAGAATTACTTGAGGTAGACATACCTAAGGGGAATCAGGGAGTCACCCTCCATGAGCTTCAACAATCCCTTGGGTTTTGCAACCCAAATTGCACAGGGACTTGAGTTGATGGGTGAACTACTTGGGACTATTTTTCTAGGTGTATGCCACATACTGGTGGTCCAGGTTCCAGATAATAGCCAATGTGCCCTGCTGGGGCTCTCAGATTTTCACTCACCCTCATTGTGGGTGGCTTCAATGTTTCCATCACTTGTATTAAAGGTCATGTTGAAAAATTAGGGTTTTACAGGGGAGACATAGGAATTACATAATAATGAGAATGGGAGCATGGACAAAACAGACTATTGGAAGTAATGCCAGGTTCCCCAAGTGTGAAATTATAGGCATGGGAGAGGCAGAGCACACATAAAGGTTGAGTGGGATTCTGCCCATACCCCCAGATATCAGTAGACTGAAAATGATTGAGCAGGGAGACTTACGAGTAAGTATGTTCAATGCTTCTCTATCTACCTCCACCAGCACCCTCTTGAGCTCCCCATATTGCTCCTTTGCTAGTTGGATGTCATCCTCATATATGCCTGGCTTATGCTGCTCAAGGGATACAATCCCCTGGTCCAACTGCCCCAGGACTTCATCCAGTCGTTTGATGAGATCTTCCCTGTGCAACTGCATGCTGACTCCACTGAAGTCCTCCTGAATTGAGATCTGCATCTCAGCAAGGCCTCCAGATTGGTCATCAATATAGTCCCACTCTGACCAGATAAGAAGGAAGTATGATTTGAGAATCCCAATGTCCCCAAGTTTCCGGACATGGCAAACAACACCCCCTCTATTTCCCATCAATCGTCCCAAGCATCCAGGAGGGAGAGACAGTTGTGTGGCCTCTATGATGCCAAAGGGGGGGACAGGGGCATATATGCCAGGGGGATATATAGTAACGTCATGATTGGGGTGTACAACTCCAATGTCAGGACATGCTGAAGTAACACTGAGAGAAGATGATTGCATAGACTCTGGGAAACCAGGGAGAATACAGGAAGGTCCTGGGAATAAAGACAAGGATTGTCCAGGGGTATCTAAGGATGGTCTGAGTCTAATGTAATCTCCATGAGTACACCATGTCCAAACACTAATAGGGATGAGTGGTCTTAGGGAGCGAACAGATGCAATCTGCAGCAGTGCATTGACTACATTCTGACCAACTAACTCTGTGTATGGGAGTGTTGAGACAGCTGCTGCCCACCTGGTGACCTTCCTTTTTTTATGACTTGTCCCTTCCCAGACTACATAGGGGGATATGAGTGCAATAACTCGATTCAGGGAAGGAGGGCCCTGCATATCAAAGAGTGTAGTGATGAATGGGTTAACCCGCCACCACATGAATGACCCAGCAGTTGAGGCCCTAACAACACCAAAGATTGCATCAACCATCTCTTGCTCCCCATGTTGCTCCAGCCATACTGCATATGGGAAGAGGGCACTAATAGCCTTGTGCTTGGAGTAGATCTCACCTGGACTGGTTGATGTAGCCATTGTGTTTAGTTTCTGGGTTATTGAAGGACGGCCACGTGAAGTACCCCCAGCTGAAATTGTGATATACAAAGGCTCAGGGCACAGGTCAAGTGCAATGATGGATAGACAATTGATGACAACTGAGGTTGGAGGCAGGGGGGATTGGGACAGGGAACGAAGTGCAAAGCAGAGGAGCCAACGGGGCACCTTCCTACATCCATTCCTTTGATATTCAAATTTGGCAACCTTAGCAAGAGCATGTGCAACTATAACATATTCATCACTGGATGGTCTGTAGCCATCCCACCAGTTCTGCCACCCAGGGGAGGATGGGCGGGATAAGCTGGGTGAGCGGGATGAGTGGGATGACAGCTGATCATGGTACCTCCAGGATGTTACTTTCTGTTTATGATGCAGGATGTTCTCAGGTTCAAAATGGGTTGAATATAATATACAGTGGATTGCACCCAAGGTATGGAAAAATGGGATGGGACAGTTATTGGCCCTGATTGGGAAAGTCCTAGCATATTGCTGGCGGACATGTTCAAGGGTCCTTGGTATTGGATCCATGGCTACAAGGTGGGAAAGTGTGTGGAGGCAACATAGGGCAGACACTTTTGCAAGTTGTTCTGACCCTGGAGTGATCACTACACCCATATGGCTGGTACTGGTGCAGCCAATGAGGATATTGAGGCAGACCCCCACAAGGGTGGGGTCAAAGTAGGTCAATTTTGTAGTTGTGAGGTAGTTCAGGGTTAATAGACGGACTGGTCCATCCAGTGATGTCTGGAGTGTCCACAAAATGCAGCGCAAATTCAACACAGCTGCTTGGTGCTCTGACCCCTGTTGTAATGAGAGGTGCAACCTCTGAGGAAGGGTGACCAATAGGTGGATTGTGTCTAGGATCAGAAGAATTGGTAGCAGGAGGATGCTTAAGAGCGTGTTGACAATATTGGTTTGAGAGTGGGTGGACTCCTCCCCCCAGAACATGATGACACTGTAGGACCAGGACTGTTCAATTAAAGTAGAGAGAATTGAATGAAGTATGCCAGGGATGTGGGGAATATAGTGGAAGGTATCTGGAATGAGAGAGATGATATCTGGGATACTGCGGAGGATCCGTGCACTGGGGGTTTGATATGGACAGCTCACAAAAGCTGCTCCTGCAACAACAATGAAGAGGTAGAATAGAACACCAACTGAGGTGACACCAATAACAACTGATGCAATGGTGGTGTTGATCTCCCAAAGATAGCGAGAGAGGGCACAACCAAGTAGCAAGAGTGCAATCTGTAACATCAATGGTAGTGCCTCCATCACATGGTCAAAATACCATGTGACAATGCCATCAAGCTTCCGTTGCCGGTTCTGGCTGCGCTCAATGGCTGACCCTCGCATGTCAACTGATGCATACCGGTTCAGCCACTGTTTGCCAAGCATTGCAAGAAAAGCAGAGAAGAGTGAGGAAGTGAGGCTGGCAAGGAGCATGGCTTGGACCTGGACCATTGTGTGTGCAGGACCAGTCCACTGTGGGAGGGTGGGAACATCACCACTGAAGGTGGTGTTGTCAAATTTGTAGATAAGGACTCGGAGGAGGGCAGCAGTCTCTTCATTTGGGTCTTGCTTGAACTCAGAGTGAACTTGGAGAATGAATGCGGCAGCCACAGCGGAAAATAGACCAGCCTGTTGTCCAAGTTAGCATGTGTGCACATGGGCAGTGTGTAAGACTCACAAATATCAGGGTGGTGTTCAGGTCTTCATCATACTTCTTTATGAACTCCCTGTCATGATCCTCTGCTTCTTGGTGATATGTTTTGTAGAAATGTGTCTGATGATCATTCACAGGGGGCGGCAGCATATGTGCGCTGTGCCAGGATTTTAATGGCGCCCTAGCAGGATGCAAAGCAAAGCTTACGGCACTGGCGGTGGTGGGATATGTATGATGCTGTGCCAGAATTTCAATGGCGCTCTAGCGGGACGCGAAGTAAAGCTTACGTTGGGAGTTGGGGCGGGGGTTGGGGTGGGGGTGTGGCAAAGGATGGAGAGTTATCACTAGCCTCGTCCGCATGGCTTGGTTTCTTGTGTCCCCTAGAGCCAATCTCAGATCTCAGTACCTGGAGGGGTTGCCACACATAATACAACATACCGCTGGCTCACTTTCTCTCCGGCGCCCATGGATGAGCATTCGTCGGGCGAGTCCGTTTGATTCTCGATCCCGTCTTCTTGACTGTGGTCCCAACAATGAGCCAGAAGAACTATCCTGTGAAGAGTGTTAGAGGACTCACCATGTCACCGCGATCTCTTCCACATCTACCATGGCGGGTGGTATTAATCTGGTTCACTGGGTGGGGGACGCGAGAGGAGGGGAGGAGGGGAAGAAGCGAGAGCAATGGACACAGAGCGGCCGAGCTGCCACGCCGGTGGCACGCTTCGAGCTTCGGGTATCAATACGGTCCAGGTCCGAGCCGCCCCCCTTGCTTCAGGTCACTCGGGCCCTGCCTGTCGCATCCACTTCTCACTCACCTAGGTTCTCTCTGCAACAGGGTCGTACGGACTTTGATGCAGGGCGAAACCACAACCCGCGGCCTGTATCGGCTGTGGTATGTACTAGAAAAAGCTGGCAGGTATCGGGACCAAACGACATGCAATTGTTGGGCACGGGGGTAGAGCGATAGCGAATGTATGGACAACTGATAGACCATGTTCGGGTTTCAGGACCGGTCGATTCATCCTTTCCATAACCCACTCTCGTCCTCTCTTACCATCTCCTATATGCGTTCACGTCTACGTATCGCTCCTCAACGCAGTGACCGTCGGGGGAGCTGGTCTGACGCGCAGGTTAGTACACGCCCACTTTCGTACGCCCCATGGCACGCTGCATTTCGCCTCGGCTCACCCTTGGTGTTCCGCGTAGTGCCCGGGAGGGGTGCACACCTTCTGCTAAAGTCACAGCCACAAACTGGCCCGTCCCGCGATCGGCTTTCCGCTTGCAGGTTTGAGTACCTGAGAAACGTGGCCAGGAGGGCAGTGAGGGGCGGAGATACCAAACCGTACCCCCGACCGATTCACCACTAGAACCACGCAACTCAGGTCGGAAGAGATTGACGTGCATTGGCCCCCTTTCTTACAGGGTAGATGCTTCGAATGAGGAAATACGGTCGTCCTGAAACTCAACTACCTCGTAAATTCGAGGGACTGGTGGCTTCGCGTATGCGCGTTTGTGGTTGTTCCATTTGGGAATCTTCAGGTGCGAATAGCAGGGACACACCAGGCGGATAGTGAGCAGATTGTTGGAGTCGAAGCACATGTGAAAAAAAAGCAAGAAATTGGACGTCGCAGCGTGCGGGGGACGTGGCAGGGCCGTGGCGCTGATTGAAGGCGTTCGAAGTTGATATATCGCGTTCGGCGGGAAGCAGAGTGGCGCGAAGAGAGCGAAAGAGATGCAGAGGTCGTAGCCAACGGACCCAGGATCCGAGGAGATGGCGTTCAAGGGCGGAAGAGAAGCGAATTGGATCTTGATATACATTCGTAAAGTTGGTTGGGGGTCAGCGCTTCAGCTCCCGAAGACCCCCAGGTCCAACGTTCCGCCAGTTATTTTATGAGCGCGAAAAGGTGGTGGAGGTTACAGCCGAAGAATCTGAGGCAACGAGTTCACCGAGAATCAGCCGAGAATGTTCGCGCGTCTTGACTTCCACACCCCATCCAGGTCCAACCCCAACTCCGCCCGACCCGAACGATGAGACGGTCGCTCTCCTCCGCGTTCTCATACACAAGATAGACAACGTTATGTACCTTTGGCAACGGTTGGCCCCCAAGCACGATCACCCAAGTGCATCCTTTATGCAAGCCTCGCCGCCTCATTCCGACACCCCCAAACATCCACGACGAATCCGGAGGAGATCAAGGTCGAGATATCCGGCCGCTCTGCAGCTTCATTCCTCACGACTCCCGCCTGTAGTCGAGAAAATGAAAGCGGTGGGCTGTCACGTCCGATTGGAGACAAGTCCCAAAAAGAACAGGAGAAGGTAGGTCGTATCACAGTGCTATCATTCGCCTCACCGAGCACCGAAACTCCAGATCCACAAAATGTCAGAATTCAAGTGCCTTGATCCAGAGTTTTCGCGTGGGGTAGGTTTTATGCGCTTGTCAGTGGTGAACTTATGTCAAACCACAATCAAGGTCCTGGGAAACGTGGGGTAGACAGCACCGGAACAATCGAGAGGACGATGGTCGATGTAAGCAGTTCGATTGTGATTTATTTGGGTGTGATAGCTGATGCTTCCTCGACAAGGTGATGTGGACGACGTTCGCGTGGCAGCTGAATCCAGGAATCGCCATCTACTTGATGGAACGGTTCTCAGTGCCCGCATTGGAGAGTAAGGTCACTCGCCTCGTGCGATCTAACCCGCTTGCGTGTGTTGACGTTCCGGATGCGTTGAATTCCTTGGTTGGGGATAGGCTTGACCCTACTGTTCGACGTGATTTGAGGGTAAGCTCCTGTTTCGCGTACCGGCTAGATATCTCAGCTCAACTTCGATCAGCACCTCGTATTGTGGTCCATGGTTCCGCCGGTCAGTGCCATCTTTTTCTTCGAGCGTCGATACCGCAACGACCCACCCATCCCGCAATATGCGCACCGTGTGTCGGAGCAACACCATGTCAACCTTACATTCTTCTTCGTTCCTCAGGTCGTTCAAGCCCTACGATATGACGACCTTGGTGCGTTTGTGATGTCTATCCCCCTGGAATCTGGGCGTTTGGCGTTCCCCTCCCACACTTCGTATCAAGTTCCCGGAGCACACACCCTCCGCCACACCCTCCCCCTCACCCGAGCACACTCCATCTGATTCTCTCCTCCGTGTCCAAAGGGTCCTAGCGCATTCGCGTGGCCATCAGCTTTTGGGATGTCGCAAAAAAAAACAGGTCGACGAGCGCAACATCCACTACCACCTACGCCCTCGTGCGAGCAACGGCTAAGGCGTTCGTTGCATTTGCTGCACGCAGACCATTGGTGGCAAAGCGGTGGTCGTTCAGGGGTCGGAGAGCTCGCGGAGGTGTCCGCCCTGTGTCGTCACCATGATACTTCCGATGGCCGAAGATTCAGTGGAAGGACTGCAATCTGTCCAGTAATGAACGCACTGTCCTCGTTCAGCTTGGCTGGTTTGAATACCAGAGGAACCGGTGTTGCAAGGTTCCTCATTGGATCCTCCGCTTCGTGCACTGTCGCCAGGGGAATTGGCTGTACCGTTTCTCTCACCACAACTTTGGACGAGAGGTATGTTTATATTCTGATAGTCATCCGCTCTTCTGACCGAGCACCAATGCGCGGCTGGAGGAGGCTTCAAACCTGATAAATCAGGGACTCGAGAGCATGGTTTGCGCCGCCAGTCAGAACCCGATCTGGCCCCGGAAGCTATCGGTGTGGTCCTCCTATATACGATCTGGATGCTGACGCGTTCGGAAAGGTTCATGTGGAAGTAATCTTACCATTTGTTCCAACGTTATTTGATGAAGCGGGTCCCGGTTCCCTGAACCGGGTTATAACACTTGGCTCGCCCTCCGTACCTTGGGACACAGGGAGCCTCGGTGAAAAGGCGGTCACCTGGTGGGCTGCAGCAGCCTCGGAAATCCCGTACTCAGAAGTCGTTGGCCAGAGCATGACCTCTACTCTGTTGCAAATTGTCGGAAGTGTATAACTCAAATGGTCTATTCCACCCGCAAGGCACATTCAGAACAGTGTGCAAATTCACTAAGGGGGAAGCCCCCAAGGGTCTTGTGGTTGATATGACCTAGTCGCGCACTGGTGTTTGCCTTGAGTTGTACCATGTATTTAAGGAAACTTTGGAGTATGACATATGATAAGTTCCAGAGGGTGTATGGGATCACTATCTAAGATATCATTTAGGATTGACTCACAACTACCACCACAGGTATTCCATACAAGTAATCTGATCATAGCCACCCTGCTCTCTATCACTTTCTGGGTACAGTCATGACTGTGATCTCATATGGATACTCAAAAACACCCTCTTCCTTGTTTATCCATGTCTTCTCCTTGGTTTTGAGAGTGTTTCTCATGCTATCCACAACCCTCTTCTGCTCATCTTCAGGGACAGAGATATAGCTCTTGCTCAACAAGTGAACAACACCTTTAACCACCACAGGCAAGATGCATTTCCAATTTGTTTCTTCAGCAGGACAGAATAGTTTCTGGTATGAAGGAGTGCCAAAGAAAGTCCTGGAGATATATTGTTGCAGAAATCTACCGGAGCATCACTTGAGGTAGGTGCACCTAGGTGGAACTGGGGGGTCCCCTGCTTCATAAGCTTTGATGTCCCCCTGGGTCTTCATGACCCAGATCTGAGAGTTGGGTGGGATCCTGCCCATACCTATGGATAT
>Ga0307516_10002356_pt1 | contig 25347 bp, 31 predicted proteins | sample 19_EM_MG_FD_203310 | JGI IMG/M metagenome (GOLD analysis project Ga0307516, IMG submission 203310) | Populus trichocarpa ectomycorrhiza microbial communities from riparian zone in the Pacific Northwest, United States - 19_EM | ecosystem: Host-associated > Plants > Roots > Unclassified | place...
ATAGCATGTCGTGTACCCATTGCATGCACTTCCAAGTCTCCACTACTGCAATCAGCTCTGCTTCCATTGTGGATTGGGCAACCACTCGCTGCTTCTTGGACTTCCAGTGGATTAGGATACCATCAGCATAAATGAGATATCCACTGGTAGACTTGCTTGCCACCGCATCACCACCATGGTCAGCATCTGCGTATGCAAACAGTCCAGTAGAAGAAACGTCCTTGTGGACAAGCAGGAGACTAAGGTGTAAGGTTCCTTTGATGTATCGCAGTAGGTGTTTGATCGCTTTCCAGTGGTGTACCGAGGGATCTCCAGCAAAGCGGCCAAGAACACCAATAGCATATGCGAAGTCAGGGCGGCTTCCAAGAGCTGCATATAGAATGCATCCCACTGCTTGACGGTACAGATTTTGATCCATGGCCTCTTCATCTTTGCCACGTGGTACTGGTTTCGATTCCAGAGGCATCGCTCTACCTTTGCAGGTATGCATCTCAAACTTCTCCAATACCTTCTGCAGATAGCCTCGCTGGTCGATTCGAATCTGCTTTTGCTCTCGGTCGTGTGTAACATGCAGTCCAAGGTAGGAAAATTTGTCACCACAGATTGCACCTTTCGTCTGAAACTTTTCATGGAAGATATCAACAATTCTTCGCAATTCGGCTTCTTTTCCAACAATCAGAAGGTCATCGACGTAGAGGTTGAGGAGGAATTCCGTAGAATAAAAGAGGGCAGGGGTGCTGATTGATTGGTGCATTTTCAGTACGTTGCCGAGATAGCCGGAGATGTCATCAAACCAACAGCGGCCAGACTGCTTCAGTCCAGGTACTGACTTGTTCAGTCAGACAATTGGACGAGCCTCCGCATATCCTAAAGAAGCCCAATCGGTATGTGGCAGTCGCATGTAGACCTCTTCGGGAAGAGTAGCACCAAGGTATGCGGTTGGAACATCCAGGACAGCAATCTCAAGGTCATTAATGGCTGCAAATCCCAGTGTGCAGCGGACTGCCGCTGCATCGATTACCGGTGAGCTGATCTCTCTATAATCATCTGGATCTTGAGAGAAGCCTCAGGCCACAAGGTGTGCTTTATACTTGTTGACTTCTCCTTCCACAGTAACCTTGATCATAAGGATCCATTTGCTGTCCACAACCTTCGTCGATACCGGCAAATCTTTGTGAGGCTTATTGTCGAAAACGTCATGCTCTCGAAGTGACTCCATTTCACTTGCAATTGCAGCTGACCACTTTGCCGAATCTGGACCAGTAACTGCTTCTGTATAACTGCGAGGGCCCGGGGATGCCAGGAATGCCATGTGCTGAAATTCCATTGCAAAACTTGCAGCAGTATCTGCAGGTCGTCCTCGATTCCGAGTCCTGAATATGTTGCCTCCCCCTGCTGGCTGCCAGTTCATATCTATGGAGAGGTCATCGCCACCCTTCCTACGGATCCGTGGCATCTGCTGACTGGCATCTGCAGCAGGTTCGGGTTCCACGATCGGTATGTTCACAGGTTCGGTAGGATTTTTGTTGTCCATCACTGTTGGTCCCGGTTCTTCCTCAAAATCCAGTCTGGTACCAGTGGTAAGAGGGACAAGCTGGGGTCCACTGCTCTCGCTCACAGAATCTCCAGTACTTCTATAAGGGAAGCTTGTCTCAACAAACTTCACATCGCGGCTGGTGAAAACTCTCTTCCTTGTAAGATCGTAGAGGCGCCAAATCGAAGCAGTTTCCGTATACCCCAAAAAGACACACTTTCTTGCCCTGTCATCCAACTTCTTGCATCCTGTTTCCACAGCTATATGGGCGTATGCGAGGCAACCGAAAACACGAAGATGTCCAATATCTGGTTTGCGCTTAAACAAGGACTCGAATGGCGATAGCTTCCCGTCTGCTAAGGCTCGATGAGGAATCCGATTCTTCACATAAATGGAAACAGCCATCGCCTCTGCCCAGAATGTGAGCGGCATGCCAGCGTGCTTAAGGATGCAATGGGTTGGATCCAGAAAGCCTCGGTTCGTACGTTCGGAGACTCCGTTCGATGCTGGGGAATATGGAGCCGTGATCTCATCGGTAATTCCTTCTTTTTGCAAATATGCCTTGAATTGGTTGCTTGCGCACTCGCCTCCCCCGTCCGTCCGAAGCCTTGCAATCTTGCCATATATTGACATCTTTGCTCTGAAGAGTTTGAACTTCTCTGGTGCTTCAGATTTTTCGGTCATAAAGTAGATTTCCGACCAACGCGTAAAGTCATCCGTAAATGCAATGGCATATCTCTTTCCACCATGGCTACGGACCTGAATGGGTCCCACCACATCTGAATGGATCAACTCCATAGTCCTGGTGGAACGCTTGGTCGGTGACAGCAAGTGGAATGGCTTTCGAGCCATTTTACCGATAATACACGCTTCGCAAGCACAAGTATCGGGTGTTCCGGTTCCATGCTTTAGGTTCAGGTCCTGAATTCCTTCCACCATACCGGATAGCTGCCTGATAGTGCGAAAGGACATGTGACCCAGTCGATTGTGCCATAGGAGTAACCTGTCACTTCCACTGGTGGCCAGATGCATTACCACACCATTGTCTCCAACAAAGTTCGAAATGGCAGGTTTTGTTGTAAACCGGAAAAGGCCACCATTCACACGCCCTCCTTCTGCTATCAGTTTGCGCATCTTCTTGCAGGTCAGGGTGATGTTGTCCAGTTCCACTTCACTTCGTATCCTGCGAGTAAAAGTTGGTATACACTCAGCAGGCTGTTCGCTCCAAACTCTTCAACATGTAGAACATCCTGCAGTGTAATGCTGTGAGGCTTAAAAGAAACCACCACATCACCGCTTCCTTTGACAGTCAGGAATCGGTTATCTGCAACTCTGATATTCCGTTCTCCAGGCCGATAAGGACGATAGTTGATAAAGGCACTGAGATTTCCGGTGACATGAGAAGTTGCTCCGGAATCAACAATCCAATCGCCTGGTCTGGGTATGTCCGGATCGAGTATAGCCACAGCAAGATCGAGGTCTGTTTCCGGTTTTACTCTTTCCCCAACGATGAAGAGCATATCCTCAACTTTCTCGGTTGCAACATTGGCAACTGGTTTTTCCGTTGCTCTTGCATTGTCCCGTCTGCTGGTGTCATTCTTCTCGTTCCACTGCTTTCGGCTACGACACTGATTCTTCTTGTGTCCCTTCTTTCCGCAACCATAGCAGGTGATTTCCTTCTTCTCGTGATGGGTTTGATTATCTGTATACGACTTGTCCTTCTGCGGCACTTTTCCGTGTCGGTTGTAATCATACTTATTGCCTCGTTTTGCAAACAGTGCAACGTCCTGAGGTACTCCATGCTCTTCTTGTAGTGTGGATTCGAAAACTTCCAGATGCTTTAGGATGTCATCTGGTTTCGTATCGTTTTTCGTCATGTTGAGCGTATTCTTGAAGGCAGTCCACTCCGCAGTCTTTGGAAATCCTCTGATCATGTGAAAGGCCTGCATACTCTCACTGACGACATCATCGCATATCTTGAGTTGCTCTGCGATATGGCGAATCTCGGTGAAGTACTTCATTCCGGACGAAAAATCGACATATCGAATAGAGGTCAAACGCTCCTGCAGCTGCCTCCCATCAATGGAAAACACACGTTCCCGCTCCTTTTTGATATCCTCCCAAAGTCTCTTGGGGTCCGTGGTATATGCAGTGTCGGCATACTTCCTCGGTAAAGCTGGGTCGAGTAGCGTTCGGATGGCACCGCTTGCCTTGACGAGATTGGAAGTATACTGCTGATACCTCTCGTAGTAGCGGTAAAACTGACTGAGGTAGGTAGGGTCGTTCGATTCGGGTTGATAAGGTGGAACGGTAGTAGTTGACTTCGTATCGATTCCAGTTGCGATGGGTGGGAATGGCTTCAGTGGTGGCAGTTCAATTCCTTCAACATAGCCCCAGTATCCGGTGTTCTGGAGATAGGCCATAGCGGCAAGGGCCCACTCCTCGTAATTTGTCTCATTCAGTGGCTTAATCGATGGAGCCGACATCTTTTTCTTCAATCGTTTCAATACCAGAATGGGTATGACGATGAAATTCAGATCGGAATAGGCAATACCAGAATGGGTATTCTATCCTGATGTCTTCAGCCGTAGTAATGAGGGGGGGTGGGGACAGGGTCGAGCGGTATCTGTTTCTTATTTTCGAAGAAATTCAGATTCGCATCCAGCGGCTCATAACCTGTTATAGCGGAGTAGGCGGCGGAGAGGAAGTAGAGAGACAGGTACACTAAAGAAGGTAGATAGCGGTGTATTCAGGAAGGTCGAGGATGTCTAAGAGCGCATCCGCCCAAGCTACAGAAAAACAGAAAATATAGGGTGCCGCCGGCACACTAGTGTGTGGGCAAAACACGCCCAAACCCTAGGTTCTCCAAATCTCACTCCAACAGGAAGAGCCATTCGACAACTTTTCGGTAGGCAGTCTGGAAAAACTCCAAGAATTTCACAGGAAAAACCCGGACGCGCCACGGGACTACCGTGTCACCGAGATCTAGGAGAAAACTGCACTCAGCCCCATGGTAGTAAAATGGAGGGCCGAGGACTTCATCCATACAACGAGCAGACGAAACGACCCACCGCTCGGGCAGCGCCAACCTCGGGCACGAAGGGACCTCGCTGGGCTGGGCCCCGGCAAAGGAGCAGCGAAATGGGAAGTAGGGAAGACCGTCCCGAAGACGCGGTCACTCTCTAGCTTGTATTGTGGTAACCGGATGAGTTTCCATTGCATGCCGAGACACCGGTAACGGTCCAGGGGCCTACCGACCCCCACGCTCAAGTCTCTGGAACCACGAGGAGCAGCCCAGGGCGCCGTGCCACGAGGGTACAACCGCCCCGTACAAGGAATCGTCCGGCAGGAGAAGGTGGCCCGAAGTAACCTCGCGCCGCCGGGTAGACTGAACCGCCGCCTTCCCTGTAGCAGCGACATACGAGGTGGAACCACGACGGTAGGAGCAGGTACCGACCTGCTCCGCGGGCCCAGCCATACCGACGGACTAAAGAATTCCGAAATTCTTGTCTGGCGGCTGGGAGGGCTGCAGGGGTGGAGGACTGCAGTCACAGCCTACAAAGATTGAAGGAATGAAAGATAAGCTTCGGGCCGAAGCTTAGGGAAGAGGGGAGTAGTGTTACACCCTAAAGTGTAACAAGGAAGGAATAGGTCATGTGTTCTCGGGAAAAATAGTCACGCCGGAACTCGGCAGACTCCGCAAAAGCAGTTCGGTGGAAGCCGGTAGTCAAAGGTAACCTCGGCCGCGGAAAAACAGGCTCCGTGCCGACCCCGCCGGGTAGACCAAGTAAACTGCCGACTTCTGTAGCCGCTGCATCCGGAGATGACGACGATGGCGCATGCAAGTTGCACACCATAAACAGGGCTCATGATGTCAAGCGGGGCTAAGAGAGTCTAGATGGGAGTCTAGGTGCGGGGTCAGAGATCTCTCGTACGAGAAGACTGATTCCATTTGGCGGGCGAAAGTGAGGCAGCCAGTAACAAAGAAGGAATCGAGAACGTGCTCTCGTATTCCGAAGGATCTACACTGCGTGGACACCGATCGCTCGCCCCACCTTGACGTCATTACCAATCAGGACCAATTAGTTCTCAAAGTCTTAGCTGGCTCCGGCCAAAAGACGAAGCAAGGGGCATTCCATGAGGTCCCGCTATGGAGGCGATTAGCAAACACTCCAAAGGAAAGAAATATCCTGAGGGACCACGTGATTGAGAGGCCGACGTTATAAACGAGTGCCTCCGGCGTCAGGACCAGGAGTGTCAGAAAAACATCACCCAACTGAACACAACGAACCAACGAACCTAAGATTATTCCCGTGTGAACCCCTCCTCTGATTACCCAGAAAACCTCTGCGAGACCTGACTTCACTCGTCCCTACCTCCACCGCCGTTGCATCCTACAACCCCGGTGTCACAAGCTGCCATCGTAGCATGGTATTTGAACATGAGAGATTCGTCGATAAATACTCCCAAGTATCTGATTTGTCGCTTGGCGGGGATAGTAGTACCAAGTACTTGGAGAGGCGGGTGCGATGAAAGGCTCTTGCTTTTGTCGCGGCTTGTTCGGGGGAGACAGTAAAGTAGGTCAGTCTTAGACGTTGCAAAGGTAAGTCCGAGGTATAAGCCATTCTTCAGGTATCGCTCGGTTCGTTCTTCAAGGTTGTTGTTGGCTTCAGATACTGTGTGTGACAATTGCACCATACAGATATCATCCACATAAGAGGTGTCGATGGAGTCAGTTTGGTGTTGCTGCTTTTCGAGCATGGTGTTGCTATAAATCAGGAAGAGGATCAGTGATATAGGTGATCCCTGTGGCAGTCCACATTCATATGGCTTTGGCTCTTCAGATTGTTGATCAAATCCGAATGCTATTTTCCTAGCAGTGTTGAAGGCCGCAACTGTTACACTTGAACGAATTATCCCGAGTACGTAGCTAGATAAAAGAGGAAAATCCAGTGGCTAAAGGACGAAGGAGGCTGAGGCCGTGGCTGGAGAAATCAGAGAGTCTAGGCCGGAGATAGAGAAACGGAGTTAGATCGGTCGAGGCCGAGGAAACTCTGGGATAAGGGGAGAGATTGCAAAACGAGCGGAATCAGATAGGAACGGACTTGGGCTAGACTCCTGTGGGAAGATAGCTACTCGGGCCAGACTCCTGCGGGAAGACAGCCACGCCGGTCCGACTCCTACGGGAGGAAGGCCGCGTCACCCTCAGTGGAACAGGGAGATCCTGCGGGACAAGACCCGGTTGGCTCCTGAGGGAGGAACCCCGCTCACGGTGCGAGGGAAAAAGGTCTGGACTGACGCCGACCCCACTCCGGCGCATAAACACTTCATCTACCTTATCTACACCCCGACTATGACCAATGAATCCCCCCACGTTCCTTCCGAGGTGCAGACAGCTCGGAGGAATCCACATCCAATCCACCCGCATCTCTCTGAAGGTACGCAGTTACCTCGAGAGAAAGGACGGACCGGATCACCACTTCTCACCCGCGCGCTTGCCGATATAAGGAAAGGATTTCTCGCCCCAACGAAGAGAAATCAGCCAGAAACATCCTCACAAACACTACCACCGAACCCACACACAAGATCTAAGATTATTCCGTTGTGAATTATCGAAAGTAGCCTGATTACCTTTGATTCCCCCCACACTCCGGTTACGAGACAACCCCAGTGTCACAGCAACCCATTTGGTGAGATATACTGGCATCTGGCGTTGGTCCATAATCTCCAGAAGTGTTGACGGGTTGACTTTGTTGAATGCTCCTTTGATATTGTGGGTAAGGACAGCTGGCCGTGTGGGTGTTTGATTGGTGGTCTTCTTTTTGCTGATAGAGTTGGCAATGGGTGTAATCGTTCGCAGAAGCACATCAATGGCAGAATTCTCTGGTTGGGCTCCCATTTGCGAGGGGTGGGTTGCACCACATAGTAGGGCGGTCTGAGAGAGACGTTTTGCCATGATTGATTCCAGCAGCTTGCCAAAACATGACTGAAGTGAGATTGGGCAGTAGGATTTTGGGTCGGAGTATGATTTCTTGCCGGGTTTGGGGATAATGACGCAGTTGGCTGTCTTCCATTCTGGTGGGTGCGTAGCATATCTGAGACATGCTGTGAAGAGGGGAGGGAGGAGGTGTGGGGCAGCTTGATTGAAGCGTCGTAGTGTATCGTAACTGATGTTGTCCTGTCCTCCAGACGCACCATATTTCAGGTATGTAAAGGCAAGCTCAACTTCAGATGCTGTGATTTTGCCTGTAGGGTGGCGTAGATCTTTCTTGGAGGTGAGAAGGTTCGGAGGAAGTGGTGTTCGTTGGGTTGTATTGGGGAACAGAGCTTTCTGTAGTACATCGCATTTTCCTTGAAAATCTGATTTTCCATCCAGTGGCGGGAGTGGTTTATGATGCGTGTTGTGGTGTTTCACTGTCTTCCAGACTGTCCGAGTGGTAGTTGTTTCGAGTTGGTGGATGCGGTAGGCTGTTTTAGCGTTTCGTACTATTATTGACCATTTCAAATGCTTGTACTGGCTATCCTCCTGGTTTGCCTCAGTGGGGTAGAGACGGGCTTGACAATCAGCATGTTTGACACTTTGTTTCGCTAGCGTAAGACTGTGATTCCACCAGGGTGTGGCTGTTTTCCATAGGAATCTCACAGGAACAGCCTCGTCAACAGCTTGGTGGATGAGTTGTATGATATTGGCAATTGCATGGAGAGTATCGTCCATTCCATGGAGGAGCGAAAGGTCCATATTGGCTGACTGGATCCATAAGTCAAATATTTTCCAGTAAGCTTTACGCCAGCACCGACGTGAAACTGCTGGTGCCGTAGCTGTTGGTAGCGAAAGGGTGACGGTGACTGCGCTGTGGTCTGAGGTGGTATCATGGTTTACGGCCAGTGCCAGGATAGATTGAGTAACAGATCCTCAGGAAAGACACAGGTCAATGGTAGCGGGGTGTCCACCGTTCCTGGGATGGTGCGTGGGGTTTGCTGGTTCGTTCTGAAGGTGGAAATGATTATCTTCAAGCCAATTTGCAATCGTATGGCTTGCACAGGAGATACGGGCAGTCTGCGGAAGGGGTCCCTGCCACCATAGGTGGTGTGTGTTGAGGTCTCCCATGAGTAGGCAATCATTTGGTAGCTTGAGGGTAGGAAGGATGGTAGCCAGTGGCTCTGCCCGTCCTGGGGAGTAGAAGTTGAAGAGGGTGAATGTTTTTTGGTCATGTGGAGTAGTGATCATGGTTCCCAAGAAAGAGTCCTGGGCAGTAAAGACTGTGGTTGCGGTTAAAGCCAGTGTGTGCCGTATGTACGTTACACATTTAGGCTTTGTTGATGAGGGGGTAAAGATATCGAATCCTGGCAATGAGGGAGGGTTTCCGTGTCTATCGCACCATGGTTCTTGGAGTAGGAGGATGAGGTTTTCATGCTTCGCAGCAAAATCTTGTAGTACTGAAATCGTAGTCGCTTGGCCTCTCGCGCAGTTCAGTAGCTGCACGGACCCAACAGCGTGGAGGGCCATTCTATTCAGCCACTCCCGCCATGGGGGCGTCTCCCGTAGTTGCAGTTCTGCTGAAAGTTCGAAGCCTAATTCGCTCAGGACAATTTGCATCGTTAGCCTTGTGTGGTGCATTGCAGTTCACACAACGAATTGGGGAATGGGTGCATGTGGGGCCCTTCTTGCAGGTTGGAAGGGTACACAGATGCTCACGGGTGTTGTGGGGGCCGGCACAAACAGCACAACAGGAGTTGTTTTGGCAGAGGGCAGCAGGGTGTCCATAGGTCTGCCAGTTGTGGCACTGCGTGCTCCATCCATATGCGATGTAGTCATCCAGTTGGCATTCTCGGTTGCAGACAATGAGATTCTGATGACCAATGCTAGCCTTTTTGACGTCACCTGTAAGTGTCATCACAATTGTCGAATTGGTCTTATATGCGCACTGTTTGGCAGTAGTCAGCTACCGTGGTGTTTGGCCTTGGATAAGTTGTGGGTAGTTAGTGGCACTACTGTCAGAAATTTCAGACAGGGAGAGATGAGTTGGAACACCATACAGCAGAAACTGGCTAAACTGTGTTCCAATCTCCACCTTCTCACACTCTCCGTTGTAGGAGAGGGCGTCGGCAATAATCATGGTGTAATCCTCGTACATCAGCAAAAAAATGGAAAGTTGAAGTATGTTGCTTTTTTTACAGGTGAGACATAAATTTGAACTAATATTTCTCAAGGTTTCAGCTAAAAATAAAGCACTTTTTTTTTAAAATCCTTACAGGAGCAAAATATAACTTCTCCTCTTATGGGAGTTAGTGATGCTTATGGGAGCTACGGGAGCTACAGGAGCTCCCTAGGAATTCTCAAATTTTTTGCTGATGTATACGACATTATTCTGGGCATTGCTGGTTGTGAAAATTATCGAACCACGTATTGTGACTCGTGCTCGGATAAATGGGGGGGCAAGGACGTCCTTGTTGTTGACCAGGGCCGAGTTAACCTTCCGGAGTGCCATATCTGCAGCAGCCTGCCGTTCAGAATAGGATTTTTCATGCTGGATCCCAGTTGTACCATTGCTGCCTCCATTACAGAAGTGACAGGTTACCTCTCGTTCAGCCTGTGGGTATTTGGTGGTGATGAGTTTCGGTATGGGAGCTTTGGTCTTTTGGCACCAGTTTGGACAGTCTCCCATCCATAAGTGTTGACAGCGGGAGTCAGTGAGGCAGTCGATGGCACTCAGGGAATGGTGTCTGTAGTGGCAGTAGTGGAACCTCCGGCCACATCAGCTCCAGCATTCTTCTTTGCAAGTTTCAGCTTCAGAACCTTCTTGGCTGGAACCGCCCCTGGTACCGCCAGTGTAGTCGCAGGAACTTGGACAGGGTGTTGGTAGGTTAGGAGTTGTTGCTGCAGCTGGGTTACGCGGGAACCCAGTGAGTGGATCTGACTGTGCAGCTGGTCTGTAGATTTCGTGAAAGCTATGGCAGTATCGGCGGCTGATTTCACGATATCTGCGGTAACACAGTTATAGAGGCGTTCCATGGCTGCCTGTGTGATGATCTCAATATCGGTGCAGAGGGCTGCATGTTCTGCGTTCAGGGGAGGTGGTAGCTCTGGAGCAACATATTCTGGAAGCTGAGTCACCTCACCAACCACCTGGGTTGTGGTGATGTTTGTGGCGTGCTAGAAGTCCATTTGCTCCATGTCTGTCCTGTTGTTATCTTCAGTCTCAAAGTCTGATTCGGGGTCACTATCCTCACGGGGCCGCTTGGCAGACGCGCGTGAGTAACTGCCTATAGCTTTAACAGAAGGAGGAGCCGGAAAAGTTTTTGTGCATCCCTGGCCATGGCCGGAATAGGACATGAGGTTCGTGCTCGAGATTAAAGGTAACCGAGAATTTTCCAGACAGATCAGTGTGGATCAGTTCAAAGCATTTAGTGGCTTTGTTATATCCAGTACTTTCTGTCGGTTTGTAATGAGTACTTTTTGATAGTGAGCAGGCGGGGCAGTGGAAGTTCTTGGGTGGTTTTGGCAGTAAATACGAGTCGGTGTATAGGTTGCTTGTTTCTGTCAATGAAGAGGGGTGACCAAGTGCTTGGTGCCAGTCTTTGTACGATGAAAAACGTGCAATATTTTCAACCAACTGTATAACATGACTTCCCAAAACCTCTTTTGCCCATAGAACATCCTTTCCTTCCTTATCTTGCAATTTTATATCCTCATCCCTACCGATCATACTGAAGCCCTTTCTCGACACTGTTTTCCAACTGAACAGGTTTTGTCTGAGGCATGGTACCATCAGAACATCGTGTCGTATGACGGGTCCCATTCTTCCCCCAGGAAGGCGACATCTAAGTTTGACAATACCGATTCAGGAGATTTCTCCATTGGATCCGTTTGCAAACTTGACGAAGCCACCATGGGTTCGGAGGGAGTCGAACACACCTGCATCATGGGTCATGTGAGAGGTACATCCAGTATCAAAAATCCAAGCACCAGAAGCATTGGATGGAACGGCGTTTGTACTAACCATAAAGGCATTAGCCAAGGCAGAGGAGTTTTCGGTGGTTAACTCTTATGAGACCAGCCGAGCTTTCTCATCATCTCTGGTAGTTCTCTTATTGTTCTTGCTTGCCTTCAGCTTGTGACATTCCTGCCAGGTGTGTCCTTTGGCATTGAAGATTCGCTTCATGCACCAGGTACACACCTTTGCTCCTTTGTTGTTTCCGCTTTTCTCAACCCGATATGCTTTTTCTCCTTTGTTTCCAATGGAGTGATTGGCATTCAGATCAAGGAGTCTGGAATGAACGTCCTCAAAAGTGAGGTTTTCCTTAGTTTGGAGGTTATCAATGATGTTATTCGTTGACTCCGGGAGTGAAACGAGCACGAATGCTGCTTTGGCATGATTTGATCGGGTGAGGGTTTGGAGGCAACGGTCAAGTTCGTCTTTGGTATTTGAGGTGTGGGTTTGCAGGCGAGCCCAGTCGTTGTTGAAACTGTTAAGATGGTCGTGTATAGCGGTACCATCTTCAAGTTTTCGGTCAAGGACGGTTTTAAGAAGGGTTATGGTAGTGTTTGCTGTGTCGCAATTGTAGAGATCCTTCAGAGTTTTCCACGCATCGGCAGCAGTATCGGTATTCGCAATGTTTGGTAGGATTGTGTGGTCAACAGCGGTGTTGAGCATGTGGTGTGCTTGGTTGTTGACAATATCCCACTCATCATCGGTGATTTGCGTTATGGATACGGTGCTGTTCGTGGTGGGTTCTTCGGTCTCTTTTTCCTTTCGATCGAGAGTACTTCCAGGTCGTACGATTTTGCCGTTCACGATATTCCACCACCAGAACACTTTGAAGGCGATCTTCCAAGCGTTAGACCAAAGCACATAGTTGGATTGGCCTAAGAGCTTGGGGAGGTTGTCGAACTTCAGCGATGTCGATGCCGTGAGCTTTTCGGTCAACATTTGTGGATGGATTATAGTGGGTTTCGTGGAGGGGACAGCGATAATTATGAAATTAGGGGTGCAGGTTCGGGATCATAACCTAAAGTCTAGGCAACTGCCGAAGGGGGGTCGTATGAACTGGAAGGTTCGATGCGGAGGTTGACATGTAGCGAGAGTAAGGTAAAATACTCGTATTTGACACACAGAAGAAAGAAATGAGTGTAAGGAAATGCTAGGCTTATATACTTGTTGCCGGAGATGCTCATCGCCGGAGAGAGAATAGCACATAACAAAAGGGAGAGTAACACATAAATGCATTGTACAAAGGAGAGAATTACATGACCGATCGAGCGCCAGAAGGAGGTGTGTTGCAATGAGCGCTGGAGGTAGGGTGCCGGAAGCAAGTGTGTTGCAGCGAGCGCTGGAGAGAGGTGTGGAAGTAGGTGTGCCAGAGTTTTGTTTCTTTCCGTAGTGGCATATTCGGGTCAAGTGGTGTGGCGGCAGGTCAGGAGTCAGACATTCCAAATCGTAGTAGCATCTTTTCAATCTCCGGCAACGAGCATCTCCGGCGACCTAATGTACGTACCGACCGAAGATAACCTTGCTGACCTGTTCACCAAAACCCTTCCCAAACCTCGACATCACGAACTTGCAGAAAAGATACACTGTGCCAGCGAGGGGAAGTGTTGAAACAAAACACTGGCACACCTACTTCCGCACCTCTCTTCGGTGCTCGCTGCAACACACTTGCTTCTGGCACCCTACCTCCAGCGCTCATTGCAACTGTTACACCCTAAGTGTAACAAGGAGGAGTAGGTCATGTGTTCTCGGGAAAAACATAGTCACGCCGGAACTCGGCAGACTCCGCAAAAGCAGTTCAGCGGAAGCCGGTAGCCAAAGGTAACCTCGGCCGCGGAAAATTAGGCTCCGTGCTGACCCCGCCGGGTAGACCAAGTAAACTACCGACCTCCGTAGCCACTGCATCCGGAGCTGACGACGACAGCGTATGCAGGTCGCACGCCATAAGTGGGGCTCATGATAAGCGGGGCTGAGAGAGTCTAGATGGGAGTCTAGGTGTGGGGTCAGAGATCTCTCGTACGAGAAGACTGATTCCATCTGCCAGGCGAAAAAGTCAGGTGGCCAGTAACGAAGAAGGAATCGAGAACGTGCTCTCGTATACAGAAGGATCTACACTGCGCGGACGCCAATCGCTCGCCCCACCTTGACGTCATTACCAATCAGGACCAATTAGCTCTCAAAGTCTTATCTGGCTCCGGCTGAAAGACAAAGCAAGAGGCATTCCATGAGGTTCCACTGTGGAGGCGACGAGCAGACACTCCAAAGGAAAGAAATATCCTGAGGAACCATGTGATCAAGAGGCCAACGATACAAAAACGAGCACCTCCAGCGTCCAGACCGACGATCATCAGCGAACATCACCGGACTGAACACAACCAACCAACGAACCTAAGATTATTCCCGTGTGAACCCCTCACCCGACTCCCCAAATCTCTACAAGACCTGACTTCACCCGTCTTCTCACACGCTGCCGTTGCATCCTACAACCCCGGTGTCACACTATAATCTTGGTTCAGAAGTCACCCCTCGTACAACAGAATGTCGGGACAGAACCCTACTCCCGCTCCCGGAGCAGCCTCATCCAATGTCGACATGCTCCAGCTCGCGTACCCCAGCACGGCTGTGGAAATCTACGCTGACAGCGGGCTTTCCCAACCTTCGGTAGAATTCCGCCACCCGGCCGTGTAGGACCGGTTACTAGTTACGCAGCAACGACAGGCCCAGTGGGACCTCGAGCAACTGCACACAGCATGCGGAACGGCGTTCGACCGAGGTGACCAACGGATCCAGCAGATCGAGCAAAACTACGCACTCCTAGCCGGAGCCTTGGAGCACGTATACAACGCCGCTCAGAACGATACAGCGGTCGCCTCAGAATGGATGCAGACGGAGCTCATGCGAAACGCCGGAGCCGCCCAAAAGTTTACTCACGACGTATGGGCTGCCATCATCCAGCGACACCAGGAAAAAACCAACGAGGACCTCAACTGCGACACCCTGGTCCTCCGGCTGAAGGACGCGATACAGTTCCTCCAGGTCACCAGCCAGCAAAGGCTGGAGGAACAAGCTACGTGGAACGCTAACTGCAAAAAATGGGCGCAGGATCAGCAAGATGCCACGGCTAAGCTAGCGGCTCAGCAACAAATACTACAAGCCCAGGTAAGTGCCCTCTTGAGCTTGGCCGCTAACGCCCGAAATACCAAACCCACCTTCCTCCAGTCTGCAGTCCCACCACCAGTCCCGCGGGCGACGGGCTCCATCAGTAGCCTTCCCGGGGCCACCCGGCCCTTACCACCACCGGCGGCCGCAGCAGGACAGGGACCCCCTCCTCCATGGCCACCGAGACGGCGGTCCCAGATGATCTCGCGGTCGCCCTCGCCATCGCCACCCCCTTCCCCACTAGTCCTGCCACTGCCACCCTCTTCCAGCCGAGGCTATTCCCCCCCACTGCAAGAAAGGCAGACACTGGGATTGGGGCCCGCGCGGCTATACCAGTTCACCCTGGAAGAACTGCGGGATATCGTCACCCACACGGTACAAGCTACGCAGCGCGTCTTACAACTGGCTCCCAATGCCAAGGTTGCCAAGCTAAAGCTTAAGGATCCAAAACGATTCGACGGAAAACCCACCACACCTTTCACCTCGTGGTGGGAATCGGTCATACAGTTCATCAGTTTTTACCCAGACTCGACCAACGCCCAGCGAATAGCGTGGATTGGAACCCTCCTCTCAGGAACGGCGCTCGATTGGCACCAACATCGGCGATGCACCACAGGCGACAGGGACATCTGGGCTCTGTACGCGACCCACCTGCAAGCGGAATACTGCGACCGACAGGAGGGAGTGAATGCCCAGCGGAAACTCAGGAAACTAGAGTACAAGGGAGATATCAAGGCCTACCTCACGGAGTTCCGGGCCCTCAATATTCACGCACGTTACACTGGGGAAACCCTACAAGAGAAAATCAACCTGGCTATGCCCCGAACGATCATCGACATGCGGTTCACCCACCATATGGGGGGCTTCCTGGACGACGAGCACTTCCTCACGGCGACCTATGAGGCGGGAGTGCATGTGGAGCAGCGGAAGGCGTTAGAAGAACTCCGGGGAAGGAAAAAGGAAACTGGGCAGAAGGACGCCCCGGGTAAGGACTCGGGGAAGAGCCGTAAAGGCCAAGAAGAGAAGGAAGGCCCCAAGCAGTTGGAAAAGGCCGACTTGGGGGGCAAGACCGAAAGGTCAGGATTCGGACAGCCTGGTCATGGGAAGACCAAGGAAGAGGCCCTAGTGGGAGTACCGACCAAAGAAAGAAAGGAATACAGATCCAGCAAGGACAACTGCTGGGGGTGTGGCCAGGCAGGCGACAAAACATTCGAATGTTACGTGGGAACCACTACGGGGGGCACGATGCTACCCACAGCTCCCTGGCGAGGAGCCTCCAGCGCGAAGCGCAAACATGTCGGTGACGATAATGTCGAAGCCTCGGTTCAGAAATAGTCCAAGGTCACAACCATCAAAACTGAGGACGACAACATGAGGGATGCTGCCGCAGCCTGGGCCAAGGATCGAATCACCGTCTGGGACAGCGACGATGAAGACTCGGATTTTTGAAAGGCAGGGGACCGCCGCGACCCGAAGTCTGCCGAACTGCAGGGGGCGCAGGAAGGAAAAGGGCAGCCTCGGAAGAACGAGGCAACCCCAGGAGAAAAGAACCCCAATGTGGAACACACCCCCGAGTCACCATGACCTTGCATTGGGGAGGAAAGAAAGAAGCAGTCCGGGTGCTCTTAGACACAGGGTGCTCGGTTCCGGTTATCAGCAAAGAAACGGTAGGTTAAACAGGCATACCACAGGAGCGCAAGAACAAGCCGATCCCGATCCGAAACTGCTCTGGGGAAGAAGTCCCCGGATGCGGAGAAAAGGTAACCGGGGAATTGGTCCTGAGACACCATTGGCACAACACTCGGGAAATCTTCGAAGTAACACCACTGGAACTTGGAGTGGACATTTTCTTGCCCTTTTGGTGGATCTCTCAGCACCCCCCACAAGGAGTGTGGGAGTCCGTCGACATGAGGTTCAGCAGCCCCCAGTGCCTTCGCGACTGCACAAAGTGGGGGGCGAACGAATTTTCACTGATGCTGGACGATGGAGTCACACCACATCTCAAAGCAAAAGTTATCGGCTATGTGTCAGCAGTCAGTGAAGGGGAGCCTGACCCATTAGAAGAAGTCTCCAAGGAGTTCCGGGAATATCTAGGCATCATGGGGACAGAAGCGGCCAAAGCCCTACCAGAGCACCGGAGCTACGACTGCAAGATTGACCTCAAAACAGGAGAAACGGCCCCATGGGGGCCAATCTACCCTCTGTCCGAAAAGGAGCTGGAAACATTGAGGGAATGGTTGAAGGAAATGCTCTGAACTGGAAAGATTCGACGCTCGACCTCGTCAGCAGCATCCCCGGTCCTGTTCGTGCCAAAACCGCACGGACGGGGCCTCTAGCTCTACGTGGATTACCGAGCCTTGAACAAGGTGACGATACCTAACAGTTACCCCCTTCCACTGATGCAGGAACTGCAGGATCGGGTTCAGGGCGTCCAGTGGTTCACAAAGATGGACCTTAAAAATGTGTTTCACCTTATCCGAATTCGTGAAGGCGACGAATGGAAAACGGCATTCCCAACTCGGTACGGACTATACGAATTCCAAGTCATACCCTTCGGGCTCACCAACGCCCCATCAACGTTTCAGGACATGATGAAACGTGTCTTCTCGGACATGCTCGACGTGGGACTCCTAGTATACATGTACGATATCCTTGTCTATACCAAAACCCGAAAGGAGCATGACGACAGAGTCAGGAAGGTGCTGGAAAGGCTGACAGAAAACAGGCTCGCTGTCTCCCCCGACAAGTGTGTATGGAGGACCCAGGAAGTGGAGTTCTTGGGTTATATCATCGGATGGGGGGGAATCAAGATGTCCCATGAAAAGGTCGAGGCTATCCTAAGCTGGAAAATGCCAGAATTGCTGGCGGATACCCAATCCTTCCTGGGCTTCGCCAATTTCTACCAGAGATTCATTCGGGACTACTTCAGAATAGCTTGCCCTCTAACAGAGCTCACCAAGGGGGAAGGAAAAAACTGGGCCTGGAACGAAGGGGCAGAAGCAGCATTTCGGGAACTCAAGCACTGCTTCACCACCGTACCAGTTCTGGCCCACTTCGATGGGGAAAAACCGGCAATCATCGAAACTAACGCCTCAGACTTCGCGATTGGAGCCGTCCCCTCCCAGTGTGATGTCGAGGGAAGACTACACCCGGTGGCTTTCCACTGCAGGAAGTTCCAACCCATGGAAATCAACTACGAGATCCACGACAAGGAACTCCTCGCAATCGTCGACGCGTTCAAACACTGGCGCCATTACTGTGAAGGAGCAACACACCAGGTACAAGTCTACTCGGATTATCAGAACCTGGAATACTTCACGACGATGAAAGTACTCAACCATCGGCAAGCGCGGTGGGCAAAGGAGTTGGCAGGCATTGACTTCAGGATCAACTACCGGTCAGGTTCTCGGAGCGGCAAGCCAGACGCACTCTCGAGGCGTTCGGAGTACCGCCCTGAGAAAGGGGGGAATGAAAACCAGCCAATTACGACGGTTCTGAAGAAGGAACACTTTGCCGAGCAACAAGCGCTGGACGAAAGATAGGAAAAAACCTTCATCTGTTCTTCGGTTAGGCTTGCATCCATCCCTCCCCGGAAATGGTCGGAAGGATTCACAGCGGAAGTTAAGGAAAAAGGGAAAATGGACAAGGAATACCAACGGGCATGGAGGTTGATAGAACAGGAAGCGGCGCAGGAGGAACCTGTGTCGGATAGCCGACAGGCTAGGGAGGAAACTGGGGACCCTCGTGAGGTCTTCCAGAGGGGCTGAAAGGCAAGGAAACCGGGGGAGGCCCTCGAGATCAAGGATGAGCGGCTCTACAGGAAGGGCACGCTCTGGATCCAGGAGGACGGAAAACTCATCGAAACCATCCTAGAATCGAAACACGACTCTAAGATAGCAGGGCATATGGGCCGGGACAAAACTATCGAGCTAATCCGAAGGAACTTCTGGTGGCCCAGGATGGACGAAAGAATCATCGACTACGTCCAAAGCTGCCTGGAGTGTCAAAAGAACAAATCAACCCGGCACCACCCATATGGGCTGTCCTCATCATTAGAACTCCCATACGCCCCATGGCAGTCGATAGCGATGGATTTCATCACAGAACTGTCCGAGTCGGAGGGGTGCAATCAGGTCTGGGTAGTGATCGACCGGTTCACAAAGATGGCGCACTGTCTTCCGCTACCAAAAGAAGGAAAAACCGCAGCAGATCTCGTGGTAATCTTCGCCCGGGAAATCTGGAAGTACCACGGGCTACCCATGGACATAGTCTCGGACCGTGACTCCCGGTTGTTGGAATATATGGATCGATAAAGACGAATATAGTGAATTGGTTGATTGATACAAAGTCGAAGGAGGAACATTCTCTCTATATAGAACGCGCCTGAGGGACTCGCCAAGGGGAAAGGACAGAAAACTGTCTCCCGAACCGGTGCTCGGAGACTAAGGCTGCTGTCATCTCCGGACATGTTGCCTCTGGTCCGTCATCTCCGGACACCATCTCCGGTCCGTCATCTCCGGACGCCCATTATTGTGACACCGGTTCACCTTGGGAACCTGGAAGGAATTCCTGTGGCTGTCAGGCATCCGGCCGCGAATGTCGATGGCATTCCACCCGCAGACGGACGGGCAAACCGACCGTCTCAACCAGACGATAGAAGCCTATCTACGGGCATTTGTCGGACACAAGCAGGACAACTGGGTAGGACTCCTGCCAATGGCCGAGTTCGCGTACAACAACTTGGTCACGACGGGTAATGGCATGTCCCCTTTCTACGCGAACTACGGATTCCACCCTGTTGCATCTGACCCAGCCGTGGTGGGACCCCCCAACCTGGCGAGCGTACTGTACGCTTACTGGATGCACGTAGTCCACAAGGAATCAAGCCGGAAACTCGAAGCGGCACAGGAGCAAATGCGCCGCTACGCTGACTCCGAACAAACCAAATCTTCACTGTAGCAGGTCAGGGACTTGGTTATGCTCAACGGGCGCAACATCAGAACGCGCCGACCTTCGGGAAAGCTGGACCACAAGAATCATGGTCACTTTCAAGTGGAGAAAGTTGTCTCGCCCCTCACTATCCGCCTCACCCTGCCTCGAAAATGGAAGATCCACAACGTCTTTCATGTGTCGCTGCTCGAGCCCTACCGAATCAGCAAACACCGAGCACCCTCCGACCCATCCAAGGTGCTTCGGGAGGCAGACGATATCGAGCAAAGCGAGGAATACGATGTCAATGAGGTCATGAGCAACACCAAACACGGGCGCCACATCATGTACCTCGTGAAATGGCTCGACTATCCAAACCGACAGGACTGGACGGAAGAGCCATTCGACAACTTTTCGGTAGGCGGTCTGAAGAAGCTCTGAGAGTTTCACAGAAAGAACCCAGACACGCCAAGAGACTACCGGGTCACCGAGATCTAGATAGAGATTACTAACGGCCCCCACAGCAGTAGGATGAAGGGGCGGAGAACTCCATCCGTAGGACAAGCAAACGAAGAAAAATCCGCTTCTTGGACAGCACCAGCCCTGGGCACAAAGGGACCTCACTGAACTGGGCCCCGGCGAAAGAGCAGCGAAATGGGAGGAAGGAAAGACCGTCCCGAAGACGTGGTCACTCTCTAGCTTGTATTGTGGTAACCGGATGAGTTTCCATTGCATGCCGAGATACCGGTAACGGTCCAGAGTCCTACTGACCCCTACGCTCAAGTCTCTGGAACCATGAGGAGCAGCCCAGGACGCCGTGCCACGGGGAAGGCAACCGCCCTGTACAAAGACTCATCCGGCAGGAGAAGGCGGCCGGAAGTAACCTCGCGCCACCAGGTAGACTGAACCACCACCTTTCCTGTAGCAGCGACGTACGAGGCGGAACCATGACGGTAGGAGCACGCACCGGCCTGCTCTGAGGGCCCAGCCGTTCCGACGGATTAAAGAATTCCGAAATTCTTATCCCACAGCTGGGAGGACTGCAGGGGTGGAGGACTACAGTCACGGCCTATGGACATCGAAGAAAAGCGAAGAATAAAAAGCTGGAAAAGCTTCGGGCCGAAGCTTAGAGAGGGGGGGAGTAGTGTTACACCCTAAGTGTAACAAGGAGGAGTAGGTCATGTGTTCTCGGGAAAAACATAGTCACGCCGGAACACAGCAGACTCCGCAAAAGCAGTTCGGCGGAAGCCGGTAGCCAAAGGTAACCTCGGCCGCGGCAAAACAGGCTCCGTACCGACCACGCCGGGTAGACCAAGAAAACTACCGACCTCCGTAGCCGCTGCATCCGGAGCTGACGATGACAGCACATGCAAGTCGCACGCCATAAGCGGGGCTCATGATGTCAAGTGGGGCTAAGAGAGTCTAGATGAGAGTCTAGGTGCGGGGTCAGAGATCTCTCGTACGAGAAGACTGATTCCGTCTGCCGGGCAAAAAAGTGAGGTGGCCAGTAACGAAGAAGGAATCGAGAACATGCTCTCGTATTCTGAAGGATCTATACTGCGCGGACGCCAATCGCTCGCCCCACCTTGACGTCATTACCAATCAGGACCAATTAGCTCTCAAAGTCTTATCTGGCTCTGGCCGAAAGACGAAGCAGGAGGCATTCCATAAGGTTCCACTTTGGAGGCGACAAGCGGACACTCCAAAGGAAAGAAATATCCTGAGGAACCACGTGATCAAGAGGCCGACAATATAAAAACGAGCACCTACAGCGTCCAGACCGACGATCATCAGTGAACATCACCTGACTGAACACAACCAACCAACGAACCTAAGATTATTCTCGTGTGAACCCCTCACCCGACTCCCCAAATCTCTACAAGACCTGACTTCACCCGTCTTCTCACACGCTGCCGTTGCATCCTACAACCCCGGTGTCACAGCAACACACCTCCTTCCGGCGCTCGATCGGTCACGCAATTCTCTCCTTTGAATAATGTGATTATGCGTTATTCTCTCCTTTCGTTATGCGCTATTCTCTCCTTTGTTAAAGTCTAGGCAACTGCGGAAGGGGGGTCGTATGAACTGGAAGGTTCGATGCGGAGGTTGACACGTAGCGATAGTAAGGTAAAATACTCGTATTTGACACTCAGCAGAAAGAAATGAGTGTAAGGAAATGCTAGACTTATATACTTGTTGCCTGAGATGCTCGTCGCCGGAGAGAGAATCGATGCTCGTCACCGGAGAGAGAATAGATGCTCGTCGCCGGAGAGAGAATAGATACTCATCGCCGGAGAGAGAATAGCGCATAACAAAAGAGAGAGTAACGCATAAACGCATTGTACAAAGGAGAGAATTGCGTGACCTATCGAGCGCCGGAAGGAGGTGTGTTCCAATGAGTGCTGGAGGTAGGGTGCCTGAAGGAAGTGTGTTGCAGCGAGCGCCAGAGAGAGGTACGGAAGGAGGTGTGCCAGTGTTTTGTTTCAACACTTCCCCTCGCTGGCACAGCATATCTTTTCTGCAAGTTCGTGATGTCGAGGTTTGGGAAGGGTTTTGGTGAACAGGTCAGCAAGGTTATCTTCGGTCGGTACGTACATTAGGTCGAAGGTGCCAGCTTTAAGTAGCTCGCGTACATGATGGTAGTGGGTATCGATATGTTTCGATCGATTGTTGATCCCATGATTCTTGGCCAGGTCTAACGCTCCTTGGATGTCACCGAGAAGATAGTCTACTTCGTGGTTGTCGGTTGCGACGGTCAATAAGGTGTGTTGCCGAAGTTGTTGCAGACCGCGCTGCAGCCATACAAGGTGTCGACTGGCTAAGGACATAGCCATGTATTCGGCTTCTGTTGTTGATACCACTACTGACTTCTGTTTCTTAGAGTGCCAGCTAACAGCAGCTTCCCCTAGCTTGGTAAGGTATCCTGAGAAAGATCTTCGATCGTCGAGGTTGCTAGCGTAGGAGGCGTTGCTGTAGCACAGAAGGCGTAGGGTTGTATCTTCTGCCTTTTTGGGGTAGTGGAAATTCCAGTCGGCTGTGCCTCGTAGGTATCGCAATACTCATTTCGCGGCTTGTAGTTGTTCTTCGTTTGGTCTGGAGGAAAATTGTGATAGGAGCGTAACGGTGTGGGCAAGATCCGGTCGAGTTCCAGTAACAGCGTACATAAGGGATCCGATGATACTTTGGTAAATGCTGATATCCTTGATTTCTGTGCCTGGTTCCGCTTTCCGTAGTGGCATATTCGGGTCAAGTGGTGTGTTGACAGGTCGGGAGTCAGACATTCCAAATCGTAGTAGGATCTTTTCAATGTAGCCGTTCTGGGATATACTAATTCCAGTCTCAGTGTAGGTGAGTTCGAGTCCTAGTATGTATTTTGCGTCAGAGAGGTCTTTGCAGTCAAATCTTCAGTTGAGTTGCTGCTTGATTTCTTTGATGAAGGGGGAACTAGGGACACCGATAATTGTGATATCGTCCACATATACTGAAATGAAGGTTGATTCAGACTTGTGGATAAACACACAGGGGTCGAAGTGAAATATAACGAATCCAATTTCTCGAAGTAGGGCAGAAAGGCATGTGTACCGCTCGCGAGCGGATTGTTTGAGTCCGTAAAATACATTTGTGCCGCCAGGCAACTTTTCTGGCTGTCCTATAACCTTCAGGTAGACGCATATAGATTTCTTCTTTGAAGACACTGTAGAGGAATGCTGATTTCACGTTCATTTGTTGAGGGATCCAGCTATAATAGGAAGCGATTGCAATAAGTAGCCGAAAGGAGTCATATCGTGCTACCGGTACGTATGTCTCATCTTAATCGGTTCCGTACTGTTGTGGAAAGCCTTTTGCCACTACTCGTGCCTTGTACCGTTCCACTGAGCCATATGCTTTTTGCTTTACTTTGAAAACCCATTTGCTGTCGACAGTCTTTCTTCCTTGTGGTAATTCCACCTCTTCCCAAGTACCATTCTTCTTCAAACTTTCCATCTCTTCATCCATTGCCTTTGTCCATAATTCTGCATCCACACTCTTCATCGCTTGCATATATGTAGTCGGTTCATCGGGAAGGTATGTCACTTGTCGTGCATATCGTTGTGGTAGTTTCCGAATATGGTTGCTTCGTCGTAAAGTGATATTGGGTTGTTCTTCAATGAATCCTCCTGGCATTGTTGATGATGATGGAGGTGATTCAGTTTGGTTTTCCAGTGATGGTGATTGCTCATGAATTAGTCGTTGAAGATCCATATCTACAATTTTGTTCGTAGGTAGAGTAGGTGAAGAATGGAGAGGGGATAGAGCTTCCGAAATTTGGGGAGAAGGGTGTTGGTTGTCAGCAGGGTGTGTTTTTCGAAGTGATAAGTCAAAACTGACGGTCTTTTCTGGGATTGGTGGGGGTTTGATGTCTCTGCTTTCTCGTACTTGATTTGGCGTAGACGGTATCCATACACGATAAATTTGGTTGCTTTTTGTGTATCCAACGAATTTTCCTTCAACTGATCTTGCAAAAAGCTTGCTTCCCAAAGGCCGGATTTCTTGCGGGATATGCACATAGTATGGTCGTCCGAATGGTTGAAGGTGTTTTATTGATGGTTTCCTTCCATATAATGCCTCATAAGATGTTATCTTGTTTGGCAATCGGGAGTGGGGTAACCGGTTTCTGGTGTATACTGCGGTTGCTGCTGCTTCTGCCCATAGGAATTTAGAGCTGATATCAATCATCATTGTTCTTATTATGGTTACGATTATTCGGTTATATCGTTTGGCAACACCATTGGACTAGTGTGCGTAGCGAGGTGTGAGTTCACATACGATTCCATTGGTTTTGTAGTAGTCTAGGAGTTCATCATTGATGTACTATTATCCACCGTTATCGTGTCGGAAGCATTTTATAGTTGTTTCGTACTGGTTTTCAATCTGGCGCACAAAGGCCTTGATAGCTTCAGTGGTATCTGATTTCTTGGTGGGAAACACGATTGCTGAATAGCGGGTATAGTCATCGATGCAAGTGATATAACAGTTGCGTTTACCGATCGAGGTAACCGAGAATTTTCCGGACAGATCAGTGTGGATCAGTTCAACGCATTTAGTGGCTTTGATATATCCAGTACTCTCTGTCGGTTTGTGATGAGTACTTTTTGATAGTGAGCAGGCAGGGCAGTGGAAGTTCTTGGGTGGTTTCGGGAGTAAATGTGAGTCGGTGTATAGGTTGCTTGTTTCTGTCAATGTGGAGGGGTGACCAAGTGCTTGGTGCCAGTCTTCGTACGATGAAAAACGTGCAATATTTTCAACCAACTGTATAACATGACTTCTCGAAACTTCTTTTGCCCATAGAACATCCTTTCCTTCCTTATCTTGCAATTTTACATCCTAATCCCTACCGATCATACTGAAGCCCTTTCTCGACACTGATTTCCAACTGAACAGGTTTTGTCTGAGGCATGGTACCATCAGAACATCGTGTAGTATGACGGGTCCCATTCTATCGTGGTTGTTGGGTACGCAGCATCTAAGATTACCATGGTGGGGTTGAAGAGGGTGGGGGTTCAAGAGATCGGGCTTCCCAGCTAATGGGGCTGTGCGGCGATACTCAGAGATTGATTGTGAGGCTGTTTCTGTCAAGATCCTGCCTCGACTTCTCCGTTGGGCTCGACAGGTAACGTAGGTGGGGCGGTGGCGCACGGGGTCCTACTCACACTACCGGCGTACTCACACTTCGGTCGTCCTCACACGCCTTTGCGT
>Ga0307516_10002357_pt1 | contig 25333 bp, 15 predicted proteins | sample 19_EM_MG_FD_203310 | JGI IMG/M metagenome (GOLD analysis project Ga0307516, IMG submission 203310) | Populus trichocarpa ectomycorrhiza microbial communities from riparian zone in the Pacific Northwest, United States - 19_EM | ecosystem: Host-associated > Plants > Roots > Unclassified | place...
GGGTTCCGCCTAGCACCCACCGCGCCGTGCGCAGCCTGCAGGCCCGCCTGACCTTGTTGCTGCTGCTGGCCGCGCTGCTGGCGGCGGCGGTGCATGCGGCCATCGTGGCCTGGCCCCTGCCGGTGTTGCTGTCTGCCGCGCAGCGCAGCCTGGGCTGGCCGCTGCAGGCCCCCGCACCGGCCAGCGGGCCGGCGCTGGGCCTCACCTTGTTCGTCTGCCTGCCGCTGTACCTGTGGCTGGCCGCGTGGGCCACCGCGCCGCTGGCCCGCCTGCTGCGTGCGCTGCAAGGCGTGGTGCTGAGCTACCGCGATGGCGACTTCAGCGTCTCGATCCGGGCCCAGGGCCGCGGTGAGTTGGGCGAGCTGCAACGCCTGCACAGCGAACTGGGCCATGCCTTGCGCGAGCAGCGCCAGCAGTTGGCGCAGCGCGAGCTGCTGCTCGACACGGTGGTCCAGAACACGCCGCTGGCGCTGCTGCTGTGCCAGGCCCAGGGCCGCGTGGTCTACGCCAACCTCACGGCCCGGCGCCTGCTTGCACAAGGCCGCAGCCTGGTCGGCAGCGACCTCGCCGCCGTGGTGGCTCAAGCGCCCCAGGGCCTGGGCGCCGCGCTGCAGAGCGACCAGGACCAGCTCTTCTCGGTGGCCGACGCGCAAGGCCAGGAAGAGCACTTCCACCTTTCGCAGCGCGACCTGCTGCTGCAGGGCACGCCGCACCGGCTGATCCTGCTGCGGCACATGACGCGCGAACTGGCACGCGAGGAGGTGGCCAGCTGGAAGCGCGTGATCCGCGTCATCAGCCACGAGCTGAACAACTCGCTGGCGCCCATCTCGTCGCTGGCGCACAGCGGTGCCGAGCTGGCGCGGCGCGGCCAGGCCGAGCGGCTGCCGCAGGTCTTTGACAGCATCGGCGAGCGCGCCGCGCACCTGCATGCCTTCTTGTCGGGCTATGCCCGCTTTGCCAAGTTACCGCAGCCGCGCCATGAGAGCGTGGACTGGGCCGAGTTCCTGGACCGGCTGGCCGCCCATTGCCGCTACACACTCAGCGGCGAGGTGCCGGCCCGGCCCGGGCGCTTTGACCCCGGGCAGGTGGAGCAGGCACTGATCAACCTGATCCGCAACGCCCACGAATCCGGCAGCCTACCGCAGGACGTGACACTGGCCGTGAGCCAGCGTGCCGACGAGGTGCACCTGGCGGTGGCCGATTGCGGTCCGGGCATGAGCGACACCGTGCTGGCCCAGGCGCTGCTGCCGTTCTACTCCACCAAGCGCCATGGCACCGGCCTGGGCCTGGCCTTGGCGCGCGAAATCGCCGAGGCGCATGGCGGACGCATTGCGCTGGCGCGGCGCGAGGGCGGGGGGCTGGTGGCGGTGCTGGTGTTGCCGGGGCGGTGATGGGGTGGCGATGCGGCCCGCAAAGTGCGCGCCTGCGCAAGGGCACGGTCATTTGATGCGCTGAGGAATACCCTCAGACTCAGCAGCAGTTCTTCCACGTAGTCGCCCTCTCCAGGTAGTCGGGGCATGTACCAATCGTCTGCGTCTGCGTCGGCTGCAAGGGCTTCAAGCGCATCGCCCGAAAGAGTACGACGCAGTAGGTCGGATCGGTCGAGCCTTGCCTGGAGCAAGGCCCTTCGGACCACACGATTGGCGGCATCCTCGCCCCGCTTGCGGATCGACTTCGAAAAGGCATCCTGGCAGGTTTCGACACGCACGCTATCTGCGCCTAGTTCCTCGGCGATGCCTTGCCCTTTCGTCAAGTCTGGCGTTTGCGCACGGTCCAGCCTCTTGGGAACTGAACGGCTTGCGGACCTCTTCCACCCGAAGAGTAGGTGATGGTCAACAGATGACTGGGAACGACCATCTGTTCCGTGAGGAAGTCCTTGAACTCTTCCCGATCCATGGTCTTGTACCGTGAAGGTCTGCTTTCATCTTCGACCCAGTCTGGATCTTCGAGCCAGAGGATGTTGGTAGCACCGAGGTAGACCTCGTCTACCGCATCGGCATGCCCAGCCTTGGCGCGAGTGATCACGTCGATTGCGATCGGGTGCTTCTTGCCCGGGATCGCATGGAACAGATCGACGTGGGTGACCAAGCATTCCGAGATGAACTCGAAACTCGACGACAGGTCACCGTGCTGTTGTAACTGGAACACCTCGTCGAAGAATCTGCCCTTGATGGCAGTTCGCACCTCTCCTTTCGAGTTGAAGAAAATCTCGAACAACATGCCGTCGAGCAAAGCCTTTCGTCTGTTTTCATCAAGAGCTTGCGTTCTCAACATGAAGTTCTTCACGTAGGCCATGGCGCTGTGAGCGTTTCCGCAAGCTGCCTGATATATGTTCCGTCCGATCACAAACAGCGTGTTGGTCGAGAAGCGCCTGGCGCTGTCGGAGGTGAAGTCTGCGAGAGCATTGTTCTGAATGTCATATACCAACTTCTTGAGATCGCGAATGATGCGGTTTGATGCGCGCGCGTCATCCAGAACAAACAGGCTGTCGGCCAGCGCTGTGTTCGAGTAATCGTCGATCCGGGCACCCAGGCTCAGATTGAAGAAGAACTCGCCGGACAACGAGGTGTGCTCCCACGAAATCTGCTTTCCCTTGGTCGTAGCGCTCAAAGTATTGCGAACCCGCTTAAACATGCTTTCGATCGCGCAGTCAGCCGTGCCGATGTGCTTGAGCAATGCTTCGGTGTATGCGCCGTTGCGCGTGTGTCCGTCCTTGGCTACTTGACCGGGCGAGGTCGCGAACGCGATAAGAGTTCCCCTGGGAGCGTATACCGATGCGAGGCCGCGCGTTGCTGTGGAGCGATGCCAGGTGCGCTCGAATGGATTGTTCCGGCATGCGTCAAGGATGATGATGCTGGTCGACACAGCCGCCTTCTCCATGGTGTCGATCACTTTGTCCAGCGGCATCGACATGTGCTTGGCATCGGTCTCGGAAGAGGTGTCTGTGTCGATGGCGATCAGGTAGTTTGACCCTTCGATCTGGATGCCGTGGCCAGCAAAGAAGAAGAGCCCGACGTCGCAGTCGGCGAGGCTCTTCTTGAACTTCTTGAGTGCGACATCCATCTCCTTGTTGCTGCAATCGATCGCCGTTAGCACGGAGAAGCCGAACGTTCCCAGCCTCGCCGCAACATCGTGCGCATCGTGGGCCGGATTGCGCAAGGCGGCTTTATCCGGATAATTGGCGTTGCCAATGACAAGGGCTGTAAGTCGTCGAGTCATGGAAGTGATGCTTCGTTGGTTTGCGGGAAGGGCACCTGTTTGTCATCGCTCCGAGGCGAATACATTTTGATTCCACTCCATGAGCAGGAATCGGTGGCCGTCCGGATCGGTGAGCATGATGTTTTTCCCAAGAGGGAATTCGACTACAGCGAAGCGCCCTGATGGGTCCCTGTAGACAGATCCTCCCGACTTGAACTCCACAGATGAGAGTCGCGCCACTTCTCGATCACAGTTCTTCACGCCGATAGAAAACAGCGGATGATCCGCGAACGAACTGGGCGTGGATTCACGAATGGATAGGTAGGCGTTGTCGGTACAAGTGCATTTGAGGGAAACTTCTCCGCCCCCAAAGTCTGCGACTACTTCGAATAACCCAACCTCATTCACATAGAATGCGATGGCCCGTTCCGTGGAGTAAACATTCAAGAAAACTTCGAACATGGCTTGCGAATCCAATCAGCAGCCGGAAATGCGGCTGCGCATTTGCGTGACGGTTTCACCATTTCCGAATTTCTTCAACCTAACTCGGGCCGCACCGGACTCTGCGATTGCCTCAAGCTCCGCAGCGTAGAAGCGACTTGGCACTGGTCTTCCGTCGGAACCAATGTCAATGGCGGTGTAGCCCGCTGAGATTTTCGATTTAACCCATTGCTTGTTCCATTGGACGGTCTTTTCAAAATCTGCGTCAGGCATCCCTGGAAATAATCGTCCGCCCCTCCACTGGCTCTTCGGGTACATCATGCTTTCTGCTTTATGGCCTTGGTCGATGAGCAACCGCGTTGCCTCGTCTACTGCCTTCTGCCCTTCGCCGATGACCACATACGGTCCTGCGGTAAGTCCCAGCGGATCCACCCACCCCGTCGGGTTTGGGGCATACCCATACAGGTTCTCCCCGCCCGCCAGCCCGATCGGATCCTGAGAGATGAACCGCCCGACGTCCGGATCGTAGTACCGGAAGGTGTTGTAGTGCAGCCCCGTCGAATCGTCCGCATATTGCCCAGGCAGCCGCAGCGGCTGCTCGATGCGAGGCACCAGGTCCGCACCGCCTACCTGCCGCTCCACCTTGCCCCAGGCCCGGTACTCGCCGGCCCAGGCCAGTTCGCCGCGGTCGTCAGTCACCTCCTGCGGCACGCCCAGCGCATCGGTGTGGAAGTGGAACACCTGCAGGGGCGGCGCCTGACCTGCCGCCATCTCGGCCACGCAGGATTCCACCCGCGCCATCGGCGTGTAGGCCGCATCCGGGCTGTAGACGTAGCTGCTGGTGGCGCCGCCGTCCCGGATCTCCTGCACCATGCGCAGCCCTTGCCACACGAAGCGCCGTGCCTGCATCCGCGACACCCGGCCGGCGTCGTCGCGCTGCTCCAGCGTGCGCCCGATGCGCCGGCCCAGCGCGTCGTACTCGAAGCGCGTCTCCGTGCCACCGCCGTACCCCGCGGTGCGCACGGCGATCAACCGGTCTTCGCCGTCGTAGCGGAACTCCTGCCGGCGCTGGGCGCCGCGCTGCTTGCTGGTCAGGTTGCTCCAGGCGTCGTACTCGAAGCGCAGGTCTTGCCAGGCCCGCAGGCGGTTGCCCTCGACCCGCCCGGCGCTCTTGCGCTGGGGCCTCTGGCCTGGCTCAAAGTCGCTGCGGATGCCATCGATCAGGTTGCCCGCCGCGTCCCACGCAAACCGCTCCAGGCTGTCCTGCCCCCGGCCCGGCTGCCACTGCGAGCGCTTGAGCAATTGCCCAGCCGTGTCGTACTGCCACATCAGTGTGCCGCGCAGGCTGTCTTCCTGCACCGCCAGTTCGCCCTCGGCGCTGTAGCGGTAGCCGCGCCACACCTGGCCCTGCCCGGGACCCAGCCGTTCGGCTTCCGGGCCGGCTGATTGCCAGGTGCAGCGGCCCAGCGCGTCGTAGCCCTGCCGGCTGCTCAGCCGGCCCTGGGTGCGCTGCACCTCGCGATGCAGTTCGTCGCGCTCGATGTCGGCAATGACCTGCTCGCCGCAGCGCACCTGGTGCACGTGGCCCGAGCCGTAGGCCAGCCAATCAAGCCGCGGGCCGTGCGGCAGGGTCAGCCCGGCCAGGTGGTCCAGTTCGTCCAGGTCGTTGGCCACGCGCCCTTCGCGGCCCACCTCGGCCACCAGGCGCCCGGCCGCGTCGTGGTGCAGTTCCACGGTGTCGGCTGCGATGCCCAGGTCGCGCCCAGCGGCGGTGGGCTGGCGCTCGGCCTTGCACAACTGGCCCGCCGCGCCCCATGTGTAGCGCGTCACGGCGGTGGGGCTGGTTTGTGCCAGCAGCCGGCCCAGCGCATCGCGCTCGAAGTGCGTGACCCGCTCCGGTGGCGGTTGTTGTGGGGCTTGCCGGGCGGCGCCGTCCGCCCCTACCAGCGTGACCGACAGCACCTGCCCGAAGGCACCGTAGCGCATCCGGCGCTGCACGCCATCGGGCTGCGTCTCGCGCACCAGCCGGTCGCCCGCGTCGTATTCGAAGCCGTAGGTGCCCGTGTCGCCGAGCAAGGCTTCGAGCCGGACCAGCCGGCCTTGCGGGTCGTAGGCATGGCTCAGTCCACGCCCGGACGGGTCGGTGCTTTGCAGCACCTGCCCGCGAGCATTGCGCTGCCAAGTCCACTGCCGGCCGGCATGGTCGGTCTGCCGCACCGGCAAGCCGGCGGCGTTGTACTCGAAGCCCTGCCAACTGCCGTCGGCGAACTCGATGAGCCGGGGCTGGCCACCGGGCAGGCGCTGCACGCGGGTGCTCTGGCCCAGCGCGTCGGTGACGCTGCTCAGGTGTCCATACACGTCGTACTCGTGGCGCGTGGTTCGGCCGGAGCAGTCGGTCGTGGCCAGCAGCAGGCCGCGCCGGTCCCACTCGAAGCTACGGCGTCCGCCTTTGGCATCGATGTGGGCCACGGGCCAGGGGCAGGGCAGGCCCGTGCTGTTGTCCGGGCCGCCTGGGGCGTACTCGTAGCGCTGCTGCCGGCCCAGCGGGTCCAGCATGCCGAGTGGCCGCCCCAGCGCGTCGTACTCGGCACGCCAGCGGCTGCCGTCGGGCTGGATCACTTCCTCCGGCCGCAGGCTCAGGCCGTGGTAGCGCGTGCGGGTGGTCTGGCCCAGCGGGTCGGTCTCGGTCACGATGCGCCCGGCCGCGTCGTGCTCGAAGACGACGCGGCGCTCCTGGCCCGGCTCCGCCGGCAGATGCAGCACCGCGGGCTGGCCGGCGGGGGTGTAGTCGATGCCGTAGCGGCTGCCGTCCAGGTCCACGCAATGCGTCACCTGGTGGTGCTCGTCGTAGCTCCAGCCGGCGCGGCGGCCCAGCTCGTCCGTGACCCAGGTGCGGCGTGCGGGCAGGTCGTAGGTGAATGTGGCCGCTTCGCCTTCGCTGGTCTCGGCGCGTACCACGCGCGGCTGGCCGTCCAGGGTCTGCCATTCGTAGCTGCAGCGCAGGCCCAGCGCGCTGGTGTGGGCTGTCATCAGGCCGGCGGTGTACTCGAAGCGCCGCGTTACCTGGCCGTTGGCATCGGTCACGCCGGTGAGCTGGCCGGCATCGTCGTAGCCGTATTGCACCAGGGTCTCACGCCGGCCCTGGTGTTGCAGTTCGATCTGGGTGAGGCGCTGCCGGGCATGGATGTAGGACAGCCGCACTTGCCAGCCGGCGCTGCTGCTGATGAGGTCGAGGCGGCCCCCATCACCCCGGTGCAGGTGCAGCCACTGGCCGCAGCGGTCTTCGATGCGTTGCAGGTGCGCGGTGGCCTCGTGTCCGCCCTCTGCTTCATCCGGCAAAGGCCCGAAGTCGTGGTAGATCTCGTCCAGACCCACGACCACATAGCGGCCTGCCGCGGTGCAGGCCAGCGTCTTCTGCTCTACGTCGCTGTAGGCCGACTGGCCCGCCGGCACGATGGGGAAGCCGGTCTCGCGGCCCTGGGCATCCACCAGCCACAGTCGGCCCTGGCGCCGCTCCAGCCGCATCTCCCATGGCAGCACCCAGCCGCGGCCCAGCGCGCCTTCATGCACCAGGTTGCTGGCGTAGAAGCGCCCGCAAGCCAGCGGCAGCGGGCCCGGCAGCATGAAGTCCAGTTCATCGCTGGCCAGCAGCAGCTTGCGGCCGATGCTCACGTCCACCGGGTGGCCGAACATGCCGCCGAACACGCGACTCACGGCAGGGCCGATCACGTAGCGGCCGGCCGCCTCGCCCAGCACGAAGCCGGCGGTGAAGCGGGCTGCGCAGGGCAGCGCTGCTCGGGTGATGCCACCGGCCGCTTTCAGCAACCCGGCCAGGCCCCCCACCAACCCGGCCAGCGCGAAGGACCAATCCACCGTGGTCCGCAGCCACGCGGGCACCTCGTCGTCCACCGGCAGGTAGCCCACCCGGCCGCCGCCGATGAAGGTGTTGGGCGAGCCAGCGTCGATCTTGGCCCCGCAGGTCAGGGCGTCGCCCTGGCGCGCAGCCGGCAGGCCGTGGATGAAGACATTGGACGAGCCTTCGGCGACGACCGGCACGGGGTTGTGCTTGCTGCACGCGGCCGTGCTGGCGGTGGCTAGCGCCGAGAGGCGACTATTGACGTAGACGTTGCGTGCACCGGTGAGCAAGGCACCCGAGGGTGCCGAGAACATTCGGCCGATCCCCTCGCCCAGGCCCAGCAGTGCACCGGCACCCATGCCCGCGGCCAAGCCGGCCAGCAGGGCCACGCCAAAGCCGCAGGTGAAGGTGGCAAAGGCCACCGCGGCGATCAGCGCGATGCCCAGCACTGCCCCGGCCAGGAAGCCGGCCAGGGCGCTGGTGTGGGCAATGGGGTCGGCCAGGCGCGCGGCTTCGAACATGCGCGCTCAGGCTTCGATGGTGGTGGCTGGCGACGGCAGGGCGTAGCTGGCCAGCCAGTCGGCCCAGAGCCGGTCCAGGCCAGGCCCGAACGCTTGCGCTGCGCTGGCAGTGAAGATCAAGGCCCGGGCCGGGTCCAGCAAGAAGGCCGCCTGGCGCTGATAGACCTGGAGCTTGCCGTTCTTGTAGCTGGCGTCGATGCGGCAGCCTTTGCACGCAGGCCCGCCTGCATCCTCGCGCGGCCCCAGCCATTCCGGCCCGCGCGCCAGCAGCTTGTGGCTGGCCAGCCGGGCTTGCAGCAGGGCCAGTTGCCGGTCCACGTAGGCGTCCAGGGTCTCGGCGGGGCGCAGCCGGTCACGGGCGATGCTCAGCGTGGCCTGGCTCTGCGGGTCGGCGGGCATGAAGAGGTTGGTGGTGCGGTCTTCGTAGCCCGGCGGCAGCAGGATGCTGCCTTCGTCGAAGCCGACGCGGCAGGCGGGCAGGGCCGGTGTATCGGTCTCGCTCATGGCTGGCTCATGGATTGACATCCACCCGGTCCGAGCCCTTGACCGTGATCTGCACGCCCTCCAGCAGGATGCTGCCGTCCTGGCTCATGTGCAGCTTGCTTTTGCCCACCTGCAGGATGATGTCGGTGTGGGCTTGCAGGAGGATGTGCTGGGTCTGCGCATCCACTTCGTAGGCGGTATACGCCAGGTGCTGGATGCCGTCGGTCTGCGAGGCCACCTGGATGGCCTTCTTGACCGTGGTGACCTGGGTGCCGGTGGTCACGGCGATGGTTTGCTGCGGCCCCTGCACGACCGTGGCCTGGTTGTTGAGCACTGTGGTCACCATATCCTTCTGCGAACGGATGTTGACCAGTTCGTGCCCGGCTCTGTCGTGGATGAGCAGTTCGCACAGGCCCACGCCGCCGGGCGTGGAGCGGCTGCGGAGACCGCTGATGTGGGCGCTCTCGGGCAGGGGCAGCGGCGGCATCTGGCCGGCGTTGTAGACGCGGCCGGTGATGACGGGCTGGTCCGGGTCGCCTTCCAGGAAGTCCACGATCACCTCCTGGCCGATGCGGGGGATGGCCACCGCGCCCCAGCCGCTGCCGGCCCAGGGCTGCGACACGCGCATCCAGCAGGAGCTGCGCTCATCGCTGCGGCCGTAGCGGTCCCAGTGGAACTGCACCTTGACCCGGCCATAGCGGTCGGTATGGATCTCGGTGCCGGCCGGGCCCACCACCACGGCGGTCTGCGGGCCTTTGACGAAGGGCCGGTCAGTGCGCCGCGGTGGGCGGAACTGCCGGGTGGCCGGGATGGCGGAGAAGCGGCAGTCAAAGCGCCCCGATGAAGCACCCGCGTCCTGACCGGCGTTGCCGGCCTTGATGCGCAAGGCCACGCAGAGGTACTGCATGTTCTGGTCGGCGCGCGGGTGGCGTTGCAGGCCGAACAGGCCTCCTGCCGCCAGGCCGTGGGCGTTGCTGCGGGCCTGGTGCTGCTCGTGGCGGGCCTGCTGGGCTTCGATGCGGGTGCCGGCACGTTCGAGCCCGTCTTCGGCCTGGGTGTAGTCACCCTGGAAGTCGAAGTGTTCGTAGTCGGACAAGTCGTGTTCGCGCGGCTCCTGCGCCAGGGCTTGCAAGTCAGCCTGGGGTCGCTCGAAGTCGTAGCTGGTCAGCACCGTGCGCCCGGTCCTGACGCGGCGGGAGAAGTCCCAGCCGGTGACGTACTCGGTGTCGGGCGGGGCCTGCTCGGCGGCTTCGATGTACGGCAGCGCCTCGCAACCGGGCGCGGGCGCATGGGCGGCAGCGTCGTCCTGCAGTACCAAGGTGTGCTTGTCTTCGCCGTGCTCGAAGTGCCAGTAGATGCCTTCCTCCTCCAGCAGCCGGGCCACGAAGTCGTGGTCGGTCTCGCGGTACTGCACGCAGTAGGGCCGGGTCCGGTAGGTGTGCAGCAGCCGGAACTCGAAGCGGGCCACGGCGTGGTCCTCGAACACGGTCTTGACGATGTCCGGCACGCTCAGGTCCTGGAAGATGCGGCAATCGCTGGTGCGGGTCAGGAACCAGGGCCAGGGGCGTAGCCGGGCTTTGTAGAGGAAGTGCCGGCCGCGGTGCCCAGCCAGGCCGAAGCGGGCGACATGGCCGTGGAAGAAGCGCTGGCCATCGCGCAGGCGCATGCCCACGGTGACCGGCTGGCCCAGCAGCGCCTCGGGAGGCAGGTCGGGATGCGGGCTGAGCAACTCCAGGTCGGTGCGGCCCAGCCTGCTGAGGGCGGCGCGATGCGTCATCGAGTGGAGCCGGAGGTCTTCGCCGAGCGGAGTGGTCAGCGTGAACTGCGGACGCGGCATGAGCATGGCGACGTAGGGCCGATGTCAAAGGGCGCGATGTTAACCAGTGAGAAGGCTTGGTTTTGTGTGCATTTCTGATGCGCGTCTGCACATTGATCACCAGGAAACAGGGCACGACTGTGCCCGCACTCCCATCCACCTCCCGCACGGTTCGCGAGCCCTACCGGCCCGCTCACCGCTCCTGCACCGTCCTCAGATACCCCAGGATGTTGGCGAAGTCCTCCTGCTTGAACACCTCCTTCCAGGCGGGCATGCCCTTGGTGGGCCGGCCGTTGACCACCGTGGTGAGGAACACCTCGCCCATCTGCTCGCCGTACTTGCGCTGCAGCAGGCGCAGGTTGATCTTGCGGTCGGCCACCACGGCGTTGGGGCCGTGGCAGTGTGCACAGGTGCCGTCGAAGACGGCCTTGCCGGCGGTGGGGCCGCCGCCTTCGGTGCTGCTGCGGGCCGCCGCCGTGGTGACCTCGGGGGTGGCCACCGGGGCCGCTGCGGTGCTGGCCGGGGTGGCCGTGCCTGCCGGCGGGTCCACCGCCACCCCATACTTGGCCTGCAGCTCACGGATGTGCGGCGCCAGGCCCGGCAGCGCAGCATCCACCTCATCACGCAGCGCCGCCTGCTTGCTGGCAAAGCCGATCGCCGCCTGCCACTGCATATGCGGGGCTTCGACCGGCAGCAGCTTGAAGGCATCGTGCAAGGCCGTGTGGTTGATGTAGCCCGCGCTCGGCCCCCAGATGAACGCGGCGTCCACCGTGCCTTCGGCCAGGCGGCGCATGGCTTCCTCCGGGTCCATGGCCGTGACGGTGGTGAGGTCGCTGCGCAGGGCCAGCAGGCTTTGCGGCGGTGAGCCGAACTGCACCGCGACCCGCTTGCCTTTCAGGTCGTCCAGGTTGCGCACGGGCAGGGCCTTGGGCACCACCAGGGCATAGCCGAGCGTGATGAACGGGCGCGTGTATACCAGCCGCGGCCCCATGAAGTCTGTCCCGGCCGGTAGCCCCACGGCCAGGTCGCACTGGCCCGCCAGCAGCGTGCTGCGCAGGTTGCGCTTGCCGAAGTAGCTGAGCGACCAGACGGTCTGCAGCGGGCGGCCCAGCGCCTGGGCCAGGGCTTGGCCGATCTCCACGTACAGGCCGGGCTGGCCCGGCTCGGCGCCGTCCGCGGTGCGGCTGCTGAAGGGCAGATTGGCAGGGTCGGCGCACAGCCGCAGCGGCGGCTGGGTGGGCGCGGACGGGGCTGCCGCCTGGGCCACCGCAGTGCCGCCCACCAGGGCCCCCGCCAGTGCAAGGGTGTGAAGGGCATGCATGGGCCTACTCCGCCGTGAACACGAACAGCGCGCCGCCTTCGGGCGTGGCCTCGGTCATCTTCTTGCCCACCTCGCCCAGGAAGGCGGGGATCGCCGCCGTGCGCCCCACCACCACGGCCACGTACTGCTTGCCGTCCACGGCATAGCTGATCGGCCCGGCGCCGATGCCGGAGCCCAACTGGGCCTTCCACAGCTCGCGGCCGCTGCGGGCGTCGTAGGCATGGAACACGCCGTGCAGGTCGCCCCAGAAGGTGAGGCCGCCGGCGGTGCTGAGGGTGCCGCCGTTGAAGGGCAGGTCCGTTTCCACGCCCCAGACCTTTTTCTGCGCCACCGGGTCCCAGGCCACCAACTCGCCCATGTAGCCGCCGGGGCCGGGCAGGGTGGGGAACTCGGCACCCAGGTAGAACACGCCCTTGCGGTAGTTCACCTCGGACACGGACCAGTCCATGCAGATGTTGTTGGTGGGGATGTACACCAGCCCGGTCTCTGGGTTGAACGACATGGGCTGCCAGTTCTTGCCGCCGATGAGGTTGGGGCAGACGCCCTTCACCGGGTGGTTGGGGCCGGGCCGCTTGTCCGGGTCTTCTTGGGGGCGGCCGGTGGCCAGGTCGATCTTGGAGGCCCAGTTCGTCGGCACGTATTTTTCGGCCGAGACGATTTTGCCGGTGTCGCGGTTCACCACGTAGAAGAAGCCGTTGCGGTCGGCCTTCATGTAGACGGGAGTCCTGCCACCGCCGCCCACCGCCAGGTCGGCCAGCACCAACTCGTTCACGCCGTCATAGTCCCAGGCGTCCTGTGGCGTGGCCTGCACCCGCCACTTGATCTTGCCGGTGTCGGCGTCGAAGGCCACCGTGCTCGACGAGTAGAGCTTGCTGAGCCGGCCGTAGTCGCCGTTGCCGGTGCTGCGCACGGCCGAGTTCCATGCGCCGGGATTGGAGGTACCCCGCAGCACGGTGTTGGTTTTGGGGTCGTACGAGCCCGTGAGCCAGAGCACCGCGCCGCCATGCTGCCAGCTGTCGCCCTTCCAGGTGTCGTGGCTGGCCTCGCCGGGGCCGGGCACCGTCCAGGTCTTCCAGATCTCCTTGCCGGTGGCAGCGTCCACCGCCGAGAGCTTGCCGTCCAGGCGGCCGACAAAGAGCTTGCCGCCGGCACAGGTGACGCCGCGGTTGTTCACGTCGCAGCAGGCGTACTGCAGCACGTCCTCGGGGATTTCCGGTTCATAGCTCCACTTGCGCACGAGAACGCGAGCTTGAGCTTGGCGACGTTGCCGGTGTGGATGCGCTTGAGCGGGGAGAAGCGCGTGTTGTCGTAGCCGTGGCCGTGCATGGGCCATGAGCTGGGGTCAGCGGCCGTGCCGTCATCCACCCTGGCTGCCGCGCTCAGCGCAGCAGCGGCCAGCAGGGTGGCCGCCGCATGGCGCAAGAATCCGATCTCTCTGCGAATCATGGGTGTCTCCTTGAAAGTCATGCGGCTCGCGGGGCCGCGGCATTCCCGCCGTGGCCCGGGCCTGGTTCGTTGTGAACTCAGAAGAAACCCAGCGCGTGGGGCGAGTAACTCACCAGCAGGTTCTTGGTCTGCTGGTAGTGGTCCAGCATGGCCTTGTGCGTCTCGCGGCCGATGCCCGATTCCTTGTAGCCGCCAAAGGCCGCGTGTGCAGGGTAGGCGTGGTAGCAGTTGGTCCACACGCGCCCGGCCTGGATGGCACGGCCCATGCGGTAGGCGCGGCTGCCGTCGCGCGTCCACACACCCGCGCCCAGGCCGTAGGGTGTGTCGTTGGCAATGGCCAGCGCCTCGGCCTCGTCCTTGAAGGTGGCCACGGCCAGCACCGGGCCGAAGATCTCTTCGCGGAACACGCGCATGCTGTTGTCGCCCTTGAAGAGCGTGGGCTGCACGTAGTAGCCGCCGGCCAGGTCGCCGCCAAGCTGCGCGCGGCCGCCGCCGATCAGCACCTTGGCGCCTTCCTGCTTGCCTACCTCCAGGTAGGACATGATCTTGTCCATCTGCAGGGCCGAGGCCTGGGCGCCCATCATGGTGGCGGTGTCCAGCGGGTTGCCCTGCTTGATGGCCGCCACGCGCTTGAGGGCCCGCTCGATGAAGCGGTCGTAGATCGATTCCTGGATCAGTGCGCGCGAGGGGCAGGTGCAGACCTCGCCCTGGTTGAAGGCAAACAGCACCAGGCCCTCGATGGCCTTGTCGAGGAAGGCGTCGTCCGCGGCCATCACGTCGTCAAAGAACACGTTGGGGCTCTTGCCGCCCAGCTCCAGCGTGGCGGGGATCAAGTTGGCCGCCGCGGCCTGCGCAATGGTGCGGCCCGTGGCGGTGGAGCCCGTGAAGGCGATCTTGCCGATGCGCTTGCTGGTGGCCAGCGGCATGCCGGCTTCACGCCCGTAGCCGTTGACGATGTTCAGCACGCCCGGTGGCAGCAGGTCGGCAATCAGCTCGGCCAGCACCAGGATGCTTACGGGCGTGGATTCCGCCGGCTTGAGCACCACGCAGTTGCCGGCGCCCAGCGCCGGCGCCAGCTTCCACGCGGCCATCAGGATGGGAAAGTTCCACGGGATGATCTGGCCCACCACGCCCAGTGGTTCGTGGAAGTGGTACGCAATGGTGTGCGCGTCGATCTCGCTGAGCGCACCTTCCTGCGCCCGCACGCAGCCGGCAAAGTAGCGGAAGTGATCCACCGCCAGCGGGATGTCGGCGTTGAGCGTCTCGCGGATCGGCTTGCCGTTGTCCACCGTCTCGGCATAGGCCAGCAGCTCCAGGTTCTGCTCGATGCGGTCAGCGATCTTGAGCAGCACGTTGGCACGCTCCGCCGGCGCGGTGGCGGCCCACTTGGCGGTGGCGGCATGCGCGGCGTCCAGCGCCAGCTCGATGTCCTCGGCCGTGGAGCGTGCGGCGCGCGTGTACACCTTGCCGCTGATGGGCGTGATGACATCGAAATACTGGCCCTTAAGCGGCGCCGTGAAGCGGCCGTTGATGAAGTTGTCGTATTGCGCCTTGTGGGCCAGCTTGGCGCCGGGGGTGTTGGGGTTGGCATACAGCATGGTGTCTCCTTGAAGTGGGTCACATCGGGCCAGGGTGCGCAAACCGGATGCAGCGCATGTCCTGGGTAGCCGCATCGCACCAAGCGTGCCAGGGCCGTTTCACCCGCAAATGGCTTGATCCCACGCAAGAAAGCCGTCAAGCCGGCCCTTCACACTGTGCCGTTCCCGTCTCGCAGCACAGTGCTGTCACGAAACTGGACACCCACCGGGCCTTTTCCTGCTGAAGTGGCTGCTCAAACCCTGTTCCCGGGTGCGATGCGGTTACGCTGGAGAGGTTGCGAACGACCTGAGAACCGAAGAGCCCGCAAAAGGCCGGACATGGAGACACGTCATGAGTGCAACCACAGCCCTCGCCACCCGCACGTCCCCTGGGCGGCTGCGGCAGGCACGCCGCCAGTTGCTGGAGGCCGGCATGTTGAGCAGCGGTTTGCTCGACCCCCTGCTGCAGGCCAGCTGGCAGCGCAGCCGTGATTTCGGCCTGGTGCCGGACGGCAGCAAAGCCGGCGCGCCGCATGCATCCGCCGCGCAGTTGGCGCGGGCCCTTGAGCAGCGCCGCACATTGGTGGCTCATGCGCGGCCGGTGATGGAGTTCCTCAGCGAACAGATCTGCGACTCCGACAGCATCATCATCCTGGCCGATGCGCAAGGCATGCTGCTGCACTCGCTGGGCGACCCGCGCTTCTCGGACAAGGCCGCGCGCGTGGCGCTGCGGCCGGGTGCCATCTGGCACGAACAATGGCGTGGCACCAATGCCATCGGCACGGCGCTGGCGGCGGGCACCTCGGTGGTGGTGCACGGCGCCGAGCACTACCTGGAGCGCAACGCCTTCCTCACCTGCGCAGCCGTGCCCATCATCGACCCCACGGGCCAGTTGCTGGGCGTGCTCGACATCTCCGGCGACCACCGCGGCTACCACCGGCACACGCTGGGCCTGGTGCGGTCGGCCGCGCGCATGCTGGAGCACCACCTGTTCCAGGCCGGCTTCGGCAGTGCGCTGCGGCTGCGCCTGCATGGCCAGCCTGAAGGCATCGGCACGCTGACCGAAGGGCTGGTGGCCATCTCCGAAGACGGCTGGATCATCGGTGCCAATGCGGTGGCGCTGGGGCTGCTGGGGCTGGAGCGCTGCGCCATCGGCGCCATCACGGTGGAGCGAGCCTTGCCGGCGGAACTGCAGGCGCTGCTGGGTGGCCATGGCGGCGCGGCCCGGGCGCCGCGCCCGGTGTCCCGGGGCGACGGCAGCGTGCTGTGGGCCCGCGTGGATGCAGGCCGTTCGGCTGTCTCGGCGCCCCATTCGACCGGCGCCGCGCGCAGCCGCCCGGCGCCGGTGGATGCCCTGGCCGCCCTCGACACAGGTGACGGCGCGATGCAGGCCGCCATCGGCCGCGCCCGCCGTGTCATCGACAAGCCCATTGCGCTGTTGCTGCAAGGCGAGTCCGGCGTGGGCAAGGAACTCTTCGCTCGGGCCTGCCACCAGAGCGGGCCACGGCGCGCCGGGCCCTTCGTGGCCGTGAACTGCGCGGCGCTGCCCGAAACCTTGATCGAGGCCGAGCTGTTCGGCTACCGCCCGGGCGCATTCACCGGGGCCGGGCGCGACGGTGCACCGGGCCGCCTGCGCGAGGCGGACGGCGGCACGCTGTTCCTCGACGAGATCGGCGACATGCCGCTGGCCATGCAGGCGCGGCTGCTGCGTGCGCTGCAGGAGCGGCAGGTGGTGCCGCTGGGCGGCGGCAAGCCCGTGGCGGTGGACTTCCAGCTCATCTGCGCCACGCACCGCCGGCTGCGCGCGGAAGTCGATGCCGGGCGCTTCCGCGAAGACCTGTACTACCGCATCAACGGCCTGGCGCTGGAACTGCCGCCGCTGCGCGAACGCAGCGACCTGGGCGCGCTGGCTGCCACCATGCTGCGAGACATGGCCGCCGGGCGCCAGATGCAACTGGCCCCCGACATCCAGGCTGCATTCGCCACCTACCGGTGGCCGGGCAACCTGCGCCAACTGGCCAACGTGCTGCGCACCGCCTGCGCGCTGGTGGGTGACGACGAGTGCGTGATCGAGTGGGCCCACCTGCCTGATGACGTGGCCGGTGACCTGATGTCCCGGCCGGCCCGGCACGTGGCGGAGGAGGGCGACACCGACCTGCGCCTGCAAGCCGACCGCTGCGTGCGGCAGGCCGTGGGCACGAGCAACGGCAACCTGTCGGAGGCGGCACGCCGGCTGGGCATCAGCCGGACCACGCTCTACCGCAAGCTGCGCGAGGCAGAAGGCCTGTAGGCGGGCCACCGCTCCTTGCCGGAGTGTGGGTACCCGGCGCCCGGCACGGGAGTACCGGTGCCCCGGGTGGGCGGTTCATTCGCCGCCTGCGCCGATGTAGCTGTCGAGCACCGCGTCGATCAGCTCCCACAGGTGCCCACCGGCCACGATGAGGTTGTGCTGGGCCAGATCCAGCGACGATGACTTGGCGCGCCGGTCCACCGACAGGCGCATGAAGATCATCTGGTTCTTGGCCAACTCGTAGGCATGCTGGCTGAAATGCCGGGCGAGGGAGTTGCGCATCTCGTCCAGGCCGCGCTCCAGGTCAGCCAGTTCGCCGGCCAGCACCTGGTCGCAATGCAGCTTGCACATCTCGAAGTCGTAGGCAAAGCGCTCCACGTTCACCTTGGACCGGCCGATCAATGCGAGTTTCCGGGTGGAGGGGCTGCCGAGTTTCTGCTCCAGCAGTTGTACCGATTCCGCGGCGAGCCGGATCAAGGCATTCTGCTTGAAGCGCAAGGTACTCAGGTCCTGGCTGTCCGGAGATGCGATCGCGTCCGACACATAGTCAGACACGATCTCCTCCAACTGCTTGTGCTGGTTTTGCATGCCGGCACCGAGCAGGCCGCTCCGGGCCTCGTGCACGTTCAGGAACAATTCCTGCGCGCTGGCCTTGATCTGCGATTTGAGCTTGCCCATCTGCACCGGATTGTTCGAGGCCTGCAGGACTTCCTGTTCCAGACGCAAAAAGCGATAAGCCTCGGCCTGGAGTTCGAACATGCACGAAATGGTTTTGAGATCCGGCCCTGCGGCCCCTGCGGCGTCCACCCATAAAAAGCAGGCTGCCAGAATAAAGGTCATCGTTTTCATCAGCTCCTCCTCGGAAGAACTTTGTCTCACGATCCCTGTGGAATATTGTTGTTGTTTGCGGATTCATCGGTGGATATTGAATTCAATATGCGAAATACCCCTATTCTGATTTAAGTCTGGTGCGGCAGGCAGGGCCGATCTGCAGGATATAACCATGCGGGGTCGGGTTGGGAGTTTCGTTTCGATTGATGCTACGCCGCAAGTTTGGCTGTCGCAAGGCCCGTCAGCATGCTGTAAATATTTGGGCCGGCAATAGTGCACAACGACACCGCCAAGCCATTGATTCAAAAGGAAATGGCTGGCGGGCTGCCGGTTTGCGTCATATTTTGGTGCGCGAGAACGAAAGTCATGAAATAGGGGAAATACCGTATTTCATACTTGCCCGGCCGCCGTGGCGGTGGGCTGGGGGGCCGGAGCCAGCGCTTCCAGGAACTTGGGCTTGGAGAAGAAGTAGCCCTGCGCCAGCCGGATGGAGGTGTTCGCCCGCAGGTAGGCCAGTTCCTCCAGCGTCTCCACGCCTTCGGCCACCATGCTCACCTCCAGCGCGGAGCACAGCGACTCGATGGCCTTCAGGATGCCCTGGCTGCGCACGCGCTGGTGGATCGCGGTGATGAAGGCCCGGTCCACCTTCACTTCGTCGGCCGTGATGTCGGCCAGCGTGGAGAGCGACGAGTAGCCGGTGCCGAAGTCGTCGATCGACACGCGCACGCCCAGCCGGCGCAACTCGGGCAGCACCTCGTGCTGGAACTGCTGGGTGGCCACCAGGGCGTCCTCGGTCAGCTCCACCACGATGCGGCGGGCCATGCCGGTGGCGGTGAGCTGCTCGACGAATGAACTCATGAATGCGGTGTCGCCGGCCTGCTTGGCGCCGATGTTCATGCTGACCGACACGTGCGGGCCGTACCACTGGGTGAGTTGGGGCAGGCTGCGGGCCACGTCGTCGAGCACGAAGCGGGTGATGTCGTCCAGCAGGCCGATCTGCCCGGCCAGGTCGATGAAGGTGCCCGGCATGCGCACCGTGCCGTTGGGCTCGACCCAGCGCACCAGGGCCTCGAAGCCCTCCACGCGCCCGCTCTGCAGGTCCACCTTGGGCTGGAACGCGGCCCTGAAGTGGCGCTCGCGGATGGCCACGCGCAACTGCTGCTCCAGCTGCATGCGCGCATTCATGCCGCTGTCCAGGCCCAGGTCGAAGTAGCTGGCACTGCCCCGGCGGTGATGCTTGGCGCGGTGCATCGCGCTGTCGGCACAGCGGCGCAGCGTCTCGTAGCTGTCGCCGTGCAGCGGGTAGATGCTGGTGCCCACCGAGGCGGAGGTCAGCACCTCCTGGCCGTCGATGACGAACGGCTGCTTCAGCGCCACGACGACGCGTTCGATCCAGGGCTGGATGTCCTCCAGCCGGTCCAGCGGATTGAGCATCAGCAGGAACTCGTCACCGCTGATGCGGGCCAGCGTGTCGGCCGGCCGGATGTTCTGGCGGATGCGCAGGGCCACGGCGATGAGCAAGGCATCGCCGAGCGCGTGGCTGTAGTAGTCGTTGATCTGCTTGAAGTTGTCGATGTCGATGAAGGCCAGCGCGAACATGCCGCCGCGCCCCTTGGCGCGCAGGGCGCTGTCCACCATCTCGGCCATCAGGGCCCGGTTGGGCAGGCCGGTGAGCTGGTCGTGGAAGGCCCGTCGCGCCAGCTCGTCCTCGAAGCGCTTGCGCTCCGTGATGTCCAGCGAGGCCGACACCAGCAGCATCTCGTCGAAGATGCGCACCGGCTGGTCGGTGACCAGCCAGGTGCGCGGCTCGCCGGCGAGCGGGGCAGTGTGTTCGTAGGTGTGGCGCGAGCCGCTGTGCAGGTGTTCGTGGTGGTGCTGCAGCTGCTGCCGCGGGTCGCCCGCCGGGCGGCCGTGCCGGGCCAGCATCACCTGGCCGCGCAGCGCCTCGGCGGTCTGGCCGAGTGCCGTGGCGGCGGCGTCGTTCACCACCAGCAGGCGGCCGGCCTCGTCTTGCACCGTCAGGCCCAGCGGCAGCACGTTGACCACTTCGTTCAGCAGGTCGGCATTGCGCTTGGCGACTTGTTCGCTGTGACGCAACTGGGCCGTCAGTTCGCGCAGCCGGCGGCCCTCGGCCGCGCTCTGGCTGGCCACGCGGCTGGCCAGCGCATGCGAGGCCAGCACCGAGAAACGGCGCGCCAGCACCACGTGGCCGCGGTCGAAGCCGGTGCTGCCGGGGGCGCTGAGCAGCAGCAGGATGCCGCGCTGCTCGCGCACGCGCAGCGGCACATACAGGGCCGACTGCTCGGGCGACAGGCCCAGCGGCGCCGCGCCGCGCCATTCGTCCACGCCGGCGTGCGAGAAGGTGGTGACCACGCGGCCATTCATCACCTTGGTGAAGAGCGGCCCGATGGGCCAGGTCGAGCCCACCAGGGCCGCAGGATCGGCCGCGATGCATTCCAGCGCACCGGCGCTGCCGGCGTCCTGCACGGGCTCGGCCAGCAGCAGCGCGTGTGCAAAGCTGAACACGCGGCGCAGCGAGGTGAACACGCGCGCGAAGGGGTCGTCCTCCAGCTCCATGCCCAGCAGCGCATCCAGCGCGTCCAGCAGCTGCTGGGCATGCGCGCTGGCCTGCACCAGGGCGTCATGCTCCGAGTGCAGCTTGAGCAGCGCTTCGCGCAGTTCTTCGTTGCTCTCGATGGACGGAGGGGGATTCATGCGTACAGGTGTGTGCCGGTTGTCGGTGCCAGCGCTCTCAGCGCGAGAAGACCACGGCCGACACCATCAGGTTGCCGTGCCGGTTGCGGTCGATGAGCTGGCCTTGTTCGCCGAACGTGAAGCAGCCGATGAAGGGCACGTCGCCCAGGCTGCGCACCACGGCCTCGCTGACGTGGGCGATGTCCTCGCCCACGGCCAGCTTGCAGCCGCCGCAGTACACCACCAGCGCACCGGCGGCGCCGGCATGCCCGGCGGGCAGGGCGCCCAGCGCCTGCCCGGCCACGCGGCCGGCGCGGTCCACCAGGCGCTGGCGGTCGCCCTTCATGGCGTAGATGCGCGCCCCTTCGTCGAGGTTGCAGAACGTGCGCAGCGCATGGTTGGGCGTGACCGATTCGGGATGGATGAGCAGGAAGTGCGACATGCCCTCCACCGGGCTGGTGTCGGTGGCAATGGGGCACAGCGTCGTGTCCAGCAGGATGGTGCCGCCGTCGCCGTCGGCCAGCTGCTGGTCGATGCGACCACCGATCCAGCGGTTGTAGACCTCGGCGGCGGGCTGGCCGTCGATGCGGAGGATTTCGCGGCCGGAGCGCGCAGGGGCCGCAGGTTCACAGGCAATTGCGGTGACCACGCCGCTGGGCCCGGCCGGCTCGTAGCCGCCGCGGAAGGCATAGCCCAGCGGGGATGAGGGCAGCAGCACGGCCAGGGCCAGGCCGTCGCTCATGGGGCCGCCGCAGCCGATCTGCCGCCAGCGGCCGCTCACGTCGTTGTCGGCCGACGAGCCGCCGACGATGGCGCATCGGTCGCCCACCACGCGGCGCAGCCCTTCGATCACCGCCTCCTCGCGGCCAGGGGCCTGGTAGACCCAGATCAGCTCCGGCAACTCGCCGCTGCAGCCGCAGCCTGCCAGCGCTTGCAGCAGCAGCGTTTCGGCCGTGCGCGCGGCGTCGGCGCCCAGCGGTGCGGCGGCGGCGCCGTAGTCGCCGCCGTCATCGTGAACCAGCATCAGGCCGATAGCCTGTGGGCCCATGATGCCGCGGTGGGTCATGAAGCCGCCCGAGGAACTGCCGCCCACCAACGCGGCGTGCGGGAAGCGGGCCGACAGGTACTCGTGCAGCAGGCGGTCGTCATGGTCGCAGCCGTAGAACGCGAACACCAACTGCGGCTGGAAGTCATGCGTGGCCAACTCGGCGTCCAGCATGGACACGGCGGTGTCGGTGCTGGCGGCGCTGACGGCGTGGACGTGGAGATGGGTCATGAGGGGTGGTGCGTGGGGTCGTGGCTGCCCCGGCAGCGAGAGCTTTGCCGGGGGTTGCGGGGGATATCGGCCGGTTCGCGCGCCCAGTTGAGGCGCGGGCCCGCCGCAGGCACCGGGATCGGGTGTTTTGCCACGGGTTTTGCCGTGGAAGGGGCCCAGGCCCCCGGGCGCCGGCTACGGCTGCTGCAAGGAGCGGATCCAGTCCAGCTTGGCGGCATACAGATCGTGGTCGCCGCGGGTGGTGCTGGCGGCCAGGGCACGGTCCAGGTGCTTGCGCGCCTGCTCCACGTCACCGAGCTGGAAGTTCGCCACGGCCAGCCAGAACTGGAACTCGTGGTAGTGGCCGTCGCGGGCGGCTTCCCGGGTGAACAGGTCGCGCGCGCTGCGGAAGTCGCCGCGGCGCATGGCCGCCAGCCCCAGGCTAAAGAAGTGGAACGGCGGGTGGGGCTCGATCCGGTCGATTTCGCTCATCAGCGCTTGCGATTCCTGCAGGCGTCCCATTTGCGACAAGGCCTGGGCCAGGTTGGCCAGGGTGCGCGTGTTCGCCGGCTCGCGGCCCAGCACGTGCCGGAACACCCGCTCGGCCGGTAGCGCATCACCATGGCGCAGGTAGATGACACCCAGCGTGTTGTAGGCGCTCAGGAACGTGGGGTCCTGGCGGATGGCCTCCCGGGCCCAGCCGTGGGCGTCGTCCAGCCGGCCCTGGGCCAGTGCCTCGGCCGCGCGGTTGTTCATGTACATCGCCAGCACCATGGCCTCGGGGATGGGCTGCGTGCGCAGGCCGCGGATCTGGTCGGCCGGCAGGAAATCGATCGTCAGCTCGCTGAGGTCCTGGCCGGACCCGGAATCGATGAAGCGCCGGCCCAGCGTCACGTTGACGTGGCCGCTGCGGAACAGCAGGTCACCGCTGCGGCTCCAGCTCTCTTCGCGGTAGGCGCTCTGGTAGATGACCTGCAGGCCCATCTCCTTGGCGAAGGCCGCGGTCATGATCACCAGCGACAGGCAGTTGCCGGCACGCGCCTCGAAGGCCTGCGACGCGTTGCGGGTCATCACGGAGTCGTACTCCAGCCGGAGCTTGCCGCGCTGGTAGAGCGCCTCGACAAGTGCCGTCTGCCGGCCCTGGGTGCGCACCTTCGGTGCGATCACCGTGCGCAGGTAGTGCCGCATCGCCTCGTTCAGTGCAAAGACCTCGGCCGCATCGATCGGCTCGGCGGGGGCCGCGAACGAGGCACCGGAAAACAGGTCCTCGGGCGGCTGGACCGGGGGCGGCGCGTGGGCGCATGCGGCCAGCAGGGCGCACAACAGCAAGGATGTCCAGTGACGCACTTCGTGTCCCTTCGCCAGGTTCGCCAGGTTCCGCAGGTTCCGCAGGTTCGGCCCAGGCCTGACCGCGCACCTGACCATGAAACCACGTGGACGCACGGGGTGGGAGCGTATTTGTCCGGGTGTCCCCGGGGCCGGGGGGCGGGCGGGGCGGCCGCGCGGGGGGTATGACGCCGCCCTCGGTCCGCGGCGATACCCCTTGACCTGGAGTGCACTCTAGCCTCTCTAATGGCTTGCTCCTGCCACTGAGAGGGAACCTGCCAAATGAACACGACCACCGAACTGAACAAGCGCGTCGCCGTCGACCTCTGCGCCTGTTTCACCGCCGGCAACCTGCCGGGCGTGCTTGCCACGATGACGGAAGACGCCACCTGGCTGATTGCCGGCAAGCCCGACAGCTTTCCGTCCGCGGGCCTGTACGACAAGCGGCGCATCGCCCGGCTCTTCCAGGCCATGTTCGACCGGCTCCAGGGCGGCTTGGCGATGACGGTCAAGGGCGCCATCGCCGAGGGTGACAAGGTCGCCGTCGAAGCGCAATCCGAGGGTAACCTGGCCAACGGCAGGCTCTACCGGCAGGACTATCACTTCCTGATGGAGTTCCGCGACGGCAGGATCTGCGCCGTGCGCGAATACCTGGACACGCAGCATGCCCATGCCGTGTGGCTGCAGCCTTGAAATCACTTGCCTTGACGATGGACAGCGCGTCGTCCATCCAGGGGGGTGGGTCGGGCAGCGGCATCGCGGCGATGTGGGGCGACGGCATGGCCAGGGTCGGTGCCGCGCCCGGCATTGGCATCGGCGGTGACGCACGCGCCAGCCGCTGACGCACACGGCGGCTCGCGTGCGCTCCGGCGAAGAAGTGGCCTGGAAAGTGGCCCGGAATCAGCCTTGCGCCGGATCGGGCGAAGGTGCTGCCCTGTACGGCAGGCGCTGTATCACCGCAGCGGAATCGGCGTGCCCCGGTCCACCGCCACTGCCGTCACGGCATTCTGCGGCGAGCCTTCGATCACCCGGTCTGAATAGGTCAGGTAGACCAGCGCGTTGCGCTTGGCATCCACCATGCGCACGATGCGCAGTTTCTTGAACACCAGGCTGATGCGTTCGTTGAACACCTCTTCCTGCTTGGGCAGGGGCTTGGAGAACGAGATCGGCCCCACCTGGCGGCAGGCGATGGAGGCCTCGGCCTTGTCTTCCGCCACGCCCAGCGCGCCCTTGATGCCGCCGGTCTTGGCACGCGACACATAGCAGGCCACGCCGTTGACGCGCGGGTCGTCGTAGGCATCGACCACGATCTTGTGGTCCGGGCCGATCAACTTGAAGACGGTGTCGACCTCGCCGATGGGCTCGGCATGGGCCGTGGCGAAAGCCACGCACAGCAAGGGCAGGAGCAGGGTTCGCATGGGGGCGGATCCATTGGGGGTGAAGGGGATGCGCGCATTGTGGGCCCGGCCTTGTGCAATAGTTGGCACGGAAAGGCAAACCGAGGCCTTTGCAACCCACCTTGGAGGGCCCTTGCATTGATCGAATCCCTGCTGCTGAGCGCCGCGCGCGTGTCCACCTTTCTGGGGCGGCGCCTGCTGACCAACGCGAGCGGTTTTTTCTTCGAGCGCGACCAGCGCCTGTTCCTGGTCACCAGCCGGCACGTGGTGATCGACGAGCCCAGCCAGCACTTCCCGGACCGGCTGGAGATCGAGCTGCACGTCGATGCCGCCAACATGGCCCAATCCACGGGGTTCTCGATGCTGCTGTACCGCGGCGGTAAGAGCGTCTGGCGGCAGGCTGTGGACACGGCCGGCGAGATCGACGTGGCGGTCATCGAACTCGACCGCAAGGCCTTGCCCAAGGCCACCGCCTTGTGCGCGTTCACGCCGCAGCACCTGGAACTGGCGGCGAACGTGGAGGTCGGCGCCTCCTTGCTGATCGTGGGTTTTCCGCTGGGGTTCCACGACACCTTGCACCACCTGCCGGTGGCACGCCATGCCGTGATCGCCTCGTCCTTCGGGCTGCGTTTCCAGGGCGAGGGCTACTTCCTCACCGATGCACGCACGCACCGGGGCACCAGCGGCGCGCCGGTGGTCATGCGCCTGGGCCCCGGGCAGACCGCACCGAACGGCCTGCCCTGGGCGCTGCTGGGCGTGCATTCGGCGCGCCTGGACGTGGGCACGCGCGACCGCGCGCTGGACGAATCGCTGGGCCTGAACTGCGCCTGGTATGCCGACGTGCTGATGACGCTCACCCGCGACGATACGGAGGCCGCCAA
>Ga0307516_10002358_pt1 | contig 25329 bp, 33 predicted proteins | sample 19_EM_MG_FD_203310 | JGI IMG/M metagenome (GOLD analysis project Ga0307516, IMG submission 203310) | Populus trichocarpa ectomycorrhiza microbial communities from riparian zone in the Pacific Northwest, United States - 19_EM | ecosystem: Host-associated > Plants > Roots > Unclassified | place...
TTCCTGTTAGAACTGCAGTGTACCCGTCTGCACGACGATGTATGAATAGCGCAATTCACCATGTTATGTATTATTCTTAACGTTCGCAGCACATAATAGCAGTATCCTTATAGTATCGGCGTAGTATTCGCATGGAGCGACACTATTAGCTGCCATGCCAACGTTCTACCTGTTCCAACCTACTAGTGCTGTGGTAATAGCCACCGAGGTGAACAGCCTCCTAAGCTTTGTGTCAGACGAGATCAAGGAAATAGCCCTTGGCAGGGTAACGACTCCCATCCGACTTGGAAGTCGGAAAGTGACTGGACTCTGCCTTTCTTCTCACCAAACATTTTAGTCTCGTACCGTTGCTATGCACACTGCGAATAGCGCATTTATGCAATATTGACTAAATGCTTCCTCGGCGCCGAGCTGATCGGAGAGGGTTGCCGTGCATAGTGGATGCAAGGCCTGCCAAAGAGAAAATGAGTGCCACGTCGCTCAAATCCGCTATGTGACTCGCGGGATCCCGTGTGGGGAGACAATAATGAGTGATCAATTAGATACCCGTGGAATTTCGCGAAGACGTACCACCAATATTGGCTCCAGCGGTTCCGTTTGCAGTGCAGCCTGCCAGTTGGCATTAGAGAAGAAAGATTAGCCCACGGCACCAAACATGGCGTGACTCACTGACGAAAGAGATAAGCAGTTCCAGAACCAAGCAGTTGGAATTACAGTTTCCACGTTTTCGAAGGTGGCCCTATAGTGGTAAGAACGTGCATTTACCTGACAGCGTTGGACGCTTGTGGAGAATGTCACACAAAACATTATACTGCTAGGTGTCTTTCCTAAAGCAATACAGTATTAATAGTGGTACATACCTTGATATGATCAGGCCATCGTGCGACTCGAACATGAGTCCTAAAGCCGAGCCCGCACCGAAAGGCTAGAAGCTAGCGCTCTGATTCTCAAGTTCGCAGCTACCCTGTGGCTCCTGGGGCGTGGATGCTATTTGAGGATTAGCTTGAAAAGAACACCGTGCTTGGCCGAGCGCTTCAAGTTGAACCATGGTCAATGTCGCAATGATAGCAAGCCAACAACCGACAAAATCCAAGCTGTAGAATCGCCTGGCATAGTCAAACCAAAGACTCGATGAAAGACGATTGGTTCCTCGTCAAACTCTGAGATTAGAGAAGTCTGAAGAGCGAGGGCCGTGCCAAACCGGTAAAATGAGCTACCGGTTACACCCGATGGATTCCATCCAGAAACTCGGCGAGCTCTACTTCGTTCGGAATCAATTAGGCTCGAAAATCAAAGTTCATTGGCGCTCTGTTGAATATGGTACGGCACACATACTTCTACGGCCTTTTGGCACCGCGTCTTAGCACACCTGTTTGCTTCAAGGTAGCGGTATATAAATATAGAATTCTCTCTCTCTCTTCATCGATTTCTCATCGGAAATGCCTCGAATTTAGACAACTTCCGCCATCCCACACGTACGTGTATTTCTAGACAAGATCACAAGAGCTGTCATTCTGCCAGAACACTTGTTGCACAACTCAGGACAACCACATGAGGAATGTGGTGTACCATCCATCTGCCACTGCAAATCTAGGCTTGATTCTGAAGGAACAATTATTATTCTTCTCACTGCAAGCCCTACCAGTGCTATTTCAAGGCAGATTCAATTCGTCTGTATGGACTTCGGATAACAAATATGGTGTTTAATGACGATAAACTACTAGGGACAGGTTAAGCAAGCCCCATGATACCATCCTATGGCCATTATTCCTTTATGAAGTTCCGCCCTTCGATATAATCAAGAAGCTTTCTCGCTCCCCCCACTTGATCGAGGAAGACCGCCACAAGAAGGTCCTTCACCTTACCCTTCTTTCGTACTCGAGATTGTACGTTTCCTCCTCCTATGTGTCATCCTTTCTGTTTTGAAAGCAGGAAGGGACCCTACATGTTGATAGCACACTGTCAACAAGAGGAGCGTGCCGTCGATGTCGCAAGTGAATCAGTGGACAAGAACACGGACAGTTTTTTTACCATGCAGCCGCAAAGTAGCGATGATGGTGCGCAAGCCTTTGCGCACCATCCTTTGATAACTATCTCACACACGTGGTCATGTCTTTGGTCACCGCAACGGCCGCGGTGGTACATCGATATCAAGAACCCCACTGCATATGGGTTTTGAAGAGACCTTCTTGAGTTTACTCAAGATACAAATACACTGTATGGCCCGCGTCTATACACCCTCCCTTGGTTTCCACCCGAACACCGCTACACCAGTGAATCTCAGTTGGAATTCTTTTTGTGCCGTCGACTCCAGTACATACAACGAACCGTGTTTATCATTGATGGCTGCCATGTCTTCCTCTACTATCAGCTCACCTACTAACGCAATTGGTGCCCTCGAGGCCATCCCTTTGCGATCCCACACCAAGCCTACTCTTCCATTGAAATGTAAAGTTATAATGATCTCCTTCACTTGCTCCTGTGCTTGTAAGTACGCCCTGTTTTCTTGGCTAGTAGGGAACTACTGGTCTTCTGTAAGCACTCTACCCTCGACGAACTAACATCACTCTTTACTTGCATTCACTATTCATAGGGTATCATAGCGTACATACGCTTTCGAGTTGCTTCGCGGCCCTTTTCTGACCAGGCCTCAGTGCTCTTAAGACTGCGATCGAAAGGCAGCTCGAAATAAATGATTCCCAGTTCGCTACCCTGGTCTGGTTCCATTCCCTTCCACCTACTATGTTATTATTAACGACGGCCAATCTAGATGACGGTGACGGCCCTAGTATATACGTCTTACTATTCAACACAAGTTATGCTGACTTCTTTTGCAGATAAATACTATTCTATCCATCTTCATTGGTTGTTTGATAGACAAATTCGGTGGCCCGCCCCTCTTGGTCATTCTGGTCTCTTGCTACTGTACCGGGACCATTGTACAGGCGGGGGCAGCCATGGAAACAGTAAATAGCTATTCGCTGCTCGTCGTTGGAAGGGTTATCGCCGCGCTTGGGCAAGGCTCTATGGAAATTGCGCAGCATAAGATTTTCGCCACCTATTTTGCGCCTGGAAAAGGATTCGCTGTTTCCATGGGTGTGTGACTTGTCTGAGAAACCCAGGGCATTTCTTTACCATGGTTTCTGATTTAGGTATAATGGGGTAAAGTAATCACAATAATGTGTCCCTTCCCGGGCTTATTTTCCGCGTGTCAGGTCCATTGTCATTCTCTTCCACTTCGTCGGGCAGAGTACGGCCCACGTCGCAAAAGAAAGCCATTCCTATTCATGGACACTTTGGATAAGTGCATTCATCAGCTTCTGGTCCTTCCTTTCCTCCGTCGCTGTTGTTTCACTGGACAACTACCTTCGAGCGCATCACAATGTTATCGATGAGTCAATAGAAGTTGACGAAGGTGAGCAGTGCAAGAAGACCTTGAAACCCAATTGGCGCGTTATCCGAAAGCTGCCGCTTACTTTCTGGACCGTAACATTGTTTGCTGTGCACCAAAGTGCTGGTATGGGTGCATTCATGTCTCTTTCGACGTTAGTTTGCTTCCTTGAATGAACACCGCGCGAACCGTTTCTTCTAATATAACAGGCAATATGCCCAACAACGGCTGGGGAAGAGTGCAGTCACTGGGGGCTGGGTGTCCAGTTTCTGTTTACTTCTCCCTATTTGCATAGTGCCATTCGAGGGAGTCTTTATCGACATGTTCGGACATCGGATCACACTTCGTGAGCCGTCTCTTACAAACCCGTGGCATACTAACTAACCTGACTAGTGCTTATTTCGGCTATTTCCTTTTTCCTATCGATCGCCCTTCTATTCTCCAACAAGTTTGAGGCATTGGGTGGGTATTTTTCGCTTGCGTTGTATTCCTATGTTCAAACGATGGCAGTTTGTGCATACGTTTTCTATGCGGTAGCCATGGTGAGGAAATAATCACGGTCCTCAAGGGGACTACTCTGATCACCACCTGGTCGATTTAGTGCTTTACGGTACCTCAAGTGGAGTTGGTGCGCAATATCATACCCGATCCCCAGTTCTATGCATCAGCGTGGGTAGTTATCTTGTTCTTCCCATCCTGTGAACGCTCACCCCCTGCCTAGCTCTGCGGTCAAGAGTGAGTAAGCTTAATCACAGAGTGCCTATGCATCTATTCACTATATCCACACTCAAAAGGCTCTATTGTTGAAGCCTCCGCAGTGATCATCGTCACCGCGGCAGGCATGATCCAAGAAACGTCGCCAACGGAGTCACTGGAGGGCACGACCATCATATGGTTCTATTGTAGTATTGTGTCACTCTGTCTTGCGGGAATTCTCTTCGCGGCATGCCATACGGAATTGGGAAAGAAAAAACTACCCGCAGCGAGACTCGCAGAGGTAAGACCGCATGATGTTGAGCAGGAGGTCGAGAGGCTGTGGACGGTGGTTGTCGGGCGGACCGTGCAGGAAAGGACGATTTCTTTGGAGGAGAAGGAGACCCGGTCTAGGTAAGGGGATATCTCTCATGCTGGGACCCACATGTTGATCATGACGTCAGTAGCAGCGATGATTCGGGATTCCTGTGGAGACAGAAGGAATTCGTACTCAGGAATCCAATGCCAGGAAAAATTTCTGCATACTCCAGAGCTTGTGCAATTGGAGGTAGCGTGCTGATCATTCTTGGCGCATGGGTTATGTTTGGGATAGGCATCGTCTGGGGATTGCGTGCAAGTGTGATACGGCTTGCCACCCAACTCATGGCACTATCTCCAGATGTAAGTTTCTAGGGTGGACCTTTAAGCTTGGTGTATTGCTCCGTGAACTGGGTCATGTTTTATCAGGGAGGTATCAGCAAAGCTACAAGCTTCTTGATTTTGCTACTCCCCCAATTATGCTGTAGCTTGTGACTTGGTTTGGTACTATCAAGAGCTGCTAAGTCCATAAAAATCTATACATTAAGATGTTAAGATAGCTTTGTACGTAGTAGTTACTGGATGTATTGGGATGACTACCTAACATATTGCTTCGAAGTCCAAGCTGATGCATGGTACCATAGTTTATAGTGCACGGGTACGAGGAAAGTTACAGGTGTCATACACTTAATGAAGACAACCTATCGGGTATAACATAAAGCAAACTATTGCTATACAACTACGGCTTTTTCGCGCGAACCAGATCGAAGGCTCCCTGCCTGTCGAGATCGCTGTGCCTTTCGCGGCAGCTGTACTGCTTGTGACCTTTCCTGTTCTGCCCGGACGGCGGCCATGATATCCAGCTGTTGCGCGATGAATTCTTGCGTATTTGGTCTGTAGAACGTACAGAAAAAAGCGAAATATATCGGGTCAAAAAATAGTTGATGCTGGAAGTTGTGTCAAGCGAGGACTGACCTCATGCGTAGAATACGTAAAATGATCTCGCCACTGGATGTTTCCTTTTCCTGGTTCTTCTCCTTCTTGCGCTCCTTGATAGTGCCTAGATTTCGTTGGTTGTAGACGCTCTTGACTCGTTTCTTAACAGGAACCGTTTCACGCAGACTTTGCTGCATCGCACGGACGCACTCCTCCATCAATGTATCACTGAAAGCACATATTTTCAGTGTATATGCTGCATAAGTCACTAGGTCGCAACAGGCCAACTTACGTGTGCCAATCATAATACAACCGAATCGAAAGGACGTCGCGATATTTCTGGTTCTGCAGGCCTTCCAGCGAAATACCTTCCCCGTCGATGTGGAAGTAGTCCCTCAGGAACTGGGCAAGCGAGTGAGACAAGTGGTTACGAGAATCAGAAAGGTCGATCGTACCTTGAGCCATTTGAAGACGATATCTACCTCCTTATCACTCAAAGGTTTCATGTCGCTGGGTAGTTTCGACAGTGGAGGAATGAGTAAACCTTCGATCACAGTCAAAATCTCCTTCCACACTCGAAGCATGACCATCTCCTTGGCTGTCTCACTCAGATGCGTGTTCAGAATCTGTAGGTTAGCGTCAAAATAGTCGAAGAGCGGGACGATCGCTCGTTCAATCTCCACATCTGACAATTCCTCAGGTCGTACGCGTGGCTTTTCTGAGGAAGGGAGAGGAACTTGAACTTCTGAGGCACTGGGCCCCATCGCCGACCGATAGAACCCTGTCACATTCGCTAATGCCCTGTTGTAATCCAATCCCAAGGAGCCACCCTTTAAGAGGCCCTTTACAACGGACCGCGAGAGAGACTGCCGTATAAAAGGGGACATCTTAACATTGCTCAGGCGTCAGCAAGCTCTCACCGACTGGTGCATTGAAGGCGAACCTTGTCAACAAAAATACGCATCATGTCACCCTCGCTCCGCTTGAGCGACCTAAAAGCGCGACCAAAGTAAAACTGACTATCATCTTTCTCGCCTTCCATGCTGATACGCAGTAGAATGCGCCCTTGATTGCCTTGGTTCCCGGATTCCAGATCCAGCCAAATATCGTGTGTCAAAAAGTCGCCATATTGAGCAGGATTCAGGCATATGAAACCTCGGCCAACCACGTCATGCTGACCCATCAAGGCACGATCTCTGATACTGCACATCAACCAAAGGGCCATTTCGACCGATATGTCGAACGTCTCTTCCCCTATATACAAACCTGAACGTTGGGTATACTGAAAAAGAGTAAAAGCAACCCACACCGAGGATTGACGGTCTCGTAAATTGTTCGTGTCTTGACAAGCCGGTTCCCAGCTTCATCGCTGAGAGTGACAAACGTATCTAGCAGTGACGATGGACTGCTGTCAAGTGGAACGAGATTTTCTGCCATCACTATCTTGACTGTGAACAGAAAGCGCGGTCGCTCGACCTTTTCCGGAACAGGGGGGGAAGCGGCGAGTACCTCTGAAATCTTATCAACTTGCATCTGGTTGTATAGATTGTCTAGCAATTTGCGGGCTGCCTCGATATTGTTGAGCTTCACACACGATTCAGGTCGGAAATTGAATGGTTCAATCTTCTTTTCGCCCGTAGTTGCCAATTGCTTAGCCTTTTCAAGCCATGCAGACGACTTTTGAGGCTGAAGATATTCGGTGGGTCGTGGGAACATCTCGGTCATGAAAAGTTCCTCTACGCCACGACAGTATTGCTCGATCGCTTTGGAGATGGACTAAGGGTTGTTGTTAGTAGATGCTTTTTCCCGAAATGCAGACTGCCTACTTTCGATAGACCAGTGGAGAACCTAGCATTTTGGTACTCATCTGACCATTCCAGTTCCTGAAGGAATGCAATGGGGCTACGCAGCGAGTCAAAAAGGTCCACGATAGAGGAGCTGTGACCATCCACGTTCTCTGCCTGGAACTGAAGCCCAATTCTCAGTCGATGTGCTAGTGTCAGGGATAGTCGTTCACTAACCTTGTCCGCCACTATGGCCTGGAATGACACATCATCTATGCAGTCTAATCCCTGGCAAAATAAGGTCACTTACCGCCTGAACCCACTGACCAGTCTTGTTGTCCGTGTCAGCTAGCCACTGTAGGACATATTGCACGAAGAACTGGCCAAGGTCAAACTCGATTTGGCTCCTGCCACAGAACAAGGTCGTCGCCGTACCACCCGCTGTGTAAAGATAACTCACTGAGAACAAAATGCCCGGAACATTGACAGTAACACCTTCGTTCTTCGATACAGGGAAAAAATATCCTGTATGGGAACATCCGGCGTTGGACCGTTCGTAGACGATTCCAGGAGTTTCTTGGCAGATTTCTGCAGGTCTGCGATGAATAAGGGGACTTGTACTTGAACCACCAAAGAAACTAGGTCTATCCGACTTCACAGGAAATCAGCGGCCACAGATGAAGCAAACCGAGAAGTATTACACACCCAACGAGTGGTTCTGGGAATCGCTTATCGAGCTGCTTAGCTACCTTCTCTAGTTCATCTGTCATCAACAATAGCGGCAAGGCACGGTTCACGCCTGGCGCAGATTGAAGCTGCTGTGTCTTATCATGGTAATACTGCGCAGCAATATCCTGTACCCGCTCCTCCAAGTCCGATAGACGATTATTGATGTCGGCCTCAAATCGGCCTATCAACCCGCTTTCTCGTATGTGATCAAGCACAGAGAAATACGGCTGTATCTCGGATACCTTGGTGTTTGGAAGTGAATCCAGTGAATGGTAAAGGGATGATAAAAAGACGTTGTAAAGGCCACCGTAAACGTTGGCTAGTAGCTCGGACTGTATTGGAAGAGAAGAATAAGTTGGATCTGACGTCCAAATGTACGGCACTCACGTCTTGGATGGGCCATTTGTCTATCTCCAAGTCGTGTTGCACCTTGCTGATAGCTTGCAATGCTTCGGGAATGCACTCCATGGGAACATCACCGCGTTCATAGAATTGCTTGATAAGCTCCAGGAAACACGTTGCACGATATGGTTGGCCTATCCGCCACCGAAGAGCGCATTCGTTGATGAGCTCGACATGCGGTGAACTCAAGACCGTTAATGGGACCTCATCGGTATCATCCACCTCAGGGCTAAACATGAGCTCCAAGTCAATCACAAGGCAGTATTCGACCAGACGCTTGTAGAATCTCTTTGGGTTCGGGGGAATGTAAGTGAAATGGTGTCCTACGAGGATTTCGTCGTCCCCGTTGAGGACTTCCGAAACAGTTTCAGGGACCCCCTCCCCTCCCGCCGCGCTGCCATACACGGACCGAAGACTGCTGATAGACGTAGCCGAAGTGTGCCGGGAATTGAAAGCTGGAGAGTCGGCGCGCGCGACAGAATATGAAGAGCCCGGACGGGTATACGCTGCGCTGCCACCATCTGGTGGCATAGACTTCGTAAGTTCAGGGTTGAGCGACACCATAGCAACCATAAGCTGAGATAAATGGGAAGTTTCAAGTGTTCGCCATTGGTTCCATGCGGTGTCGTTGGAGAAGTCCTCACGACGCCCCGGAAATGGTGAACCAGCATTGATATTCTTCAAGCAGGTCTAGAGAGAAAGGGTTAGCCAAATGTCGTTGGTTCTTGGCCACCCCTCACTTTCAGGTCTATGAGGGCTGCCTAAAGTGAGAAGATGAGATTAAGGCCTGAACATATTCCACACATTTACCTTCTCTGTGCATGTCTTCTTCATCCTGTCGACTTCGTTCTGCATCGAATGTTCGGGAATTTTGAACAGCTTGGCGACAGTCATCACAAGGGGCATGACCTGTATACTGGCATTGGTACTTTGTGCCGTACTCACTGAATCACCACGATCTCTGGAAATAGAGGCCGTGTCATGAGTAGAGTCGTGTAATGGCTGAGGGGAGAGTTTCGTCTGATACATATCCAAACGGGAGTTCAACTCTGGAGAGACATGGCTAAGACTCTTGAGGCATTCGCGAAGCACCTTCACGAATTGCGCTATCTGGTTGTTTAGCTCGACTTTCCAAGCGTCATCAGCCAATGATGGCTCCTTTTTGAGGACGCCTGTGGCCTGGGCTGCGAACATCAAAATCAGTTCTTCAATGCTCCTGTTCTCCTTCATCTGTTTGCGAAAGCCCTCTCCCATGAAGTGGCTATAGAAGACGGCGATAGTTCTCCGAGTAAGCTGGTCAGAATATCTACACGTATCTTTGTCAGGAAGTGAGGTCGTCAAATGTGGAACAACGCACGTTTGGTCCCTGCCCATAAATATACTTTGCAGCTTCTGCTCAAGAACCTTGAGAAGTTTCTCGGGAAACTTGACGCTCTTTGATCCATCCCTGATCTCTTTGAATATATCGCCAATCGAAACGATTGATTGTGAAATAGCGCCTGAGAGTTTGTAGTGATGTTCCTTCTCCTTTGGTTCTGTCGGCTTAGTCTGTGCGTCTGTAACCTTTGAGGAAGTGAGGTAACTGAGGATCCTGCAGACGAGAATGCTGAGATGATGGCATGAAACAGAGCAACTGACTTACGCTACACGAAGCACATAGCTACAGTCGCGCAATTAGTGATCAACATGAATAATATTGTCCAAAGTATGACACACTGGAAGAGATCATCGTCAGGGACACGGTACTTGGAGAGCCGCTTCTCATGGGAGGTACTATCATAGCTCCGGCGAGACAGTTGGGACATGGGAGTCACTTGTCTTGTAAATTGGAACACTCCACTCGTCACAGATCAAGTAATGGTGTCCACAGGAGACCTCTACTGCACAGAGAGACGGGGAAGGACAGCACAGATCGAAAGGGACTTGAGGGAGGAAGGACTACTAGTATTCACGACTGCGAGGATCTATTAGTCAGCGTCAAATACATTGGCCGGTGGCTGTGCTTGAATGGGTGATTCAGGGTAACCGTCGTGTTTAGCAGTCTGGTCCGAACCAGACTACGTGTTTAGTGCTTGCAGGTCAGTATGGTGCACTCAAATTGATCAGTTACAGGTGCATATATTGGCAGGTCCTTGATTCCATTTGACATATGGAACCGCCAGGCCAGAGGGGATCAATGAGGGGACGAAACAATGAGTCGCCCCCTCCCCCTCCTACTTCTCCTCAACTGTAGGGGGTTCTCTTCGTATAAATTCCATGTTCCGTACGAATCCTTTCTTCCCCAGTCCATCTCACCGAAACTTTCAATGGCACCTGTTGCGAAGTATCTTTCAACGCTTGCATTGGCTCTCACGGCCAGCGCACTTATAACTCCCCACCTTCCCCGAGATGTCAATCACCTCCGGGAAAAATCTCAGAACAATCTCCCTATCGTGGCCCGCCATCCAGACTGGGACGATGACACCGATGACACCCCTGATGACACCTCTGACTCTGACGGCTCAGATAGCAGTGGCGATCTTGGGTACATGAATGGTACGCAGTACGGGCAAGGTACATGGTTTCTCCGCCCTCCCTTGACTCCCCGGCCTGACTTTGTACCCAAGGAACATTCTTCGACACTGGCCTCGGAGCTTGTGGTCTCGTTAATGACAACAGCGACCACATTGCTGCAGTCTCTGTCCTCCTTTTCAATTCCTACCCGTGAGTATTTATCCCTTTTAACGACTCCTCCCTTATATTTATGCTGCACAGAGGCTACAATGGGTTGAATCCCAACTATAACCCTATCTGCGGCAGGCAGATTGTTGCGCATTGTGAGTGAAGACCCTGTTGCATCGGTGTACATCTTAACCTGTTTAATCTAGACGAAGGAAAGAGTACCATTGTCACTGTTGTGGACAGTTGCCCGGGTTGTGCACTTAAGGATCTGGATTTAACGCCGGCCGCGTTCTCCGATCTTGCCGACAAAGACCTTGGTCGTATTAACATTTCTTGGGAGTGGGCGTAGTTGTACTAATATCTCTTGGGATCATCCAGGGAATTTACGGACTGAATGTTGAGGATGATCGTAAGCTTAGCATATAATCACGTAGTTATTACCGTAAATTGCCACCTCCAAATGACCCCACTTGGTAGAGTCTGCTAGATGATTGAATAGATGACACTGAGGTTATCGAGCCTACAATTCCCCTCCAGCCCGCCCCACCCCCTAAAGATGCCGTAAGAGTACGGACCGTAGTGTTTGGGTTGTTATCCCAATTGCGAGCCCCGTTTTTGAAGGTGGGACTGTCCTGCAAGAGGCCAATATTTATATTGAACGAACAAGTGAAAGTTTTAAAAAAGCAGAGCGTGGCTTCTCTCCGTGTTGATTTCAAACTGGACTTCAGTGTTCCCGCAATCTCCTAGCTATGGGTCTGCTGCAAGTGGCAAGAACCGTCCAAATGGTTGCCCTCTGCACTCTCCTTTTGCAATGAGCTCAAATGTTCGGCATTTGAAGAGTGGCAGAGACTGTATTGGGTCACTAATGCCCAAGTGCCGCATTCTCTTCACCCGGCATCCGAGGATGTTGTCAGATGGCAAGAAGTGATGCTCCTTGTAGTTTCGATCGCGCCCTGTCCAAAAATCAATGAGAATGTCGCGTTATGCCTGTCGCTGCTTGTAGTCATAGTTTAAAGACAGAGCTGAGATGCCGCCTTTGTCACAGTCGAGTACATACTGAAGTTTGCCATTTCTAGAAATGTCGGTCACCGCCGATCGCTCCTCGGTGCTATATTTTGTCTCCACCCTCGGGTCTCCACTGCAGCCACAGAAGGCATTTGCAGTTTTGCAACGTCATCTCTTGAATGTGAGGCAGTCGGTCTGGTTCGTAGTATTTGCTCTATTGGAAGTGTGTCAAAACTGGACGGATGCTCCGGTGGTAAGTTGTGACTGACGAGGGTAGCTGATTGTTCCAGTCGTGTCAACAGCAGCTGCTGCTCTCGACCGTCTAAGCGTCCTGAGTCACAAAGCCTCCTCTCCCATCACGGCGTAAGTTCTCCAAAAAGATCTGGACCCAGGCCGATGCAAAGAGGACATCGCATTTCCAAATATGCAGAACGACGCGACTTGGGCGCGACCGTTGATTCAACAAAGTGTCAGCCACTTTCGTGGAGGTATTTATAAGAGGGGAACCAAGAAATTCTTCCCATCGCTCTCTCCTTCCCTCCTCCTCCACCCCCACACTGTCCCGCTCTCCCACTCCTCGTCCTTGCTCTTCCTTCGTCTCGCCGAGCTGCCTACGGCGTGCTCGTTATGCTATAGGCTCCTGCCATCCACCGACGCACTTCCTCCCCACCCCGATATCCGTTGGCCACGACCTACCCCTCGGACGATTCAAGTGGCTGGCCCCTTCGAAAGTCTTTTGACACGGTTGTTCCTCTTCAACATCGTGGACGGTGGTGGATTCTTCCAGCTTATGCATCAGCGAAAGGATATGATGTTCCGATGTCCCCTTCGTCAGCATGGCTTGGGCAACAGTGGCCCCGATCGGCCTCAAGCACGATGCAAAAGGCCTGAACATGATATCCAAGATGAATCGACAACGACCTGACCTACCGCACCTCGACGTAAGTAAACTTTAACGCGATCGCCTTGCTGTTGATTGTCCCTGAGCGTGGAAGGGCTCATTGATCTACTAACGGGAAGCCACAGGAAGCTCGCCCGCTGGCACTGCGCACCGGCGTGCCAGTGGCAAGCTCGATGCTCAATACGTTTAACTCAGCTGAACAGCGACACACTAGAAGTATCTGGTATCCAACTCTTTCGCGATTGTGGCCTGTCGGCAATATATCATCTCGGAACCCCAAGAGGTCCCTGCAAAATTCCTCAGCCGTTGGCAAGAAGAGGACGCGGGGAGCCTGCAAGGGAGATGCTGGTGAGACCTTGCATATACCTTGCAGTGTAACGTTGACAGCCCCACACAGCCCAGACTGGCACCACGCGAACGAGGTCATTGGCAATATGTCATCTCAAAACCTTAAGAGGCCCCTGCAAAATTCCTCAGCCGTTGGCAAGAAGAGGACGCAGGGAGCTGCAAGGGAGATGCTGGTGAGAACTTACATATACCCGCCAGTGTAACGCTGACATCCCCACACAGCCCAGACCACCACGTGAATGAGGTCATCGGCAATATGCCATCTCAAAACCTTAAGAGGCCCCTGCAAAATTCCCCAGCCGTTGGCAAGAAGAGGCTTCCAAGTGAGCCCTCTCGTGTATCTGTCAATGTGACATTGAGGACTCCATACAGCCCAGATCAAACCGCGAAAGCAGACTTAATTACGGTTTATTTGAGACGGGTGCATTCAAGGACCTTACAATGGTCAAAGAAGCACGGCCGGTGGAAGTATCAGCCATGAGTGCATATAACTCTTCAAGTCAGGGAAGGAACGGAAGTGCATGCTCGTCTCTCCGCCTGATGATATTTTCACCGTGATGGAGAGCATCGCTTGGAGAGGTGAGCGAAAAGTGCCTTTGCGATGATAGTCTTGTTCACGCTCCAACAACGCGTCAATGTTCATAGTGGGCCCTCCCTAACCATCATGAAACCACGAGGGTGTCAATCGGGCGCCCGTGAGCTCCAGAGGACGGAAGTGATGCTCCAAGGTCACGATAAAGCACTGAAATGATTGCAATGGAGAGGACTGGCTACGTTACTGTAAGGATGCCACGCTGTCTATTCGTATATCTAACGATCATAACACACTCTGACTTTCTTCTTAGCTTTATTAGACCTTTCTCTTTCGTTTCTGAGGCGTTAGCGCCACTCGAGAGGCCGGGTCGTTGGTGAGGCGCCGAGAGGCCCTCGGGGGGAGTTATGGCCGACGTCGGGTAACTGGCGTCTGTCGTCCTGCGACTGGCAAAACCCTTAGAAGGGCAGGCGGACGTATGTCATCTACGACGACCTGAGAGCAGCCAGGTTAGAACCCGCGACCCGCGCCATATGGTAGGCCTCTCGATTTCGTGATCGGCATGACATTTCTATTTTATTTCGTTCGTCATGCCTGACCCCTTACTAGACAAATCCGTGTGCTACGCACCCGGCGATCTCAGTTGATCGTTGGGCCCGTGATAGACAGTACAGACACGCGGTACATAAAAGCCAGGTAGTCCATACCACATAATAGATTCCCCTTCAAGTTTTCATGCGCGTCCGAACCCGTCCGTCTCAAGTCAGTCATTACCGCCGAATAAGTATTCACATTCCTTTTCATCTATGTCTCTACCACTCTTGAACTCTCGGACTCGCCTCCCCCTTACACTATGAAGAGGTGAGGACCAATGGAGATGAACTAACAACTTAGACGTGCATGACGATGCAAGACCAAATGATCAGTAACGCATGTCAAGATGCAAGTCAGATGGATATTAGAGTGCATTTATGGGAATGAGGTGCGTCCAATCTTTGGACACGCTTTATTTCCGGGCACACTCGTTAAGAATCTGTCAGAACTCTACTGCGGACGTAGGAATAAAGGTCCTCAAAAGGACCTTGTTAACTCCATGAATACACCGTAAGTGCAACGTTCAGTGAGAAAAACATGGGATGGGGCAAGGCTAAGTCCAAACTCTGAAACAGGCTTCCACCCCTCTCAATCCAGTCCATCATGTGGTGTGGCTTTCCAACCAAGTTACGTCCACATGATATCATTCATACCTGTATTAGGCGGCGTGGATGACAAGTTCGAGCGGAAAAGTGCCAGCAGGACGCACCTCTTACTATACTACATTAAGGGACTGCACTTTGCTTCGCAAGATACTAGCCACATCAGCGAGACGGGCGATAATGACAGAAGATGAAGCAATCCTTTTATACTCGTTTCCGGACTGTTCTTCTAATAAAAGCGCACTAAATGGCTGTCCAAGCATTGTGACCAAGTTGGAAGCAGCCGTATTGTCGACCCCCGTGTATGAGGCGAATTTTGAATGCCATGGTCGGATCAGAACATATGGAAGCGTAGAGCGTGATGTGTCTGTTACAATAAGCTCGCTGGATAATATGATGCTGAGAGGTATCAGGCCTTCGGCCAGGATGCTATACACATATTGTGAGGCGCAGGAATCTGCCTGTTGTAACCGGAATGCTGTAACCTGATGTATGATACATGACAGCCGAAGTCGTCGACCAATGAAATGCGGGGGGTCTGACATTAAGAGCGAATCGAACAATTGTTCTGCTTGAAATTCTTGGACATTGTACTTGGATGGTTTCAGCTCGTTTCCATGATACGTGGATGATCGACAAGGTAGAGACTGGTATGACGCAATTCGGGCTGGGAAGCAGCTATGGAATGGTGACGCCTCCCCGACCCAATCGAGAACCGAGATGTCCCCTGACTGTGATATGAGCTCTGTAAGAAGACGCCCAAGAGCATTCTCGGCTGATTCACCGGGGATGATGGGTAAGAAAACACTGAAAATGCCAAGAAGCGAATACGCTGTATCCTCTGGCTCTGTAGTGCGGCGTCCCGATGCCCATTGTAGTCTCGATCGTGCGCTGTCCAAACCTGGACTGAAATCAATGAGATGATGTCGCTCTATGCCCGTCGCTGCTTCTAGTTCGGTCAACACTACATCATCCTCCTTGTGGTTTGGGGACGAAGAGCTTTTATAGAGAGACCATTCTCGTGTGTAGAACAACACATTGCGGGGTGCGAGTAGCTCCTGGAGTGTCCAACCACGTTTGAACCACTCACTACTGGACAGCTTGCCATTTCTAGCAACGTCAGCAAGGTACACGATAGTGAGAGCCGATCGCCGATACCACGAGAACATGGAGGCGATGGCTCGTGCAAGCTCCACAGTGCTATCTTTGTCAATGCAGCAAGTATCGCACCACCCCCATAAGTATCCAGATTCGCAAGCAGTAGCACAGAACATCTGTAGCTTTGCAATGCCATCTGTGAGGTCCATGTCATAGATGTCACGGCCTTGGATGTGACGTAGAAGCGGCTCGTCTTTGCCCCATCGGTGGGATAATGTAACATATTGGAAGTATGACGAAACCGCTCTACGGATATGGCTGTCGCAGTGGGGAGTAGAGTATGTTATGGCTGACGATCGAAGTAGTTGATTATATTCCCGACTGTTTTCGAACTCGGAGGCCAGTGCATCTCGAAAAAAAAGTGTGCCGGTATGCGTATTAAGTAGCCGTGGTGGAAGGGATTCGAGGGTATCATAAATGGCACTCTCGATCAGCTTCTTGATGCCATCTAGATCAGCTTTAGGCGCTGGTTTCTTGGCCTTCTTTTGACGGTATAAAACGAGACTTTTGCGTGACATGGCCCAATCACTGTATTCCGGCAGACAGTGTTTCAGCACAGACGACTCCAGTGTGATGGCCTCATCTATGTCAGCTGGGTCGGCTAGTTGATCGAAACGGTCCGACAAGCAGAGGGAAAGTTCATGAAGCGATGAAGCAGTTGGACATAAGTCTGATATATCTCGGCGCAACGCGATGGCTTCTTCCAAATCAACAAGGTCACCCTCTGCATGAAATTTGGCTGAAAGGAAACTTGCAAGGGTACCAAGGGAAGATACACGGCCAGGATCCTCAGCAAGACGCAGTTCCAGGGACTTCCGTGCGAGGGAGATAGCTTCCTTAAAATCTTCTATCTCACCACATTTGTCAAGCTGTTCTGTCAGGTAGATCAGGAGGGTGTTAAGGTATGTGGCATAACCAGGGGCTCCCGGAGGATGGATGTTCAGTAAGGTTCGGCCGAGTGTGATTGCCTCTGCTAAGTCAGTGACTGTCCCAGCTTTCTGAAATCTTCTGAAAAGATCAGATGCAAGGTCCAGGAGAGATGTAGTACGAGTGGAATGCCCATGTTCATGCTGCGACAGTATAGTTCGTCCAAGGGAGATGCATTCATTTAAGTCTGCACTTCTATCATATTTCTGCAGCCGTTTTCGAAGGTGACGCAAAAGGAGAAATGTGGCATGGGGATGTCCCGACGGCCGGAGATCCAGTATGGCTCGATGGAGGGTGATGAGTTCATCCAAGTCTGCTGCGGCCCCGTGCTTCTCGAATCGGGACTTCAGACAATCAACGAGATTATTTAATGAAGTTGAGCGATCGGAATGACCCGACTGACAGAGGTCCAACGCTGATCGAAGTAGCACAATCGCCTCATCGAGATTAGCATCTTCTCCGACCTTAATGAACCTGTTCCTCAGGTTATCTGCAAGGCTGTTGAGAGTGGAGGCACGACCTGCGTGGCCCAGAGGACGGAACTCTAATGCAGCTCGACTGAATATGATGGCCTCTTCCAAGTCGGACATGGTAGCCTGTTTTCCGTACCTGCTCCAAAAGTAAAATGAAAGGTTATGCAGTAAGTCTGACCGATCTGCATAACCCACGGGACAGAGGTCCAAAGCTGATCGATACAGTGAAATCGCCTCGTCGAGATCAGCATTTTCATTGAGTTTCTGGAACCTGTCTCCCAAGTAATCTGCAAGACTGATAAGAGTGAAGACACGACCAGAGTGGCCCAGGGGACGAAGCTCTAATGCAGCTCGACCGAGTATGATGGCTTCCTCCAGGTCAGATGTGGTAGCCTGTTTCTTGTACCTGCGCCATAGGCAACGCGCGAGCCGGTGAAGTGATGCGTGATGATCAGGATGACCTGCTGGACGGAGGTCCAGCGCTAATCGATGTAGCGTAATGGCCTCGTTTAAATCCGCTAATTCATCTCTCTCCGAGAATTTGTCCCTCAGAGAGTTCGCAAGCTTGTACAGGGCTAAAGCACGACCCGCATTCCCCGGGGGATGAAGTTCCAATTTTTTCCGACTTCGGATGATAGCACCGTCTAGGTTCTTCATTGTGCGGTAGCGTCTGCAGATGAGGTGGATGTTCACGACCGCAATTCAGGAAAGTCTAGCTTCCTAGGATACTAAGGCATAATACTTGGAAGAGGAACCAAATGAGACCCACCAAGGGTTTTACTTCACGAGACAAAATGCGATGATTGGGCGACGTGGAAGCTAAACTTAGTTCAGGTCAGCATTGAAATGTAACGCCAAACAAACGGACATGGAGCATACATGTAGGTTCAATATTTGAGATGCGAAGTATTCGCAATATCGAATTAGATTGTACTGTCCTGCAACAACAGTAGTGGGAAGCAATGACAAGGCAGCAAAGATCATTCACACCAGTGAGACAACGAGTGATACGAGACGGCTTCGATTCGAAAATTTTGAAATTCCCATCGTCAAGTGGGAGTAAGGTAACTTGGAGCCACAGAGTTCGCCAAGCAAGAGTGACTCACGAGTGACCAGTGGAAGGTATAAGAGACGATGGATAACAATGAGATTGGGCCATGCCCAACATACCAGCAGTTGCCCCACTCGAGCGCATATTATGGGCTGCCCTCTAGAGGAGAGGTGATAGGGCCAGTATTAATTGTTGAGGATCGCAACTGGGTTCGCTGTCTTCACACGATAGGTTCTACCCGTTTCGACAGAGACGGTGTTAGGTGCTTGGCAGATTACATTGTCGGAAAAATCTTAGGGCCAACTTAGGGCCTGGATTACCGGTTTCCAAAGACTTCCGACAGTATACCAGTGGCTTACCTGAGTCCGGATTATCAGTAGACAGGAACAGCTTCGGTGGCCACATCCGACGGTAACATGCAAGAATCGTCAACTGGTCAAAGGGTGGTACGAAAGCCCGGCGGATCACAGCCAACGAAAACCGGAGGGCTGGCTCTGTGTAGATACAGGCTGGGACATGTAGTGCCACGGCGAACCGTCATATGGATGATAACGGAAGTTCAGACGACGTCACAGTTGGCCGGAGAAAACGTACGTTCGATGGCGACGAAACATTCCGCAACGGTCACGGCTAGAGACGATGCGGAAAGCAACACACATCCGGATTCCGCCGGCACCACAGACACACGTACCGCCACAAACACAGCATGACGAAATGGATGGGCAACTGTTCCTTATATAACTACTCAGTACTTCGGAAATGGACAGACCTAAGAGCTTGCACTGCGAGATCAATATTTTATGAAATACTGGGTCATATTGTGAATTGTCCCAGAGCGTTATACACGATCGTCTATAGCTCATCATGTCCAGATTGTTTACCACCAGTGCGATTTGATTCTCCATCCTCGTCTGCCTCTGGCGACTTGGGTGCCTTTTTCACCTTCGGCACCCTCCGTCTCACCAGTTTTTGCAAGTGGAGCTCGAGCGCCTTGGCTTTCGACCGCATATCCTTAGTCTCGATTGCGGGGTCCTCGTTCATCTTGACTCGTTTCTGCCTTTCCACCCCATCGTTCAACCAAACTTCATGTTCTTTAAGTGCCGCTTCCAACGTGTCGAGTTCCTCGGCCGTCCATTTCGAAGGAACACCTGCAGCAGCCTCCGCTGTGAGATTGGCTCTGGCTTCACCGAGGAAAAGCCGGGTAGACCAGTTCCACTTCTGGCTGTTATTTAATGTTTCTGGGAACTCTTCTATTTCCTTATAGCGATGTACGATGGGTCTTTCAAGAGATCTACGAGGATGTGAGCAATGTGCAGCTATCCTGGGTACATCGGTCTTACTCTAATGCTCTGCGCTTCTCGAAAAGTGTCGAGGTGTCTGCTGCTTCACCCTCGTTGTTGAGCCAGGCGGAGGCATCAGCGACCTTGCGGGAAATCGTCTCCCTCTCCGAAGGCTTGGAGCACTTCATGAATGGCGTTTCAGGCCCATTACTGAGGAGATCCCGAAGCTTGTATAGGTACCCTTCGAGCGTATTAAATGCCTCCTCGCGGACTTGCTTGGATATTTCCATGTTATCTAGCGCTCGCAATCTGTAGAAAGTCACCTCTTTGCCGTGGTACGCGTAGTAAATCAGACAGACCTATCCCGAGCTATTTTCTTTTCGGCCACAGACATTGGTGAGAGCGTCGAGTATACTATGGTCAGATCAAGAGGAATGGTGATAGCATCACCCCCCTCTGTTGTGTCTTTGGACATTACAACCTGTTTGGGTTCTTTCTCTCCATTCTCGACGACTTCCGACTCTCCTGCATCCCCAGTGATGAATTTCTTCAGCTTGGCTGCACGCACTTGATATAACACAGTAAGGAAGTGACGATTTTACACACCTGCTAGAGATGGCTTGATCTCGCCATATGCAACGGCCTCCTTGACGGAGGCGAAACCCGACTCGGACAGTGCAACAGTCGCCTTGATCACTGGATCAACTGCACCTCGCTCCGTGAGGTTGGCAAGCGCTTCCGCTACCCCTGAAATCTGCGCCTGAAGGATTTCGCGAGGGAAGCCACTACAACAAGACTAAGCTGTAAGCCACAGGAAAATGCAAAGCAAGTAAAAAGTATGCATACGTCGCCGCCTCGCTCTTATAGTCCAACCATAGCGAGAAGTCTTCCTTCCGTTTGTTGAACGTCAGCGTCTTCTTGGTGCCATATTTGGAGCCACGGGGGAAAATGTGCGAGTTTATAGTTCGCGAACCTGGCGTAGAAGCGAAGTAGGAAGCTTGAACTTCATGTACAAATGTGTCCGTGACGCGAATGTCTTTCGTCTTGAATTGCCTCGACAGAGAAGCACCGTATAGTGCCGCACCTATGCTCACAAGTAAATACAGCAATGGCAGAAAGAAAGGAAATGGTGGGTACCGAGGACGGCCGCTTCGTCGGCATTAACGTTGAGAGCGATACGATCTCTAGGGGAGGGGCATCAAACAGCGTCCGACGTCAGAACTGGCAGACTTACTCTCCAACTGCGGCTTTAACTGCAGTTTGAATCATGGGAGTCCGTGAACTTCCACCGGTGAGAATAACGGACGACACATCACTCTGAAACATTGTTAAAATGGGAAGGAAATGACATTACGACATTATCGCGCACCAATTTCAGACCGGAGATAGCAAGAGCATCATGTATTGGCTGCACAAAACGACTGCGCAAGTCCACACAGGATTTCTCGAACTGAGCACGAGTAACCTTAGTCTTGAAGTCGATGTCGAAAGCAACGCTCTCAACCTGCCATCACAAGGTCGCGTCATTGTATCATATACAGAAAGAAGACACGGTACCGTTGCCGTCGCGTCTGTGTTGGCGCTCAAGATAGCCTTGATGCGCCCCGCCTCCTTCCATAGTTTTGCCATGCCTCGGTGTTCCTTGCGGATATCACGTTTGTGTTTGTTGATGAATGCGTCTATTAGAATTTCCCTGAGTCTTCTATCCAGCTCGGTGCCACCAGTAGACCGGTCGAAACCAACTCCAAGAACAGATATTTGGGTGTATGGTGTCTTGGTTTTTGGGTCCTCGACGGATGCGAAGGAAACAAGGGTTGCACGCGTCGAAGACGCGCCAGCATCATAGATGACGTGGTATTCTGGTGTCGGAGAGAACGTACGAGTCATTGCGTAATTGATGGCTACCGCTGTTCCATCATTTATCAAAGCAAGCGTCCTGAGTCCTGAAATTTCCACTGCGTCCGCTACGGCGTCGCGCTCGAATTGGGTATAATATGGCGGGACGGTAATGATGACATCCTGGACAGGCTCCCCGGCAGTATCCTCAGCGAGTCGCTTCACGTAGGACAGTTGCATGGCAATAAGTTCCTCGGTGCTCCATTCCGTGCCGTCACCCCGTCGGAGGGATACCATGGAGCGAGGACTCTTGAACACGTCAGACGTGGATATCTGGCTAAAGTAAGAAACAGGAGGCGAGTCGTATGGTGCGCCTTGCAATAGTTTCAAAGACGAAAACGAGTCCGATGGAAAACGGGATGCCTTGACAAGTCAGGCCGATGGAAAGGGAATGAATGAGTAAACCAACTTACGAGGTTGGCGGCGTCAGTGCCAAAGAGCCTATCATCCCTTTTCCATGCAACAGAAGATTGTATCTTTCTCTTAGAATCCTTGTTCAGCAAGACGTCGAACGGCAGACCTGGTTTCATTAAGGAAGCTTTTATCCAGTCTGCGCCATAGTCAATGGCCAGCACGGCGGCGAGCGATGTCTCGAACAGCGAGACAAGAACCACGAAGAGACATAGAGCTCTCCGTAGAGAAACACGGCACATAACACAAGGCGAAGAAAGAGACGGGTATTCACCAGCAACCTGTAAGAAATACAGACACGTCGCGATACCGGACACGTATTGCTTTATTACATAATGGCTTACACGTGCGTGGAAGCATCAATCTAATCTCATTCTCAAGCGTCGCATGCCGTAGTAGTACTAGTATTGAGTGAGTCAATGTCTGGTCTTAGATTAGTGGCCGGTGCTTGTGCGGTGAGGGAACGTGAAACCTTGAAGTTTGAACAGCCTGTGAAGCCGACAAAGCACGTCGTCGTCGGAATGGCATGAGAATGAGCAAACCACCTCTCACTGGGGGGTTATGTAAGATAATATTTGTCACCCACGCCGATAACAGCCCAACCCATAAATCAGCGCGTTCCGATCTCTTTTTCTCCCAACATCCCCATCTCCACTTTTCAGCATGGTGAGTCCCTCCCATGAAGTTGTCCTCCTCATCCACTCACCCCCATTGACCTTCGATAGGTCAAAGTAGGCATTAATGGGTATGTTCTGTCTTCTGGTGATATCAACTTAATCGCGCTCATCTTCGCTTCAACAGATTCGGTACATCTAGTTCTCTGTTGAAAATCCACATACTAACACCCATGCAGGCCGTATTGGTCGTATTGTCGTGCGCAATGCACTCGAGAATCAAGATATCGACATCGTCGCAATCAACGAGTACGCCTCCTCCCTCTGTTGATGGTTCTTCCTATCCTGACCCCTCCTTGCTTATAGCCCTTTTATCGAACTAAAATACATGGCACGTTGGATTTTTCAATTTTCTGCCACGTACTGACCCATCGACAGGTCTACATGTTCAAGTATGACTCCGTCCACAGGGGCTTCCAGGGCGACGTATCCGAGAAAGACGGAAAGCTCATCATCAACGGTAAAGCGATCACAGTATTTGCCGAGAGGGATCCCGCAAACATCAAGTGGGGCGATGTCGGCGCAGACTACGTCGTCGAGTCAACGGTATGTCTAACGCCCCCACCTAGTAATGCATTGATACTCACCATGTCTCAGGGTGTCTTTACCACCACGGAAAAGTAAGTAAAGCTGGCGGCCAAATTTAAACGGACTCAATTATTTGTAGAGCTTCTGCTCACCTTAAGGGTGGTGCCAAGAAGGTCGTTATCTCCGCACCCTCCGCAGATGCCCCAATGTTCGTGTGTGGCGTCAACCTTGATGCCTACGATCCCAAATACACAGTTATCTCCAATGCCTCGTGCACTACCAACTGTCTCGCCCCTCTCGCGAAGGTCATCGATGACAACTTCGGCATCGTTGAGGGTCTCATGAGCACCATCCACGCCACCACTGCAACTCAGAAGACCGTCGATGGTCCTTCCTCAAAGGACTGGCGTGGTGGACGTGCTGTCAACAATAACATTATCCCATCCAGCACTGGTGCCGCAAAGGCCGTCGGCAAGGTTATTCCCCATCTCAACGGCAAATTGACGTGAGTTTCTCCGCTTCCAGAATCACTTATGGTGTGCTAACGTCGTCGGGTGTAGTGGTCTCGCTTTCCGTGTCCCCACTCTCGATGTATCCGTCGTCGACCTGGTCGTGCGTCTTGAAAAGCCCACGACCTACGACAACATCAAGGCTGCCATGAAGGCTGCCTCGGAGACTCCCGAGCTCAGGGGCGTTGTTGCATACACTGAGGACGCAGTTGTCTCCACTGATTTCGTTGGTCACCCAGCAAGCTCCATCTTTGATGCCACTGCTGGAATCATGTTGAATGAGAAGTTCGTAAAACTCATTGCGTGGTATGACAATGAGTGGGGTTACTCAAGGCGTGTTTGCGACCTTCTGGTCTATGCTGCCAAGAAGGACAAGGAGGCTGGATTGTAGACAACATTGTGCTTTTTCCCCCATGTATCATACAACTTTCGTACGTGTTAGAGAAACACATACCTCCCTTTGCTTCGGCGGTGTGACAGATACAAGCAGTGAGCAAATGGCGACCCATGCATGGGTAGTGCACGGGGACTTAATTTTACTACGAACCTATATACATTTAGTAATGGAGACAATCTAAGTAAAGTTGTTAACATGGTGGGGTGGTGGGGCCGCCATTGACATGCGCTGGTGGTATTGCTGGGGTAGTTGGGTCGTCGACACCAATGCGCAGTGGTGGTGGTGGGGGACGGGCTAGCCTGGTGGTTGGGCTATTGACATCGACTCGACGTGCGGTGGCGATGGTGGCGGGTGTTGTCGTACAGGTGGTAGTCATGGTCGTGTTAAAGTCGTTGGGCCGTTGATGTCAACGGTCCTGGTAGTGGTGTTCGTCCTCATGGGCCCCCTCAGGTGGTTGGGCGGTGATATTGATGACCGTGGTAGTGGTGGTGTCGGTGGTGAGCAGTGGTGGTGCTCGTAGGTCGTTGACGTCATCATCGTGCGAGTGGTGGTGACCAGCAGAGATGAACGACCACTGTCATTAAGTTACTCACTGTCGTCGTCGTTCGTCGTCATCTGTTGCTGAGATAACACAATGGTTGCTAAGTAGCGCCGCCGTCATCGTCGTCGTTGGCGTTGGCGCTGGTAATGGTCGGGTCGTCATCTGGTGGTGAGGTCGTGCTGTGGTAGGGCCGTCGTCGAAATGGTGGTGGGACCGTTGTCTGTGTGACGGTGATGATAATGGGGCTGGCCGTTATCGTCTGCACGGTGAAGGTGGTGGGCGATGCGGGTGGAGTGGTGACCAGCCTTCGTCATTGTCGTGTCGCAATGGGGCCGTCGTCGAAATGGTGGTGGGACCGTTGTCTGTGTGACGGTGATGATAATGGGGCTGGCCGTTATCGTCTGCACGGTGAAGGTGGTGGGCGATGCGGGTGGAGTGGTGACCAGCCTTCGTCATTGTCGTGTCGCAATGGGGCCGTCGCCGTTGCGTTAGTGGCCGTGGTGGTGGGCTGGTCGATGTCGATGTGCTGGAGGGAGGGGATGGTTGTCGTTGGCAAACGGCGGTGTCGTCGTCGTCGTCGTCGTCGTC
>Ga0307516_10002359_pt1 | contig 25320 bp, 11 predicted proteins | sample 19_EM_MG_FD_203310 | JGI IMG/M metagenome (GOLD analysis project Ga0307516, IMG submission 203310) | Populus trichocarpa ectomycorrhiza microbial communities from riparian zone in the Pacific Northwest, United States - 19_EM | ecosystem: Host-associated > Plants > Roots > Unclassified | place...
GGTCCGGCTGTGCAGGGCGCTCCCAGAGAGACGAAGTACTCCCGCTCCCCGCTTCGAGGTCGTCACATTGAGCCGATGTAAGATGGCCCATGCCGGCGATAAGAAGCCGGTTGGGAGGGACCCGAGACCACAGGGCGCGAAGCTCGTGAAGGAAGGACGGGTGAATCGTCAACTCTGGCACGACAAACACGACCGGCCCTGCCCACGGTTCGGCTACGTCGTGCTCGATCGCCGCCTTTAGCGAAGGCCACGCGCACTCTGGTGTTCCCGGTTCGTGCCCAAAGGGCGGGCTGTCCGTTAGCCCCGACTCTTGTGGCTGTATGAGATAGATCCGACCGCGTTCGCTGGGCTGCCAGGAGAACGGAAGATCTTGCAAACTGATCGCGACGGACATTCCCTACTTGTTCCCGTGACGGGGGATCTTGGAAAGCGGCCAAGATCTCTGCTGGGCTATCTCCACGGCGCCACACAATCCGTTCACCAGCCGCATTTGTTTCGGCATCTTGCACTCGGCATCCAGCAACTTGGGGCTGGCGACCACGATGACGAATGCCTGGGCTCGGGATGTGGCGACGTTCAACCGCTCAAGCTCGAACAGGAAGTCGATCCCGCGAGGAGCGTCCTCCGGACTGGATGTCGTCATCGAGTAGATCACGAGCGGTGCCTCTTGACCCTGAAACTTGTCGACGGTGCCTACGCCAACGGACGGCAGGCTGCCGGCTTCGAGCGCCTCATTGATCAGCTGCACTTGAGCGTTGTATGGCGCCACGATGAGAATGTGCTTGGGTTCGAGCGGATGTTCGTTGCTATCGCGATCAATCCAGGTTGCTGGCTCGCGAAGAAATTCTTGGACCAATTCAACGACGCGGTCAGCTTCCTCGGCGCAGAAGCTAACGCTGCCTTCATGTTCGACACGCTCGAATGCAATGCCGGCGTCAGCAAGGATTCCTGCGTCGCGTGTTCGGCGAATGACCTGGCGCGCGCAGTTGGGATGAGCCTTGAGTCGCCCCGAGTAGAAATGCGCCGAGGTGAAGGCGGCGATCGACGGGGGCAGGCGCCACGTTTGGTCGAGGAATATTCCCCGATCTGGCGCGATTGTGGCTTCCCCATTGAGCATGTGTTCAAGGGCCGAGGCGTCTGCCCCGGGCGGGTGACTTCCCTGATCGGGTTGGGCGAGTTGTTGTGGATCTCCGAGCAAGACGAGGCTGTCGCAGCTCACGGTTACGGCGAGGGCATTTGCCAACGAGAACTGTCCTGCCTCGTCGACGATGAGGACATCGACGCTTTGTCGCATAGTGGGAGAAGACCAAAAGTACTGCGTGCCCGCCAAGAGTTTACCTGCCTTGCCATCTAGAGGATGGGTAGCCTCGACTTCTGCTTTGAGCTTGTTCCCGGATGCGGTCGTTAACGCGTTGCGCTCATGCGTGAAACCTTGACTAGCGGTGGTGACCTTCTGAAGGCTCCGAACCACGATGCCGGCCTTGTCGGCCGCCGCGTGTACCTTCCGGAGCAGGTTGCCGATAACCTTGTGGCCTGTCGCTGTGATGCCGACGTGTTTTCCCTGACGCAGGAGCTCAAGGATCATATGGCTGCCCGTATGGCTTTTGCCTGAACCCGGTGGTCCTTGAATGGCCAAGACGGTTTGTCGAAGCTGTGGCGCAATCCTCACTGCGGCGTCGCTCGGTGCTTCGCCAACGGAGTGCAACGGTACGCCTGCTGCGAGCCGAGGAGGCTCGCGCAGCAGCAGAGCACGGGCAGCCGGGTAGGTGAGTTCAGGGGGACCCCATTCGTCGCTGGTCGTCGGCAGCCCGAAACCCGTCGCAGTTAGAGAGTCCGCAATTTCTGCGAGCGCTCTCTGCATTTGCGCGGCACTGAACCCCCCCGGGACTTTGGAAAGTGCTAGGGGAGGTTGCGCGAGTGTCCCTGCTCGCTTCACCACGATGGCGTTCGCCTCGCGACGCAGCTCCAGTACTTCGCCTACCGACTGCTTGGTCAAGGGGCATTCGACTTGGTCGCCAACTTTGAGCTTGAAGTCTTGCGCAGGAAACGGATATTCGTAGGCCTGACTCTTGTCCACCTTACCGAGGGACCGCTCAGCTCCCAGATTGCCGATGGGGCCCGACTCTTCGAAGCACTCTTCGGACGTAAGTCGTTGGATTCGAAAATACTCCCACCAGGTAGGCTTCTCTTTCCGCCGGTGCCAATCGAGTACGTCCGCCAGCAACTGGCGAGCTCTGTGCCCGTCAGTCCGGTCGACCTCATCGCTCGGCAACCCCTTGAGCAAGCGGTCGCGTAGGTCTTCGACTTGGCGCAGCCAATCGGTAAGCTCGTGGCTTTCCTTCTTTTCTTCAGCGATGGGTCGCGCGACTTCGTGCCCGTCAGCCTGTAGCTCTGCTCTTCGTTGCTCGAGCCAATCTCGCAAAAGCTTGGTCGACTCGCAGTCTTCGCGATTGTAGTTCTCGATCGTCGTGGCGACATCGGGAACTTCGGGAGCGGCCCCGCTTTCACGGGCAAGCTCGAACAGTCGCCGGGCGAGAGCAGCTTCCCGGAGGTCCGTTTTTCGTTGAAAGGCATAGAACTGTTCGAGGTCCTTCAGAGAGTAGCGCTCAACGCCGGCCTGAAGCCCCTGCTTTACGATTGGCAGCAAGTCGCAAAGGACATTGTGGCGAAGGAGGTCGTCGACATCGTCCTCGCGAGTTGCGTATCGGCCGGCAAGCTCACCTAGCGCTGTCTTCTCGAACGGCGCGAAGTGGTAAGCGTGAAGGTCAGGGAATTGTTCCAGACGCCTGCGTAGACTATCCACGAAGGCCTCGAAGTTGAGGCGCTCTTGTCGGCGATTGTTGGCCCACAGCTTGTGGAAGCGGAAGCCACCTGACTGGTCCATCTCCACCCAGCCAATCAGGTAGTTGAAGCTACCGTCGGTGGCATATCGATCCGCCTCAATGTCGAAGAAGATATCTCCTGGTGAGGGCTCCGGCAGTCGAGCGAGGCCCTTCCCGTCCACGATAGGGGTTAGGAGCTCGTACGTTGGCTCGCGACCAATCGCGTCGTGCTGTAGTTTCGCCTGCCTTTGTAGTCTCTGGAGCGTTTCCTCCCGCAGTTTCCTTGGTCGCTCAGCCATGGGAAGCGTAAACGTCGCCAGCGCCGTGAGAGTCGGTACCTTCACGCTCTCCAGTAACTTTTGGTCGCGTCGTGAGATTCCGGCGACGAACGAAAGACGATCGTCCGCGCGTCGGCGCTCATTGCATTGCGACCACCAAGAACAAATATCGCACTGCTCACACACCTCCGGATAGACATCCTCAAGGTCGGCCGCCGCGGTGAACGCCTCAAGCCGGCTGCGAATCCGGCGAAAGTAGGCGCCGAAGTCTGCGGTCCGGAATTCCTCGGCTTTGGGAACGGGACTCGCAGCCGACGGCGTCGGCGCGCTCGCGGGACTAACCACAACCAGGTACTCGGGCGCCTTTCCCTGCAGAAGGGTAACAATCTCCGAGTAGATGCAGAGCTGTAGAATTGCCGAGCCCCGTGGTTTCTGGGCGAGCTTCGTGTCGATCGCTCGGTAGTGATAGTCGCCTAGCACGCTCGGCTCCGTATCCGCGTCGTGGTCGACACGTTCGAGAAAGTCGGCCCGTCCGTGCCAGCGCTCGTTGCTTAGCGGAGCCTGGAATATGACGCGGTGACCCTTTTTCATGGCGGCTAGCGTCTGATCGGTTCCGCTACGCCAATCCGCCAAAGTTTCTAGGACTCCGCAGGGAACAGGAAACGCAGGTTCCCCGTACTTCTCCTCGAGGAACGCGCGATAGCGCGCCTCATGCTGCTCGCCGCGTTCTCTCAGAAGCTGCATCGCAGGATCTTCGGGGAAGAAGGGCCGCGGCAGTCGCTGGTACGCGACCTCGCGATCGAGCAACGTCGCGCGTCGGCACGAGCTGAAGGTGCTGAGGTCAGTTGCAGCAAGAAGGAGTGCGGAGCCATCGACCTTCATCGTGAAGCTTCTTCTGTTTCGAGGGTCGGTTGTGACTTGCCTGGTCGATGCGCGGCCAATATGCGAGCGGCGGCTCCGTGGGCACCGTGGGTGTCCAGCTCACGACTTGCATAGTTCCGCGCGAGGAGACTGGGTGGGAGTAGATGATCCCACTTCTCTTTGAGCTTACTTTCGACGGCCTCGACCAGCCGCTCAGCTATAGGCGGTGGCGCCTTTGCTATCTCGTTCAATGCCCGAACAACGGCTTCCCCGTCAGCCTTGATGACGAGAACTGACAATCCTTCGTTCGCCGACCGCAGGCCGAGCGTGGTGAGCATCAAGGCCAAGGTATCGTTGACCCAGTCGCCGCTCCACGTGAGGAGACGGACGTCGGCGCCGTCTCGCAGGATAGTGCGGTCGCCGAGATCGTGACGAGCGAATGCGGATCGAGCTTCCGCAACAAGTTGGGCTGCGGTCTTGTCGAGGAAGGGCAGCGGTGTGTGGTCGGAGAGGACGATGCGCATTTGCGCGCGCACTTGGTCGTGCACTTTGCCGCTCATGCCGTCGAACTTTGGAAGCTTGCCGCCGCCGGCGGCTTTTACTTGGATCAGTTTTTCGCGCGGCTCGCAGGACAGGACCAGCCAGCGTCTGCCGGCTAGAATGATGTAGCTGCCCGGGTCGACGGGGCGACTCAGCGGCAGCGTGCCAATGGGGCGACCTTGTTCGACGACGCGAAACTCCTCGTCGGTGGTGAAGGCGGCATAGAAAGTGTAGTGGTTCACTATCTGCTCACCGAGTGGCGCGTGGAGGAGGAGCCCGGAGGACTCCTGCATGAGGACGTCCTCTTCGCCGAGGAAACGCAGAAGGACCGCGAATTCAGACTGGTTGAGACCTTCAAAGACGCCGCTTTCAAACAGCATCGACCAGGCTCGTTGAGCTGTGAGGCCGCCATACTGCGCGATCAGCGACAGGAGTTGCTGGATGAGCGTCGATAGATGGAGGGCGCCGCCGCGCGGAGGTTCGTACCATTTCCGACCGAGGAGCTGGAGCTGGGCGATTGTTTGGACGAGACCTTCGCGCAGCTGATCGGAGAAGGTCATGTCTGATGTCGGTTCGGCTTCGCTGCAATAGCAACGAATCGTCGGTGGGTCGCCGTTGCGGCGCCCTGAGCGCCCGAGCCGCTGGCGCAGGCTCGCGACCGATGGTCCAGGCCCGATTTGCGCGACGCTGCGCACCGTCCCGATGTCAATGCCCAGCTCCAGCGTCGTCGTGGCGATCGCCGTGGCGGGACGCTTGCCCTCGCGTAACTCCTGCTCAGTTTCTTCACGTATCTGTTTGGAAAGGCTGCCGTGATGTGGCCAAAATTCGTTTGGGACGCCGGCTGTTTCGCAGCGCCGTCTCAAGAGGTCCGCGTAGAGCTCAACCCCGGCGCGGCTGTTCGGGAAAACGAGATGATTCGCCCCGCGAAGCGTCTTGAAGAGGTCACTGGCGATCCCTAACTGGGCTCCCGCTGGTTCGTCCGAGGACCCCGACGACTCGGGCGCCTTGTCGGGTGGGGCTACGTCGACGTAGCCCTTTACAAGCACCCGTATTTCTTGCCCTTCGTTCTCGGTCTGAACGATGTCTACTCGTTCGCCAAAGCCGGGGCGTAGGAACTCGGCCGCCATTCGCATCTCGCCAAGCGTGGCCGACAACCCGACCCGTGGGACGAGGCAGCTGAGGGCGGTGTCGAGGCGGTGGAGTAGCGATTGTAGCTGCTTCCCGCGCTCCGCATCGATGAACGAATGAAGCTCATCAACGACTACGTAAGCCAAACCGCCGAGGAAATCGCACAATGCGTGGCCTTGCCGCATCAGCAGGCTTTCCAGCGACTCAGGCGTAATGAGCAGTATGCCCTCCGGCCGTCTGAGGAACCGATGCTTCCTCGAGGCAGAGATGTCGCCGTGCCACGGCGTTACGGCAACCTGCAGTGACTCACAAAGTCGCTCCAGCCGATCCCACTGATCGTTGATCAGCGCCTTCAGGGGACTGATGTAGAGAACGCAACCGGGCGTCTCGGGAGCGGCCAACAGGCGCGTGAGGATTGGCAGCATCGCCGCCTCGGTCTTCCCAGAGGCTGTCGCGGCAGCAATCACGACATCGTTGATGCCCTTGAGAATCAACGGAATTGCGCGCTCCTGCGCTGGGTTCAGGCTTTCCCAGTTCTTCTCCCAAATCCAGCGCTGAATCCTGGGATCGAGGAGCGAAAAGCTGGATGACGGTGCGCTAGAGCTTGAAGGTTGCAAGCTCTTCTTCTCCCTCCGAGCCGAATGTGTCCGTGTCAGCTTCCCCGCCGTTGTCGCGCGCGATCTCGGTTTGCTCGAGTAGCTGACGCCAATCTGCTCCTGGGTTCTGTTCCAGGACTGCGAGTAGACTGATGAACGCGGTAATGGTCGTGCGCGGTGTTCGGAAATAGGATTCGCCAAGACGCTTCAGACACCGCTGCATGAAACCCTCCAGGGCCGCGTCTGGGACGAGGAAACGTTTCTCGTCGCCGGCGGCAAATACCAGCCGAATCTTCGTCAGCAGCACGTAGAACTCCTCGGCAGAAAGGCTCGCGAGGCGCAGTACAGGACCGGAGAAATCAACGAGGCCATCTTTCGCGAACGAATTGTCGGTGAGTCGAGATTGAAGGGCCTCGTAGCTGTAGAGGCCGCGTCGCGTGTCGAAAAGAAATTCTGGGGTACCGCCCAAAATGAAACCCAGGCCCTCGGCCGACCCCTGGAGTGAATCGTTCAATATGCGCAGGAGCTGTTCGTAGTTGGCGTTTCGCGCCTGGGTGTTGGCGAGCTTGTAGAGGTTCACAAGCTCATCCAGGCATACAAGCAACCCGCCAAAGCCCGCGAGACGGACGAACCGTCCCAGAAGCTTTAGCTGGTCGTATACGGATGCGTCGTCGATGATGCTTCGCACTCCGAGAGCTGAGCGAGCGTCCGTCTTCGTCGTGAACTCGCCGCGGAGCCAGCGGATGGCGTCTGCCTTCAACGTTTCGTTGCTGGTCTCAAAGCCCTTCCAATAGCTCCCGACAACGGACGCGAAGTCATAGCCGTTCACCAGCTCGGACAGGTGTTCGAGCTTCTTCTGAATGATTGCGTCGGGAGCCGCGCCCTTCTCTTTCGCTTCGCTAACCGCGGAGGATACGAACTTTTCGATCACACCGGGAAGGGCTCCGCCCTCGGGCCGCGTCCGAGTCGCGATATTCTTCGCTAGTTCTGCATAAAGCGAACGTGCTTGGCCGCCGGTCGCGTGCAGACGTCGGTCCGGGTTCATGTCAGCGGCGGTGACGACCAGCTTCTTCTCCATTGCGACGGCGCGGACGAGATTCAGGAAGAACGTCTTGCCCGAACCGTATTCGCCGATTACGAGACGGAAGCTCGTGCCCCCGTGCGCGATCGAATCGATGTCGCGAATGAGGGTTTCCAGCTCCCGAGAACGGCCGACTTGGATTAGATGCTGGCCGGCTCGCGGCACGACGCCTGCGCGAAGCGACTGAATGATCGCGTCGCGATCACGCGGTCTGATTGCTGGCATTTTGGAGCTCCTTCATGATGTCTGGCGTCACCTCAATCGGGTCATCGCCTTCGCAGAACGGGAATGAGTAGAGATCGAAGGCCGCTTCGTTTATGCGCTCCAGCGCCCCGTCGAGCAGAACTTGCCGGTCAGTCGAGAGCTCAACGAGCTCCGCCCGGGACCATGATGCACGGGTCAGCAGAATTCTCGCGAAGGTTGAGTGGACGTCGTCGAGCCCCGGCAATAGCGACGGTGTGTTTGCCGTTGGCGCAACATCGTCGACGTCCGCGGTTGCTGGTTGGAGAAGTTCGGTCTCCGGTTCCTCCTCCGTGAATATCGAGTTGAGCAAACCCGATACACGCTCGGTGTCGGCCTGAAGTGCGCGAACTTTGGCCGGATCCAGCATGAGACCGGCTGGCTTTCTGGCATTGCTCTTTGGCGACAGCGGCGTGGACGGGGCGCTGGCACTTGCTGCCGCGGAGTGTGCGCAGGAATACAGGTCGCTGGCGTCGAGGCCGAGAAGGGTAAAGATCTTCTCCAACATCTTCATCTCTGTTGGGTCGATTCGCGAGTCGGCTTGCGCGACGACGGCGAGGAAGTCTCCGATCGCCCTGCGGTCGCCTTGACTGACGGCAGCCAACTGCTTCTTAAGCCCGGAAAGCTTCGGTGGATCAAGAAGGAGAAGCTCGGCGCGAGCTGTCAGGCGCTGGCGCTCGTTCAACGAGAGGTCGGGCCAGGTCTCGACCCTTTGGTGAAGGGCTTGCCGTTCTTCGGGCGTTACCACTCCGTCTGCATTCGCGACAGCCGCCCCAAGCTGTAGGACGACGGTCACCGTCTGGTAGCCTGCAGAGATTCGGCGTGTTTTCGGGTTCTCACGGAAGAGGGCCACAGCGCCATCGTCACTTGGAACGCCACCGCCAAATCGCACGTCAGGCTCGATCCCCAGCCCGTGCGCGTCCAAAACTTCGCTGAACCGCTCCATCTTCTGCTTGGAATGAACGGTCCATCCGGCAAATCTGCGCTTCAGGTTGGCGAGCGGCATGGTCGTCGGCTTGGCCGCCGCCGTGACTTCCGCGTGCACTAAACCCATGGCTTCGCGCTGGGCGTCGGGCCATACCGCGACCGGGAGTTCAACTATCGCGTCGAAGGTCCCGGCGATCTCGGGAGCCTTGCCAAGCGCGCGACTGTAGGAGTCGAGCTCGTCGCAGCAGGCGTTTGCGATTTCCTGGAGGCGCTTCACCGGGCCCGAGAGCACGCTGACGTCGGCTAGCCCAAGGTCGACTTGGAAGGAACGTTGCGAGAATGTTCTGCTCGCGGGGTTGTGCTCCACCTTTAGTCGGGTCTTGTTGGGCGTGACCTTCATGCCTGGGCCAAACTTCTCGCAATACCGCTGAATGAAGAGACGCCGAAACTCCGCGGGGCAGCGAGTCGCCGGTGTTCTCAGGTAGCAGTCGGGAGAGCCCGTCAGCCATGTGAACGCCCAATCCGCCGGTAGGGGGACGCCGTGGTGGGCCACCTGTGCGAGTGCGAAACGATGATTGAACGTAAGCTCGCGCTCGGCTAGCAAGGGCGGGGCGACGTTCGCGTAAGCGCGCTCCGGAAGGTTGCGAGCTCCGAGCACAGCGAGGAGGGACGAAGCGTAGGCCCGGAAGGAAGAGCTGTGCGAATAGATAGCCAACAGCCGATGCACCTCGGCGACGATCGCATTCAATTCGTGCTGCTCAGCGCTCTCATCGATATCCGCGAGAGCACGCCGCTCGAGGCCGTAGAAATAAAGAAAAACGTAGCCCAGATCAGCGATGGGATCGCTGCGCCCGCTAGCTAGCCAGTTTAGGTATGCGCCCCGGGCCTCGGGGGTGGCGGTGCTGTAGCACGCCCAATAGTCGAGGCGACGAATCGAGTAGTCACGCTGAGCGACGTCTGCTCGAAGCCTCGGATCGATCAGCGCCGGCTCGATCTCCGTCTGGCCAACGGAGCCAAGGCCGGACCCGACGTAGAGGCCGCCCCCGAGCTTCAGTCCTCCAACCTGCGCATTGCCATTCCACGGAACCCAGTATTGCGCAGCGATCTGTGCGTGCGTCGGCCGTGCTGGCACGCGGTAGCCTTGCGATGGGACGGTCGACGCAGCTTGCGGGGGCGCCGGGACTAGTGGAACCGGGTTCGCCGCGTACGAGGACGGCGCGCGAGACGGAACAGGTGGGCGAGTGGGACTCGGCGTCGGCAACGGCGCAGGATTCGGCAATGGAGCTGCGGCGTGAGGCACAGAATGCTTCGGCGGCGGGCTCGGTGCGGGTAGATGAGGAACTGGAACGGACGGTGCCCCGTGCCTGTGCGCCACCATCGCCGCTGGGTGGCCGCCAGCCGGGCCCGGGGGATGGTCTTGCGCCAGCATGGACAAGGCCGACAACGCACTGGCGGCGTTGTCGGCCGCTGCACGGCTCGAAAGCAGAAGTGAGCAAAACGAACCGCCGGGGCCGGCGAGGTCCAATGCGCCGTAGGACATCACCGGAAGCTCCGCGTTGTTGTTGAACCTGAGGTCCGGGCCACCGTCGCGATTGACGTAACGCCACGTCGTGTCGACGCGCTGTGCGTCGGGCGGAGGTGGTCCCTCTTCGATGAAACGAGAGGCTGACGCTCGGGCCGCAAGCTGCTCGTAGGGAACCGCGAAGACTTTCTTCCCTTCGATGATGAGGAGGCGATCGGGAAGGAGCAGAAGCTGGCGGGCACCGTGCTGAAGAACCCAGGCTCCCAGATTGCACCGAAGCGGGGTGGGGAGCTTCAGCCCAATCTGTCCCTGATCCCGTTTGAATAGGGAAGCTGCCCCGGCGTTTCGCTTCTGATCCGCTGTTGGCGTTCCGCCATGCAGATACCAGAGCGCACTGGAAGAGGAGAGCCACCTGCCCACGGCGTCAAGATGGCCAAGGCGCAGATCGAGCTCGCCAGGCCGCGCATCGTAGTGGAGCCGGACCGCGCGCCGTGTCCGATCCCATCGATAGACCAACACGCCAGCAACGACGGTCAACGCCGCAAGAAACACCACGCCGACGGCGCTGGCGCCGCAACTTATAAGCGCGAGTAGCGGGACCGCGGCTAGGCAGTAGGTGCGAAACCAAAGGCTGCGCCCCAGACGTCGCTCAATCTCATGCAGCGACCCGTCGCTCGAGGTCGAACTGGGCGTTTCGTGGACGTCGTCGCCTGACTTCAGTGCGTAGTAGAACAGGCCGTGCGACAGCGTGACGTACAAGCCCCGCTCGCCAACACGCGTTCGCGGGCCCTGCGCCGGTGCGCTTGCCGCGCCGGCAACCCCTAGTGCGCCGGGCTGAGACCAAGCCATCTGCCCCGGTGCCCCAATTCGTTTGGTGCTCGGCTCAAGCTCAAGACAAGGTTGGGAATGTAGCCGCGTGTCATTCGCTTCCCGCGATCTGCCTCAGGACGGTGCCCAGCAAACCACGAACCGTTACATGGCCTAGAGGGGGGCGTCTAGGCACTCATGGGGGCAACACTATCAGTGGGGTTGCGCCGCTCGTGCCACCCGCTCGTCGTGCCCGTGTGCGTCCGCCTGATTCAAACAATTCAGCTGAGTTAGGCCGACTGCTTCCCACGGTCCCCTCGACCCTGCATCGCCCGTTTGGGTGATGTCGTTCGATCCCGTACGGCCTACGGAAAGTGTCGCGACAGGCCGTCGTCATGTGACTTTCTCCAATCGTCCGACGCTTTGGGTTCGCTGACGCGGATGCAAAAGGCACAATCGCGTCGGCCCACCAGTCTGTTGACGGCGGCGCGCTCACCGAAAGATGCTGCCGCACGATGGCCGCAATGGCGATCCTGCTCAAGAACGTTGAGGAAGCAAGCGCCGTCGATCCGCCGTTGCGGTCGATGCCGTCGGACGACGACGTCGGCGACGGGGAGGGCGCTGGCGCAGGAGACACCTCGTGGAGCTTCAGATTGGTGATGCGGCACCGTAGCCGGATTGCTTGCCTGGCCGCAGCGGTCGTGGCGTTGCTCAGCCTGTGGTCCACGTCGCTGTCCGCCGCGCCCAAAGGCTGCGAAGGCCCATCGGAATGTTGCCCGACAGTGTTGGCCGAGCATCTGGCTGCGCCCGTGGTGGTGAGGCTCGGCGTCCTCTTGGTTGGCCTCTACGAAGTAGAGGAGAAGACCAGCACGTGGAAGGCCGACTTCTACCTCAGCGAGTCCTGGAAGCCGACGCCGGGATTTGCGCCCGCTACCGAGATCTCGAATGAGGTCGAGCGGCAGAGCGAACAATTCGACACGACGCAGCTGCTGGGTAACGGCTGTGTGCGGACCCGGCGGATCCACTCAACGCTGCACACCAGCTACAATCTCCGCGCGTTTCCGTTCGATCGACAGCACCTCACGTTGCAGTTCTCTGACGCTTGGTTCGCATTCGACGAGGTCAGATACGCCTCGAGCCCGAGCGTTTCCGGCCTTGACGCCGCGGCCCAGGAGCAGCTTTCGAACTGGAAGGTCACAACCAGCCTCGGCTACACGCGTGAAAAGCGCACCCTCGAGGAGGCAGAAGGCGCCACCGCATACGACTACGCCACCTTCGTGCTTCCGGTGCGGCGCCACATCACGTTCCACCTCACCCGATTCTTCCTGCCGCTCCTCATCATCGTGGCGCTCGCGTTCAGCGTCTTTTGGATCGACCCAGCTGACCTCAGCTCCAAGGTCAGCGTCGGTGTCACCTGCCTCCTCTCCGCGATCGCCCTCCAATTCGCCGAAGGCGGTACCCTCCCCGAAGTCGAGTACCTGACCCTGGCCGACCGAATCTATGCGACGTGCTATGTCGCGCTCGCGCTTGCTTTGCTCGCGACGCTGCGTTCAGCCGCTCTGGCAAAGAGAGGTGACGCTGCCGCGGCTCTCCGCTCCGATCGCAAGGGTAGGAGTTGGTTTCCGGTTGGTTTGCTGCTCGCGTTGGTGCTTTGCGTTGTCCGAGTCCTGGTCGACGATATCTAGCGCTGCTGCCAGGGGGCCGATTTTCGGGCACGGCGAGCGACCGCCGCGATCAGAGCCGCCGTCGGAAGTTCTCGATTTCGATGGCGAGCGGATCGCCAGCATCGAGCGCTTGCATGTGCTCTACACGGTGCAGAACGCTGGCGGTGACCCGTTGCCAGTTCTTCACGCTGTTGGGCGGAGCGCAGCGCGGCTCTCGAGCCTGCTCCTTCATCAAGGCATGTGCTGCTGTCCGACTAACTTCCCCGTGAGCGACGAGGACCTGCGCCAAGCTCGCGATCGTGTTCCATTGTCTTGCCAGAACTCGTGCGTTGTCGCCCACGCACCACCCTAGGGTCTCCGGACCGTTTGACATGCGCTGGATGGCACGGGCAGCGAAGTCGAAATCATCTCTGGTTCTATCAAAGAGCCAACCGTGCCACCTGCTGCTCATGAGGCGGAGCGCCATGATGCCGGCAAGGCTGACCCGGACGGCGTCGTCTTCCTTACCTTCGGTCAGCCGCAGGCCTACGAGCATGCCTGTCGCTCCGTCGGACGGTATCACAGTAACCCGCTCGAACTCGGCTCCGCAATGCACGGCGATGAGGGCGTGCGCTGCCTCGTGATGAGCGGTCAAAACCAACTTCTCGTGTCGTCGGGTAGTCATAGGCGGAGCCTCACGTCTCAAACAACTTGGTCTTGATCGGGAGGTGAACGGCGGAGACCTTGCGGAGGTCGAGGTAGCACTGCCCTGTGGACAGTGTCTTCACGCCCTGAACGAGGTCGGCACCGAGATTCTCACGCAGCCACGAATCGCTGCCGGAGACGTTGAACGTGAGCTTGATGTCGCAGTTAGCAACGATGTCTCGGTCGACGTCGGCTGGAGTCTGAGTGCAGATCACCATGCCGAAACGCCGGCGTCGGCCCCGTTTTGCGATGCCGGCGACTCGATGAGCTACCCGCTGGATGGTCGTCGGACTTGCCTGCCCGCCGCGAGCGCGAGGGAAGAGTTTCTCGGCTTCGTCGAGAACGAGCAAGGCGTTTATGCCGCCGCGCTCTTCAGCAAGCTTCTCGAAGGCGAGCAGCAAGTAGAGTGCGACGACTTTGCGCTGATCGTCCGCCAAGTCGACGACGTTCAACACGGTGACTGTACCTGGCGCCAACAATTCGCGAACGTCGATTGCGTCAGGGGCTGGCTGCTCGAAGAGCTCCACTTGCGGGGACATGAGCCGCTCGGCAATTGCCCGAGCCGTCCTGCCGTCAACCTGGCCGTTCGACTGGAGCTCCGCACGTAGATGTTGGAGGGCGTCGGCGAGGTTTCGAATGCCGCCCCCCGACGTGTCTGGCATTTGTCGCAGGATGCGTCGGAGTACGTTCGCGCTCGTCTCCGTCAGCGACGGAAGGAGGAGCACGATGTCCTCGACCTTTATTTCGCCGTATGAGAACGCCAGCCCCGATCGTTCCCGCGTGATCCGGACCTCGCGCACGATTGGTGGATCCAGAAGGGAGCCCCCAATTTGCCCGCCGAGCCGTTCGTGCGCTCGTCGTAACGTGTCGAGGCAGAATTCGGAGGAGTCGCCGGATCGATTCGGTTCCCCATCGAGCACGACAACCGAGGGGCGGGAGTCCGTCGAATGCCCTGCGAAAGTGGTCGCCAGCGTGACAATTTCCCGGACGAAGCTTGTCTTGCCCTTACCCTTGGCGCCGACAACAAAGAAACTGCGAAAGAGGGTGTCTTCGCCTGGTTCGAACGGGAAGTTGACCGTAACCGGTTCGCCCGAGGCCACCAGGCGGCCAAGTGGCAGCCCGGTCGTGGGGAGGCTCATGAAGGCACTGACCTCTTCCGGGGCGGCGACGCGCAGCTGGAAGCCAGTCAAGTCGTCATTCGTCACCGATGCCACTTCGCCCGAGCCGGGTCGTTGTTCGGAGAGAGGAGCGAGGAGGAGTTGGGACTCCAGTTCGCTCACCGACTTGGTCGTCGTGCCGGCGCTACGCGGCGCCGATTCGATCTCGAGCACGCGCAGGAAGATTCGCTTCCCATCGTCCGTGACGGGCACCCGCTCTGCGATGACCAAATCGTCTTTCGCGAGGGCAGAGCGATGCTCTTCTTTGAGGAACCCATAGACCCGGTCGCCCCGAAGTCCGAACTTGAGTGGTCTGGCTTGATCCTCCGCAATGAACCCGACGTATTGACGATTCGCCGCGGCGGATGGAGGCGATAACATCGACGAGGGCGGCTCCCCTCCAGACTGGCGGAGCGGAACGGGCCGAGCAGCGCTAGACGGTGGTGGCGGGGCCTTTGGCGGCGCCTTGGATACGATGACGCTCGCCCACTTCAGACGATCGCGGTCGGCGAACGGGAATGGGCTGACGTTTCCATCTTGATCGATGAGCGTCGCCTCGACACAGGAAAGCCCGGTTTTGCGCTGGCAGGTGAAGCAGATGTCAGCGACGTCTTGCCCCGTTTCTGGGGCTCCGCCGACGTAGATCCAGGGGATGGCGCGATCCCCTTGGAGCACGTAAAAGGAACCAGGACGTGGGCCAAGCTCGACTTGTGTGCCACCGAAATAGGCTTCATGGGTCATTGCTTGAGCACCTTCCAGCCGCGTTGCGAGTAGTCGTTCCAGTGACTTGAGCATTCGTCGCACTGAGATTTTCTCGGCTGCGCCGCGCTCGGCCAGGATTGCGTGGCGCTGGTCTTTGGCCCAGCGGTCGATGTCTTTGCGCGACCTCTTGCTCCCGCGCCGCAGCAATCGGGAGAGCCTCAGATGCCACTCGTGGAAGGTGATCGCCTCTGGGGGCGATGAGCTGCTGGGTCGAGCCGCGAGCGCGGCTAGTGGGATCAGCGCGTCGGGTACGGAATCTCCGATGCGCGAGACGCCGAAGCATTTCGAGTTGTGAAGGCACAGCCCGCACTTGTCTTGCCCCTCCGGGACCGGGGGAATGCCGCGCCGTGAAGCTTGGCTCCTGGCGTCACGCAGCGCCGTCAGCGCGCGGGCGCGCAGTTCCTCGTCTAGTTGCCTGAACTCGGGCGACCCCATGTACGTGTAGTGGAGGCCGACTTGCTCAACTACGCTGCCAGCGTCCTCCAAGAGCAGACCGTAGAGTGCGGACTGGACCCAATGACTTTCCTCGAAGAATTTGCGAAGGTCGGGTCCGTGTGTCTTTAGATCGACCGGTGCGAGCCGCCCGTTCCGAAGCCAGATCTGATCGACGCGACCGACGAGGCCAAGCCTCGACGAATGCAGGCTGCGTTCGACTTCGATAGGCAGGAGGCAATCCATTGCGTCCCCCGGTAACACCCCCTGGACGATGGAATCTGCGAATCGCTGAAGTCGCGCCTCCTCTTCTTGCAATAGCGTCGCCTCGGTATGGCCGCGAAGAATTGTGTCGATCTGGTCGAAATAGAGCGGGTGAGAGGCCCGCGCCAATGTTCGGACGTATGTCGATTGAGCGAGCAGCACGTCGAGTAGACCATTTCTTCGAAAGGCCTCCGCGTCCGTGGCGCTGCGCAGCGACTGATACCGATCTCGGAGCTCCAGCGTGACGCGACGCCTGAGCTCGTGCTCGATTGTCCCGAGCGCAAAGGTCGGTGAGCTGGGATCGCCCTGAATGTGATGAGCGCTGAGCGCACCCTTCCTCTTGCAAAATACAAACTCCGACACTGCCGTGACGCTCATCGGGGGCGGTGCTTCCGATTCGAAAGAGGTGGCTTGAACGATCTGATTTCTTGTTTTCATTTTAAGCAGGTTCCTGTTGTGTTGGTCTCAAGACGCTCGAAGTTGTGTCGGCCGATAGTCGATTCGCGCTGACCACGGGCACGACTCCACGATGCGCAGGCCGAACGCGCTGGGGGTTGCCGTGGTTGAGCGGAGGGGCGGTGGGGGTAACGAGCAAGAGGCGAGGCACGACTCCCCCTTGTGCACCCCCCATGCCGGATGGCGACCGCCCAGAAGTTGGGTAAATCCAGGGTTTTCTGGGCTGGGCGACTGATCGCGATCACCCCGGACAGGTCCAGACGTGATCGGGGTGCTGTGGCTCGCAAACGCTCCAGCCCAGCCCTACAATGGGCCGCAATGTCCTTGGCGTCGGGAGACGTACTCGACGGTCGCTACCGGCTCGCTGAACGGCTCGGCACGGGTGCGCAGGGAGAAGTTTGGCGCGCCGAGGACACGCTGTCGAACAACGCCCTCGTGGCGCTCAAGTTGGTTGCGGTCGGACAACGCACGCAGGGCGCGCTCGAGCGTGTTAGGCGCGAGGCGCGAACGTTGCACCATCTCACTCACGCCTCCCTGGTTCCGTGTTTTCGTACCTTTGAGGATCTTGGTCTCGCCGTCTTGGGATTGGTATTCGAATACGTCGACGGAATCCCGCTAACCGTCGCCCTCAAGGACCCGCGGTTTTCCCGGTGGCACCGTGAGTATCTTCTTTGGCACGTGGCGGTCGCCCTTCGCTACCTGCACGGTGAGCGAGTCGTTCATCGCGACGTGAAGCCGGCGAACATTCTCGTCCACCGTGACTTCTACTCGCGCGCCGCGACGCCGAGCCTGATCAAGCTCGTGGATCTGGGAATCGCGACGGCTCCGGGGGCTGGGCAACGACTGACTGAGGTTGGCCGCGTCATTGGCACGGCACCGTTCATGGCGCCGGAGCAATTGGAGCCGCATTTCTGGAAAGCAGCCGACGATGCTCCCGCTGTCGATGTGTTCGCTTTCAGCTGCGTCGCGCATGAATTGCTGGTCGGAGGGCACCCGACCGGACTTCCAGACTCAGCATCTTCGACGGAGTTCGCGGTCACTTACCGCGCCTACCGCGGTCGATCGTTCCCCGTTTCTAGCGCGCGGAGCGATCTGTGGCGGATGGCTATTGCGAGGGGGTTGTCGGTCGACGCATCGCGCAGATTTCCCGACGGTGCAGCACTCGTTGAGGCCCTAGCGCTGCCTCCCGTGCCTGCCGCGGCGGCGCGCGTCACGGACGAATCCCCGATGCCTCTCCCACCGTGGACGGCTCAAAGTCCCAGGGGCTTGGCCGAGCTGCCGGCAACATCTGACCCAGTGCTGGCGCCGCCCCGCCTGACCACCAACTCCAGGCGTGGGCTCGCCATCGTCGGTGCGGTGGCGCTTGTTGTTGGGCTACTGCTTGCCGCGCTCGTGACGAGCCGCAGCGATCGTGGGGTCCCAAGCAGCAGTAACAAGGATACGCTCGATATCCGGCGAGTTGCCAACGGGCAGGCCAGCACGGGCTATTTCGTCCCTGCGTTTGGCTATCTCGACCTGCCAGAAGCCGCGAAGACGAATCTGCTCGGTTCGATCGACGTTTGCCGCGCAGCGAAGCTCAGCCTCTGCACCGAATCGCAGTGGGAGCGCGTGTGCGCCACGACACCTGCCGTTGGCCTGCACTCCAGTTGGATCATAGGCGTTGATCGCAGCTCTGCCGGAGATGCGCTGGTGCCAATTCGGGGCGGCGCGTCCTGCGAGGCGAGGTCGTTGGCGATGCCGTCCGCCCCGACAGGTGGGCCGGGAGCAACATGCTGTGAGCGAGTCATCGCGACCGATCTCCCCGACGCCAACGTCGAAGTTCTGCAGCGGTTCGAGACTTTCGGAAATGCGCCGGACAAACCTGCGCTTTTGCATAGTGTTCTGGCCCCTCATCTTGATCATTTCTACGCGAACCTTCGAGACGTTGACCGGGAGAGCGCAATTCAGGCGAGCGTGCAGTACCCGGGTGCTACCGAGTCCGATAGCTTGCACGACGCCTGCGTCGTCAGGGCGCTGGGCGAGTCAACGTTGTTCGACTGCCAGCACTACCTAGTCTCGTCGCGGAAGCTCAGCCAGTTTCGTTCCAGCTACGAGTTCAACGCGGGGCTTATCTCTTCAGCCATCGACGTCAAGCCCATCGTTGAGCTATCACTTGAGTAGCGTCCGCGAAATGTCGACCCTTCCCAAGACCGACGAACATCAAGGGCCGATCAGTGGTCCGCTGTCCGGGGGCGTGCCAGCGCTGGTTGTTGCCTTCCCGCAGCCGCGTGCCATTCCTCTTCCGCCAGGTACCGTTCGCGCGGGGCGGGCGTGGTTTGATGCCAACGGGGTCGACGACTCGCTGATTTCCACCTCGCATGCCGAGTTCAGTCGCCCGGGCGGGGTGATGCATGTGGCGGATGCTGGATCGAGAAATCGAACGTTCGTTGACGGCACCGTCCTCCAGAAAGGGGAGCGCGCGCCGATCGCCGACGGCGCCGTACTGCGAATGGGCCGGACGCTCATGGTGTACCGCGAGCAGTTGATCGGAGCCCTGGACCCCTCACTCCCACTTGGTGATCTGGTTGGTCCCTTCGGTCTGCGCGAGTTGGCCCATCAGCTCAGCGCGCTGGACGGCTCGCGAGTTCGGAATGTGTTGGTGGAGGGCGAGAGCGGAACTGGAAAAGAGCTGGCAACCATTGAGATTGCGCGCCGACTGCGGCCCGGCAAGCCGTGCCAATTCGTGAACGTGTCGGCCATCGCTGCCACCGTGTTTGAATCGCAGCTCTTCGGCCACATGCGCGGAGCCTTCTCGGGCGCTGACCATACGGAGCTAGGAATCCTGCGACAGAACGACGGCGGTACAGTCGTCTTCGACGAGATTGGCGAATTGCCGCTGCAGGTACAGCCGAAGCTCCTGCGCCTGCTCGAAAGTCGAGACGTCTTTCCAGTCGGTGCGAAGCAATCAGTCGACGTGGATGTCGCGATCATCGGCGCGACCAACCGGGTGCTCCAGGAGGAAGTCGAGAAGGGCAACTTCCGCAAGGACTTGCACGCGCGCTTCCTCGGAGCGGTCGTTGAGCTGCCTCCCCTCCGCGAGCGTCCCGAAGACCTCTATTCGATAGCCGTCGCGCTGAGGGAGCGCGGTGGAGGCTCGCTACCTCGCGAAATGGTCGAGATCGAAGCTCTAGAGCTTCTGATGCGGCTCCCCCTGAGCGCCAACGTCCGAGAGCTGGCTGCACTTGTTGAGCGAACACTGGCCACTGAACCAACGCGACGACTCACGCTGCGCGCGCTTCGGCAGGTTGCCGGAGATCAGCAACCGGTGCGAAGCAACGCGCTGACGCGTACGTCCGTCGCCGAAGCGCTCGAGTATTGTCGGGGCAACCAGGTGCAGGCAGCGCGCCGTCTCGGCGTCGCACGGGGGACGCTGCTTCGCTTTCTGAAGCGGGAGTAGAGCCAGGAGTAGAGATAATCTCCTATTATCGCTGGTGCCCGACGGCGATGGCGAGCCGCACGGTTCACACCGTTCATCCGTTTTGGGAGAGCTTCACGCACGACTCGCCCGCACACTTCGATCAATTGGCGGCGCTTGCTGTCAAGGACGCGGACGGCGCGTATTCCGTGACGATGGAGGAGACCGTCGGCGTCGACTACACGGCGTTCCATTTCGGAAAGGACCCGCTGCCGTGGCGTGCATGCGCGCCCGGCTACCAGCCGCCTAACGTGAACAAGCAAATGGGCTTCGACTCACTCGACGTACCGCACGCACGACCCTTCAGGCGATCCGGCTACGAGCATGCGCGACTACGCCGACTACCTCACCTACAACCAGAGCACTCAGGGCCACTTCAACTCCGACGGCCTGTGCTTCGTGAGCCGAAACTACCCGTCGCCACCGTGATCAGCGGAAAAAAGCTGCCAGATTTGCGCGGACCAGTTCGGCGTCATTCGCTGGCCACGGTCGGAACTACAGCGTCCAGCCCCAACCAGCTGCGCTCGGCGCGCCTGCCCACTTTGGCAGCCGCAGGTTTTGCAGTGCCGTGGAGTCTACCGGAACGCGTTTGGCCCCGTAGATCAGCAGCGGAACGCCGACTGCCAACGCGAGCGCACCGCCCAGCACGGTGCCGAGCACGAACCTGTCGTGGGCTTTGCAATCGTCGGCGCAGCCACCCATCGCAGTCGCACCAACGTTACATGATCGCCAGGCCGCCGACGCTGGTAAGCACGATGCCGCCCGCCATTGCCGTGGGGCTCCTGCGTTCGAGCGGCGCGGGCGGCAAAGGCGCGACCGCCAGCCTCGGTGCGGAAGCAGGCGCAACATGCGGCGCAGCAGCGGGCGGTGGGGGCGGGATCGGGAGCGGCGGCTCTTGCGCGAAAGCGCGCGCTGTAAACGAAATCACGACAATCGAGGTAAGCAAAGTGGGTTGAGGCATGCGCCGCGTGAATGCAGCGAAGATGCCAACGTCCAAGAGCAAGGCCCTGCTCGCCGCCGGATGCAAAAGCTCCGGAGAATCGGCTTCGCGAGCCTTCGAGCCTGCAGTCCAACGTTCACGCTGTTCCGCCGAAACGCGACACGGGTGTCGCGCTCCTCGGTGCTGCCGTCTGCTGTCCCCGGCCACGAGCTGTCGAGCCCGGGCCAGCTCCCCTTGTAAAGACCGGCGCTTGCCGGGGGCTTGCGGGCAACCAAGCCTGGGTCTTGGTCGCGACGCGCGCTTTTCAACCACAAAGCCCTTGCGGTGGGATGGTCCCTGCGGGAGCGTTGTGGGGGCCATGAAGGGAGCATCGACAGCCAGCGTTGCTCTCGCTCTTATGCTCGCTGCTTGCTCTTCGCCCAAGGGCAGTGGTCCTTCAAGGGCGGGCGCCGGAACCGGCGGCGGCAATGGCACCACTGGCTCGGCAGGTAACGCGAGCGCTGGCGGGTCAGCGGGAACGCTCGACCCCAGCACGGCGGGCACCAGCGGAACGGGTACAACGGACGCGGCCGGGACTTCCGGCACTGTGGGCACCGCCGGGCAAAGCGGTGCAGGCGGCGCCGCCACGGTGTGTTCCGTGCTCAACCCGGATCAGATCCTCGCGGCCCAGGGCCTTCAGGAGCCAGAGTGGTACAAGGCCAATATTCCGTTCATAGACACGCCTGACGCGAATATCAACGGCGTCTACTACTACCGCTGGAGCACTCAAAAGCGGGCGCTGCGCTACACCACCGCGGGGGCCGGCTACATCGCAACCGAGTACGACAACCCGACCTGGTACGCAGGGGACACCTCGTACAGCGGTCTATCCGATGCGGCCGGCTACCATATCCTCGATGGCCGCTGGCTTCGCAACCGAACCTATATCGACGACTACATCAACTATTGGCTGCGTGGCGCAGGCAAGGCGAAGAGTCGCTTGTACAGCGAGTGGATCACCAGCGCGGCCTATCAGCGCTACCTCGTCACCGGCGACGCCACTCAGATCGAGGCGAACCTCCAGCAGTTCATCACGCTCTATAACTCGTGGGGTACGAACCTCACAGCGAACATCCCGGTCAACGGGACCACCACGACCGACGCCCTCTATTTTCAATCACCGTTGTCGGATGCAACCGAGTTTACCGAGACATCGTTTCGAAGCACCGATGCATTCGGCGGTGGGTCCGGTTTTCGCCCCACGGTGAACAGCTACCAGTACGCAGCTGCCCTGGCGATCAGCAAGATTGCAGCGCTGGCCGGCGACGACACGAACGCCACCACGTTCGCGGCAAAGGCGGCCTCGCTGAAGGCGGCGGTTCAGGACGCGTTGTGGGATCCGCAGCGGCAGTTCTTCATGCACGTGTACAATGGCGACCGCAGCAACAACGGGATCGCCGGCACGCGCACGACCTGGCGGGAGGCGATGGGCTTCGCGCCGTGGGCCTTCGAGCTGCCGGATGCAAGCTATTCCACCGCTTGGCAGTATCTGACCGATCCGCGGCGCTTTGCCGGAGCCTACGGACCTTACTCTCTGGAGCGGTTCCACGACTTCGAGGCCGAGCAGGCTGCGATCGTCAATGCGAACGTCAATGCCGCCTCGACCGCCTCGAATGGGCAATACGTCGGGCAGATCGATGCCGCGGCCAGCTCCGTCACGTTCACCGTCTACGCCCCCGGACCCGGCACGTACCCGGTGGGCGTCTTCTACGCCAACGTGACCGGGACCGCCGCGACACAGCTGCTAGTCGTCAACGGGGCCACGGCCTCGCCGGTGACGGTGACCTACCCCGCCACGAGCGCATCGGGTACGTTCTCCAGCTCGCAGGTGGTCACCGTCCAGGTCGTGATGAAGACGGGCGCGAACGCGTTGAAGTTCTCCAGGGGGACCGGTGCCGCGTACCTCGACCGAATCAGCGCGAATCCGTATTTCGATTTCCAGGCGCTGCCCGCCATGCAGAACCACGACGACACCAACTGCTGTCACTGGGACGGGCCAACTTGGCCGTTCGACACGAGTATGATCCTCACCGGTCTGGCGAATCTGCTGCAGGACTACCCGGCGCAGACCTACGTCACCAAGCAGACGTACGACACACTGCTCAGCCAGTTTGCCACCTTGCAACACCGCAATGGGGCGCCGTACGTGGCCGAGGCGGCCGACGGCGATACGGGTGAGTGGATATACGACGCCTCGGATTTCAGCGAGCACTACAACCACTCGAGCTTTGTCGATCTCGTGCTGACTGGTCTTCTCGGCATCAAGCCGCAGGCGAACGACTCGGTTCAGCTCAAGCCTCTGGTCTCGGACGACTGGAGCTACTTCGCCGTGCAAGATGTGCCGTATCACGGCCACTTGCTGACCATCATCTGGGACAAAGCCGGCACACACTACAACTCGGGCTCCGGCCTACAGGTTTGCCAGGACGGGACTCCCATCTACCAATCCCCGGCGCTCGGCAACGTCACGGTCACGGTCGCGGGCGCGACAATGCCAGCGGCGACAGCCGGGCTGGACAACGTGGCCGCCAACGCTTGGACGGCAGATCAGGACTGGTTCAAGGGTTGGGACAACCGCACCTACACGGCGACTTTTCCAAAGGCGCTCGCCTCGTTTACGAACATGGCGGCCACCGGCAAGCGCTGTCGCAGCGCCGACGGTCCGCGCTGCATCGACGCCCACGACACTCCGCTGAAGGCCATTGACGGCTTTATCCGCTACGATGCGATACCGGACGACCGCTGGACCAACGCCGGTTCGACCAACGCGACTGACTACCTCGGCGTGGACTTCGGGCAAGCGCGATCGATAAGCGAGGTAAAGATTTATACCTACGACGACGGTCAGGACATACGAGTGCCGCAGAGCTTCGACGTCCAGAGCCTGTCGGGCAGTACGTGGACGTCCGTACCCGGGCAGGTCAAGGCTCCCGCCGCGCCAGTCGCCAACGCACCCAACGAAGTGACGTTCCCGACGGTGACGGCCTCCCAAATCCGCGTCGTGTTCACTCCGCAGCCCGGCAAGCACGTGGGCGTGACTGAGCTCGAGTCCTGGTACCCGCACATGTAGAAGTCGACGCTGCGGAACCGAATTGCTCACGTGACCATGCGGGGTGATTCTTCCGAACCTTGGAGAGTGTCTCTGCGTTGCCGTGGCTTACGGGGACACGGGCGCGGGCGTATTTGCGCTGCCGACGCCCGGGGCGAACCCGACCGGCATCGCACTCGGTGCAGACGGAATCTGTGGTTCACGGAGCATGATGCGCACAAAATCGGGCGAGTCACGCCCAGCGGGGAAGTCACCGAGTTCTTGATCCCATCACTTCACGGTCGCGGGCGCATCGCGGCTTGCCCGGACGCCAATTTGGGGTTCACGGCCACACCCCGGCTCACGAGGCGGCCACGCTAGCGGTAGCGAGCAGCGGGCTATGGCTCGCCGCGCTGCTCGTTACTAGGCGCTGGGGCGGCGACGCGGCGGGCTTCGCGGAGAGGTGTTTGAGCTTTTCGGCGAAGACGTCGCGGGGTGCCGACGTTCCGACCGAAGGTACGCCCGAGATGTGCGCCGTAGCCAACGAGGCGTCGAGGTCACGCTGCGCCCACTGCTGTCGTAGCCCGCTTGGGATCGAGCCAACCGTCGGCCCCGGCATTTGGCTCTTCGGGCCGACGACCGCTGGAGTACAGCAGCGCCGAGCCGGGCCCGCAAGCATGAGTACATGTTAAGCAATCGCCCGTCCGGCGTCGCACTTCTTGCCCCGAGGGGGCCATGGGCCTTCAGGACGGGCGTGTGTGGTCGTTGATCCGTGGTCTCCCAGGGAACCGTGCCGACCGCACGATTTGGGAACCGTTCGCTCAATGGACAAGTCATTTCTCGAGAAAAGGGTGGCAGAGCTGCTGCCGGCATCCCTCGCACAGGCTGACGAGGACACGCGGCGGCGAGCGCGCTTGGTCGTGCTGTTCTCGTTCACGATCTTTCTGTTTGCCCCTGCCTACGGGGCTATCTATCTACTGCTTGGGATGGGCGCGGCCGCGGTCGTCGTCGTGCTTGCCGCGGTCGTGCTGTTTGCCACTCCGTTCATTCAGCGCCGCACGGGGTCGGTCGCCATCGGCGCGCACTTCGTCACCGCCGGCTGCTGGGCCACTTTGGCCCTCATGGCCGCCGCGACCGGCGGGCTGGCTGCGCCGGTCGTCGCCTGGTTGGCGCTGGTGCCGGTAATGGCGTTGATGCTGGCCGGTAAGCGCGCCGGACAGGCGTGGACCGCCGTCTCGATTTCCACGGTCGTCCTGTACTTTGCGCTCGACGCGGTTGGGAGGGTGCCTCGATCCGAAGTCCCCGCAGGGTGGCTTGGAACCTTGCGCCTTGCGAGCGCGGCAGGGCTGATCGGGCTGATGGCGCTCCTGGCCTGGGTCTACGAGTCCAACAAGGACTTGATGCTGTCCAAGCTACAGGTCGCCAGCACGGCGGTCGCCCACGCTCGTGACGAAGCGCAGCTGGCCCATCGTGAAGCGCGGGTCGTGCTCGACAACGTGGCCCAGGGGCTGCTGCTGGCGGATCGAGACGGCAGGCTTCGCGGCGAGTGCTCGCGAGCTGCACTGACGATCTTCGGCGATGTCGGGGGCGAAAAGAAGCTTTGGGAGCTTTTCCCGAGCGACCGTGACAGTTTTTCCA
>Ga0307516_10002360_pt1 | contig 25310 bp, 20 predicted proteins | sample 19_EM_MG_FD_203310 | JGI IMG/M metagenome (GOLD analysis project Ga0307516, IMG submission 203310) | Populus trichocarpa ectomycorrhiza microbial communities from riparian zone in the Pacific Northwest, United States - 19_EM | ecosystem: Host-associated > Plants > Roots > Unclassified | place...
TCTCGGCCAGGAAACCATAACCGGGATGGATGCCATCCGCATTGGTGATCTCGGCGGCCGCCATGATATGAGGAATATTCAAATATGAATCGAAACTGGCCGGCTTACCGATGCACACGGCCTCATCTGCAAACTTAACGTGCAGACTATCCTTATCCGCAGTGGAATATACCGCCACGGTCTTGATCCCCATCTCACGACAGGTACGAATGACCCGCAGGGCAATTTCACCTCTGTTAGCAATTAATATCTTTTTAAACATTGGATTTCTTTTTGGTTGGAAACCTTGAGGCCATCACCGTGACCGGCGAAATTATTCGGGCTCAACTAAAAATAAAGGTTGATCATATTCCACCGGGGAAGCATCTTCGACGAGAACCTTGATGATCCTGCCCTTTACTTCACTCTCGATCTCATTAAAAAGTTTCATCGCTTCAATGATGCAGACCACCTTTCCGGGGTCGATCTCATCTCCTACGCTCGCGAAAGGAGGCTTATCAGGAGAGGCGCTGCGATAGAAGGTACCGATCATGGGGCTTTTTATGGTCACCGTATTGCCGGCAGGAGCTTCGGCAGGGGCTTTCGCCGACTTGTCTGCCGCTACCGGGTTTGCCGCCGGCTGGGCCGCCTGTACAGGCGCCGTCAGCATGGGCTGGTGCTGCATGGGTGCAGCAATAAGTTGTTGTGCTGGTTCTTCTTTTTGTTTGATAGTCAATTTAAATCCCTTCTCCTCGATGCTTACTTCTCCAATATTTGACTTGTTGATCATCTTGATCAACTCCTGAATCTGTTTAAAATCCATATCGATGAATTTACAGTTTTTGTTTGGGTGGCTAAAATAGGGATTAAAGCTAAATATACCCAAAATCTATTTCACCCGCTCAACGTATTCTCCCGTCTTGGTATTGATACGGATCATTTCGCCTTCGTTGACGAACAAAGGTACGTTGACGGTAGCGCCGGTCTCGACGGTGGCCGGCTTGAGGGTACGGGTAGCCGTATCGCCTTTCATGCCGGGCTCGGAATAGGTCACCATGACCACGATCTTATCGGGTAATTCCACGCTCATGGGAACGTCGGTCTCGGTATTGATCAATACGCTGACTTCCTGCGCTTCCTTCAGGAATTGCGGGGCGTCGATCAGACCTTCCTGGAGGGCGATCTGTTCAAAAGTTTCGTTATCCATGAAATTATATCCTGTATCGTCCTTGTACAGGTATTGGTAGGCCTTCCTTTCCACACGCACGGGGAAGATGCTGTCCCCGCTGTTCCAGGTCTTTTCGATGGAGCGGCTATTGTCCACGCCCTTTAATTTGGCCCATACTTTGGCGGCGGCCCGGGCAGTCTTATTCTCACCGAATTCAACGACGGTGTACAAACTGCCGTCCAATTTAAGGATCATGCCACGACTGATATCTGAAGTGCTTGCCATAGTTCCTCTACGATTTTTAGTATGAGATTTGATTGAAGGCCTTCGGCCAAAGGCTGCGATCGCTACCTTTCGATAACGGCTGCAATCTTCGGCGAGGCGGGGGGCAAATCTACGTCAAAATCGGTAGCTGGCAAAGACTTACTGAAAAGGAGGGATTCGGATGGGAATCGGGATCATTTTTGATTTGGCTTGCCGGATTTGGCTGCTTTGGTCGTAATGAGTATGACCCCATTCTTACCTTTCTCCCCATATTTGGTAAGAGCCTCCGGCCCTTTCACTACTTCTATCGATGCAATATCGGAGGGATTGAGCGTCGCCGAATCCAAAGCGGCTTTTTCCACGCCGTCCAGGATCATCAGCGGCTTGGGATTACCCAAGTCTACATGACGAAGGGGTACCGCGGCCTGGCTGCTATCCAGGCCTATCTTTTTCTGGTAGGTCTTGGTCGTGATCACGAGTACCCCCTCCTTCGCCCGCTCTCCGAAATAACGAAGCGCTTTTTCATCCTTGAGCACGTCGATACTGCCGATCTCATCAGGTTGGATGGATTTCAGATCGAAGTCGGCCGGCATCTGTACTCCATCGACCACCTTCAGGGTCTTGTCCAGGGAGGAAGCGGGCTTGGAAAGATAGAGATTCACTACACGGGGTTCTTTTGCAGCGGGAGCCGGGACGGTGTCGGTCACCCGATGCGAATTCCTGCGGATGGGGATCGGGGCTTTGATGCTTCTCATTTTTCCGGGCGTCTCCGGCTTTATCGCCACGGAAAGATCCAGGATAGAGACGGGCTGGGGACGGGTACTCCTTTCGACCTTATCCCGGAAAGCCAGCAGCAATACGGCCATGAACGGCACGATAAACATGAATTTTACGAGGTGGAGCCTTGCGCTCTTTATTTTATTCATCATGATGATACGTTTTTTTAAGGATGAAAAATTGAAATGATGGGTCAGGCGATACCGGGGCTCGCCGAGGACCTTCAGAAGATGGTATTGGTAATTTTTTTTGTCGATGCCCCCGGCCAGCACTTCCCGGTCGGCTATGAATTCGAGATTCTGACGGATGGAGGTACGGAGCATCCAGACGAAGGGGTTGTACCAGTTGACGATACAAAGCGCCTCCGCCAGCAGGATATCCACCGTGTGCTTCTGCCGGATATGGACGTATTCATGCAGGATGATGGCAATCGCTTCTTCTTCCGTATGCAGGTCGTTGTTGATATAGATGGTATTGCCGAAGGAAAAAGGAAGGATGGGTTCATCCACCTGGTAGACCCTGATGTCCGTATCCCCGATCAGCCGGGATGCCCGCCGGACCCTGAGCAGGGAAACGTATCGCACGGCCAGCCGGATCAAAAGAATTGCCGCCCCTGTTGCGATCAGTATCAGTAAGACATTCGGGAGCAATCCGGCCGAAGAGCTCCGCACGGAAAGAAGATCGGCCGACCCGTACTTACCAAGGGAAGGGATATACTGAAAGGCCACCGGCTCGTCAGCGTGATCATCGCCGAACAGGGACAGGATATTTATGAAGGGAATAAAGAAGGACAGGATGGAATAGCCCAGCAGGTACCAGCGGTTCCATTTATAAAAGGTCAGTTTGCGCAGGAAAAGCCGGTAGAAACACCATACGATCGCAAGGCTGACCGAACATTTTAACAGGTATAATACAAGAAAAGGCATAACGAATAGTTGAAAGTTATTGTGTTAGGAACCCGACCGCTCGATCAGTTCGATGATCTCTTTTAATTCCCTGGCGCTTAATTTTTTTTCTTCCACAAAGAAATTCACCAGCTCTTTATAAGAATTGTCGAAATAATCTTTCACAAAGCCGTTCATGAATTTCTTCTTATACTCATCTTCCGTGATCAGGGCTTTGTATAAATATGCATTGCCGATGAGCCGGCTGCTGAGATAACCCTTTTTCTCCAGGTTCTTGATCGTGGAGGCCAGCGTGGTATAAGGAGACTTCGGCTCGTCCATATTCTCCAAAAAGAGCTTTACATTCCCTTCCCCCGTCTTCCAGACCGCCTGCATGGCCTCTTCCTCCTGCTTGCTTAACTTTTCCATATAATTACGAAGTTTTCGTAAATCTACGAACATTTCGTAATAAACAAATAAAAAAGGCCGTTTTTCGTTAAATATTTAATTTTACGGACTCACTGGCCATTTATCACTTGTTGAAAACCGCATAATTGTGAAAAAAGCAATCTTCGTACTATTATCATTAGCAAGCTATTGTTCCGTATCAGCCCAACAGACACAGGCCCCGGCCGTTCAGGCGACCCAGTCCACGGAGCCGGTCCTCGCACCTTATCAACGTAACCCCACCCTTCCGCCCTTCCGCCTGCTGAAGCTCGACAGCGCGACCTATGTAACAAAAGAGGATCTGAAAAAAAATCGCCGTACGATCATCATGTTCTTCAGCCCCGATTGCGACCATTGCAAACACCAGACGGAATCCATCCTGGCCGAGTGGGACAAATTCAAGGACATCGAGATCGTGATGGCCACTTATCAGCCTTTTGAAGAAATGAAAGAGTTCAATACGCACTACCGCATCTTCGAACACCCGAATATCAAGATAGGCAGGGACGAAAAATTCTTCCTCGCCCCTTTTTATAAGATCCGCAATCTTCCCTACCTGGCCCTTTACGACAAGAAAGGCAACCTCGTCACTACCTTCGAGGGGACGCAAAAGGTCGACACCATCATGAACGCATTTCAGCAAAAGGAGCATTGAGGAATAGTCTTTGAAAAGTGTAGGTCCCCCCATACCTTTGCTCTCGCAAATAATTTTATCACTTAAATATTGACAGATGAAAGTTACGGTTGTAGGCGCCGGCGCCGTTGGCGCTACCTGTGCCGATAATATTGCCCGGGCAGCATTGGCAGAAGAATTAGTGCTCCTGGACATCAAGGAAGGATTAGCCGAAGGAAAAGCCCAGGACATGATGCAGACGGCCGCCCTCCTTGGATTCGATACCCGGATCACCGGCAGCACCAATGATTATTCCAAGACAGCCGGCAGTGACGTAGTCGTCATTACCTCCGGTCTCCCCCGCAAACCCGGCATGACGCGTGAAGAACTGATCGGCACCAATGCCGGCATCGTAAAAGGAGTAGCGGAAAATATCTTAAAGCATTCTCCCAACGCCATCATCATCATTATCAGCAACCCGATGGATACGATGACCTACCTGGCCCTCACAGCTACAGGTCTGCCAAAGAATCGTATCATCGGTATGGGAGGCACCCTGGACAGCGCCCGGTTTAAATACCAGTTGAGTCAGCACCTGGGTGCAAGCCCCGCCGACCTCAACGCCGTAGTCGTAGGCGGTCACGGTGATACGACGATGATCCCCCTGATCAGGCTCGCTACCTGGAACAGCGCCCCCGTAACGCAATTCCTTACCAAAGAACAACAGGATAAGATCGTAGCCGATACGATGGTCGGCGGCGCCACCCTGACCAAACTGATCGGTACTTCCGCCTGGTATGCCCCCGGAGCCGCCGGCGCAGCCCTCGTGGAAAGCATCGTACGCGACCAGAAAAAACTCTTCACCTGCTGCGTATCGCTGAACGGCGAATACGGTCAGAAAGATATCTGTCTGGGAGTTCCCGTTACGATCGGAAGAGGTGGATGGGAGAAGATCCTGGATTTCAAATTGAACGCCGAAGAACAGGCCTTGTTCAACAAGAGCGCAGAAGCCGTGAGAAGTATGAACGACGTGCTGAAGACCTTATAACAGCGCGCGGGCCGCTTCCCCGATCGACTGAACATTTTGCAACTGCATACATTTAAAATGCCCCTGTGGGCATTTTTTTTTGCCATAACTGGAACAAGGCTGGCAACGTAGACCGGGGACGACAAAATTCTGATAGGGCTGCTCCGTTTGCGTCGTTAAGAACCGTTCCCCGTAATATGGCTCCACGTCCAGGTCGGGAGAAGTGCCTCCCCAGATGGCCAACACCCGTTTATTGAAGGCGCAGGCGATGTATTGCATGCCCGTGTCATGCGAGATCACCAGGGTCGCTCGCCGGATCAGGTCCGCGCTTTCATTCAGTTTGAATTTCCCGCAGGCATTAAAGATCTTACCGGGATCGATGGCAGCAATGGCCTCCCCTTCTCTTCGATCTTCATGACCCCCGATCAGGATGATCGGATCTTCGATCTCCCGGCACAATTCCTGTAGCTTGGGGACGGGTAATTTCTTGGTATAATAAGAAGCGCCGATGACGAGGGCGACAAATCCTGCCCGATGCGACAAAGGCAGATCGCAATCTTTCACCCGCTCCTTCTCTCCAATGAAATAATCCAGCCCATGCCCATCGTCCTCCACCCCGAGCGGGCTCACGGTATCCAGGCAACGCCTTGTAATATGCCAGCCGGGCATGATATTCGTGCCGAGCTTGGTGAGGAAAAATTTCTCGAGCCGCAACTTTTTGAAGGACAACACTTTTGTCTTCAGCGCCCACCGGATCTTATGAGAGCGGACATTCTTCTGCAGATCGATCACGGTATCGTAGTCTTCCTTTTTCAGTTCCGCGATCAGCTCTTCCAGGTTGTTATCGTAGTAAAAGAATTTATCGATATAAGGATTATGTTCGGTGACAGCCCTAAAGACCCGCTTTGAAAGAAAATGTACTTCCACCCCGGGCAATTGCTGCTTTAAACAACGGATAGCGGGCGTGGTCAACACGATATCTCCGATGGAGCTAAAGCGGATGATGAGGACTTTCATACCCCTATGTTAGCGCAGATTCCGGACCATTCATAGGGCCTCCCCGAAACATAATAAATCCATAACTTACAGGTATAAATAGTTTAACATGCTTTTGGAGGCACACCCTGGCAGCCTATCGGAAATCAAGCACTTACGCGCTCTTTTTCTCCAGGAGGCGAATACCCAGATCAGGTACAATTCCGTACATGACCGGGGCTGGTCCGATACTTACATCCTTACCATCGACCGGCTCGCTGTTGGTTACGGATCGTTAAGGGCCCAGGATTCAGATCCCAGGGACACTATCTTCGAATATTACATCATCCCTCCATACCGGGGACGGGCCTCGCAGCTTTTTAAAGAACTGATCCTGGCTTCCCATGCCCGGTACATAGAATGCCAAAGCAATGTAATTTTATTACCCTCTTTGATCTTTGACTACTCCGACCACGTAAGTTCCAATGTGATCTTATTCAGCGATCATGCGCTGACCCATTTAAGGGCGCCTGAGTTCGTATTTAGAAAAAGAAAGGAGGATGACCTGCTTTTTGAACATCGGCATGAGCCGGAGGGTAACTATGTCATCGAATTTCAGGGAGAGATCATCGCTACGGGAGGTTTTTTTCTTCATTATAATTTCCCGTTCTCCGACTTATATATGGAGGTCAAGGAAACATTCAGGCGAAGAGGGGCAGGCAGCTACCTGATCCAGGAAATTAAGAGGGAATGCTATCTCTCCGGAAGGATCCCGGCTGCCCGCTGCGGGAGGGAGAACCCTGACAGCAAAGCCACTTTATTGAAAGCCGGACTACAGGTGGCGGGTTGTATGCTGCTGGGGAATATAAAATGACCCCCGCCTACTTCCCCAGCCGGCCATAGCTTTTTTCCAGGATCGTTTCCGGCCTGATGGATTCCATACATTTGAAGTGTCCGCGAGGGCATTTTTTATAGCCGATCTTGGAACAGGGCCGGCAGGGCAATCCCTTTATTTCGACTACATCATAAGGCAGGTTCCCCTTATCGGCATCTCCACTCCCCGGGCCACCCCGGAAATTATTCAGGTAATGATCTCCATAGTAAGGCGTCATCCCAAATGCGGGCACCGTATTTCCCCAGACGGAAACAATGGGTCGTTTAAAAGCAGCCGCAATATGCATCAGGCCGGTATCCGGGGTAATGATCAGCCGGGCCCTGCGTACGAGGTCGGCCGATTCGTTCAGGTTGAACTTCCCGCAGGCATTGTAAATTTTGATGGGATCGATGGCCATCAACTCCTCGCCGACGGCGGCATCCTCAGGCCCCCCGAGCAGGATGACGGGATGTTCGATGGATGTACAGAGCTCCTTCAGCTTATGCAGCGGCATTCTTTTGGTGGCCAGCGCGGCGCCGATCACCAGCCCCGCATAACCGGCCAGGTGGGAGGTCGGAATATCCGTTTCTTTTACGAGATCTTCCTGTGGAATAAAATAATCCAGCCCGGCGCCGTCATTCTTCACGTCGAATACCCTGAGCGTATCCAGGTAACGGTCTACGATATGCTTATCCGGCATCAGGTCCCAGTGAAAGGTCGTGAGCAGCCATTTTTCGATATTGAGCTTATTGAAGGAAAAGAATTTTTTCCCCAGCGCCTTTTTTACCCTCCAGCTCCGCTGATTATGATGCAGGTCGATCACATAATCAAAATCTTCCTGTTCGAGGGCCGGCACGATGGCCGCCAGCTCGTCTTCCAGCACATGGATCTTATCGATATAGGGATTAGCGGCCAGGATCGGGCGGAAGGCAGCCTTGGTCAGATAATGTACTTCCGCCGTAGCGATTTGCTTTTTGAGACAGCGCACCACAGGCGTGGTGAGTACAATATCCCCGATAGAGCTGAAGCGTATGATCAAAAACTTCATGTTACAAAAATGCAATTAAAGCAGGACTTATTCCTCAATATAGTCCAGGTCCTTCCCAAATGTTTCTTCCGTCAGGATCAGGGAGATAAAAGCGATGACGAATACGATGATCCCGGTGATCCAGCCGCTCTTCAGATATGCTACCTCTTTAGGCAGGACCCCTTGCAGTGAAACAAACAATAAGGTCACCAGGTTTAAGGAACCCCTCGCCATGTTAGGCACCGTCGTAGCCACGGTAGCCCGGATATTCGTGCCGAACTGTTCGGCAGCCATCGTAACAAAGATCGCCCAGAAGCCCGTACCAAAACCCAGTAAGGCGCATACCACATACATCTCCGTTGGGGTCTTTCCTTCCAGGTGGAAGAACCAGAAGATAGCCACGACCGTAATAAAATGAAAAAGGTACAGCGCTTTCTTTCTGCTGCGGAACCCCTGACTGATAAACCCGATCGCAATATCCCCGATGGAAATGGCCGCATAGGCAAACATGATCGCCCTGCCCGGGTCCACAGGGCCCTGAATATTCATCCTGGTAGCGAATTCATTGGAGAAAGTGATCAGGATCCCGATCACATACCAGTTCGGCAGCGCGATCAGGATGGCCGTCAGGTATTTTTTAAGCCGCTTGCCATTTGTAAACAGCATGAAGAAATCTCCCTTGCGCACATTGGTCTGCTCGATGCTTTTGAACATACCTGATTCCAGCACGCCTACGCGCAGCAACAGCAGTATGAATCCCAGTCCGCCGCCGATGAAATAACAGGTACGCCAGCCTTCCCCGGTCGGCCCGACAAATTTTACCCGGACAAAATAGGCGAGTACGGCCCCGCTCAGCCCGATACCGGCCACCATCGAAGTAGCGATCCCTCTTCTTTCTTTTCCCATCAGTTCGCTCACCAGCGTGATCCCGGCACCCAGTTCACCCGCGAGCCCTAAGCCGGTAATAAATCGTATAATGGCATACTGCCCGGACGTCTGTACAAATCCATTGGCGATATTACCCAGGGAGTAGAGAATGATGGACGCATACAATACTTTCAACCGTCCCTTCTTATCTCCCAGGATCCCCCACACGATACCGCCTACCAGCAGCCCCAGCATTTGAATATTGATGATCCGCAACCCGTCCGTCTTGATCTGCTCCGGGGTCAGGCCCAGGTTCTTTAAAGAAGGTACGCGGATAATACTAAAGAGCAGCAGGTCATAGATATCCACGAAATAACCCAAGGCTCCTACGATAACGGCAAGATTGAAGATGGACTGTTTTTTTGGTCCGAGTCCCGGCTTACTGATTTCCATACCTGGCTTAAATTTTTTGAGATGGCCCCTCTTCGGTGTATGTCTTTCTTTTGCCGAAGAATATTTTATAGAGCACCGGTAACGTGGTGATGAGGATGATCCCGACCACGATCACTTCCAGATGCTTTTTCAGATCGAAGCCGAATTTGTTCAGGAAAAGTTTGTCGAGGTAATGACCCGCGAACAACATGGCAAAGACCCAGGCCACGCAACCGACGATATTATAATACACGAATTTCTTTTTGTCCATGGATACGATCCCGGCGATGATCGGGGCAAAGGTCCGTACGATCGGGAGGAAGCGGGCGAATACAATGGCCTGCCCCCCATGCTTGTCATAGAACTCCTTGGCCTGGTATAAATACCTTTTCTTGAATAGGAAATTATCCTTCCGGTGAAAAAGGAAGGGACCGCTTTTCCTGCCAAACCAATAGCCCAGCGTATTCCCGATGATCCCGCAGAGAGAGACCAATACCCATAAGATCAGCAGGTCCAGGAAATCCTTTCCCGTACTGCCGGTGGGCAAACTGCTCACCAATTTCTGGCTATAGATCCCGGCCAGGAACAGCAGGCTGTCCCCCGGTAGGAAGAAACCGACCATCAGCCCTGTCTCCGCGAAGACGATGAACAGGAGCACCCAGATGCCGCCATTATTTATATAGAAATCAGGGTTGAGAAAATCTTTCCAGGTGATCACTAAGAGTTCAAGCATAAAAAAGGTTAGTTATTTGTAGGTACGTACGACCGGCTCGCCTAATTCCCCTTCCCATTTACTCACCACCGCCGCAGCAATACTATTCCCCAATACATTCGTGGCGCTCCGGGCCATATCCAGGATCTGGTCGATCCCCAGCAGGAGCAGCAGCCCTTGCTGCGGTATATTATAAAGAGAAAGCGTCCCTGCGATCACTACCAGGGCCGCCCTCGGCACACCCGCGATACCCTTGCTGGTCAGCATCAGCACCAGCAGCATCGACACCTCCTGTCCCAGGCTTAGTTGGACCCCATAAGCCTGCGCAATGAACAGGGAGGCAAAGGTCATATACAACATACTGCCATCCAGGTTGAACGAATAGCCCAGGGGCAATACAAAACTTACGATCTTTGGAGGGCAACCGAAATTCTCCAGTTCCTGGATCAGTTTTGGAAAAGCCGCTTCCGAACTGGCCGTGCTAAAGGCCAGCAATACCATATCTTTCACACTGATGGCGAGGTCGATCACCCGCCTGCCGATGAACATAGAGGCGATCAGCAGGAGCAGCACCCACAGCCCAATGATACTTAAATAAAAACTAATAATGAACTTCCCGTAAATGAAGAGGAGCTCCGGGCCTTTCAGGGCAAGGACGGAGGCGATGGCCGCCATGGCGGCAACAGGTGCGAAATACATGACATAGCCCGTGACCCGGAGGATCACCTGTGCGACGGCATCCAGTGCCTTGATGATGATCTTACCTTTTTCCCCGATCGAGGCCGTGGCGATGCCGAAAAAGACGGAAAACACGACGATCTGGAGGATCTGGTTGCCCGCCATCGCTTCAAATATACTTTGGGGGAATACATGGGTGATGAAGTTCTTAAAGGACATAGAGGACTGCTCGATGCCGGTCTGGGCCGTAGAAGGAGGCAGGGGCAGGTTGAGCTCCTGACCCAGTTGGAGGGCGTGCATGATCCCAAGACCCAGGAGCAGGGACAAAAAGGAAGCTCCCATGAACCATAACAGCGTTTTTCCGCCAATACGGCCCACCGCCTTGATATCCCCCAATTTGGCGATCCCGACCACCAGGGTGGAGAATACGAGAGGGGCGATGATCATTTTGATCAGCCGCAGGAAGATATCCGTCAGGACGGAGATCACTGCCGAAAAGCTCTCTTTCCCCTGGGGACTGGCATTATAATGTACCCAGAGGCCAAGGATGACACCCGCAATCATAGCGATCAAGATCCATCCCGTTAGGCCCAATTTTCGCATACTCCAGTAAAAATAAGTGTAATAAGACTGCAAAAAATCGAAAAATATTGACTTGGCAAAACTTTAGTGGCAAAATTCGCTCCCGGTGGGAAGAATGGGGGTATGAGTATGAAATATTTGTTTATTTTCGGTTTTCCATCGTCACACACAAAAAAATTATCAAAACAAACTTATTATGAGTCTATTCCGAAAGAAGTCCTTAGATGCCTTAATGTCGCAGGCTGCGGATTCAGAAAAGGGTTTAAAGAGGACACTGGGCGCAGGTAGCCTGATCGCCCTGGGTATCGGCGCTATTATCGGCGCCGGTCTGTTTGTGAGGACCGCCCTGGCGGCCGGCGAACATGCAGGACCCGCTGTCACCCTTTCTTTTATCATAGCAGCCGTAGGCTGCGCCTTTGCCGGGCTTTGTTATGCGGAGTTCGCCTCCATGATCCCCATTGCGGGCAGCGCCTATACCTATGCCTACGCGACGATGGGCGAACTGATAGCCTGGGTCATCGGCTGGGCCCTGATCCTGGAATATGCACTGGGCGCCGCCACCGTCTCTATCTCCTGGAGTGAATATCTAAACAATCTGCTGGGGGGGGCTATTCCATTCGAGTGGTGCCACTCGCCTTTTGAGAAGGCCCTGGATGCTGCCAATGTCATGCATACCGGTATCATGAATGCCCCGGCCCTCGTCATCTTATTATTATTGTCCTTACTGCTGATAAAAGGCACCCAGGAATCCGCCTCGGTCAATGCGATCATCGTATTTGTCAAGGTGGCCATCGTCCTGGTATTCATCGCCGTTGGCTGGCAGTTCATCAACTCCGCCAATCACCACCCTTACCTGATCCCCGCGGATGCTCCGGCAGCTACGCTCAGGGATGGCACTTCCTATAGCTATGCGGACTTCTTCCGGCATGGATGGGGAGGTGTACTGACAGGTGCGGGCGTCGTATTCTTTGCCTTTATCGGCTTCGATGCGGTGTCTACAGCAGCGCAGGAGGCGAAGAACCCCAGCAAGGATATGCCGATCGGTATTTTAGGATCGCTGATCATCTGTACGATCCTCTATATCCTTTTCTCCTGGGTACTCACGGGTGTCGCACCGTATACCGACTTCATCAAGGCTGGTAAAGAAGCTTCCGTATCTTATGCCATCGAGACCTATATGCCTGGGTATATGTGGCTTTCCAAACTGGTGAGCATCGCGATCCTGGCAGGGTTCTCCTCCGTGATCCTGGTGATGTTGCTGGGTCAGAGCCGCGTATTTTACACGATGGCTTCGGACGGGCTGCTGCCCAAGGTCTTCTGCGACCTGCATCCAAAATTCCGCACTCCTTACAAGTCGAACATGATCCTGTTCGTTTTCGTAGGACTCTTTGCCGCCTTTATACCGGGCAGCGTTGCGGGTAACCTGACGAGTATCGGTACCCTGTTCGCCTTCGTACTGGTATGTGTAGGCGTCATGATCCTTCGTAAGAACGATCCTAACCGGCCCCGTCCCTTCAAGACGCCGCTGGTGCCGCTGGTGCCGATCTTAGGCATCGTCGTTTGTACGGCTATGATCGTATCCCTGGATGGCAATACCTTGTTGAGCGCCTTCCTCTGGATGATCATCGGGTTGATCGTATATTTCACCTACAGCAAGAATAGAAGCAAGCTGAAGGGCTAAATAGTTCGTTTTCATGGGAAAGAGAGCCTTTTCGCAGGTCTCCGCCCCACAAGAGCCGTCCCGGAATATTTCGGGACGGTTTTTCTTTTGTAACAAGGGGCAGTTAAGCTATTTTTGCAGCCCAACAGTAAAATAAACAGATTCTATGGGTCGCATATTTGAAGTACGTAAGCACACGATGTTTGCCCGGTGGGACCGGATGGCCAAGCAGTTCACCCGTATCGGAAAGGAAATCGCCATTGCGGTAAAGACAGGGGGGCCCGACCCGGCCATAAACCCTGCCCTGCGCCGGTGTTTCCAGAACGCCAAGAGCGTGAACATGCCCAAAGATCGTGTGGAAGCCGCTATCAAGCGGGCCCAGGGCAAGGATATGACGAATTACGAGGAGATCCTCTATGAAGGCTACGCCCCCCACGGAGTAGCCGTTCTCGTAGAGACGGCCACGGACAACCACGTCAGAACAGTTGCCAACGTAAAATCACATTTCAATAAAGGCGGGGGTACCCTCGGCAATAGCGGCAGCGTCAGCTTCCAGTTCACCAAATTAGGCGTATTCAAATTAAAGCCCGAAGGATTGAATGCGGATGACCTGGAACTGGAACTCATTGATTTTGGCCTGGAAGAGCTGGGTGAGGGCACGGGTGAAAATGGAGAGCCAATCCTCGTGCTCCGGTCCGCTTTTGCCGATTTCGGTCACTTGCAGAAGGCCCTGGAAGAAAAAGGAATTACCCCGATCAACGCGGAACTGGAATGGATCCCGAACACTACGGTGGAATTGGGAGAAGAACAGGCCCAGGAAGTCCTGAAGCTGGTGGATAGGCTCGAACAGGACGAAGATGTTCAAAAGGTCTTTCACAACCTGAAATAGAATGGAGGTCAAAAAAATGACCCGGAGGAAATGACAATCTCCGTCAAACCTTAATATAGATCTTTCTTTTGTCGAGAACAAAAGCCACCAGCCAATACAGGCCCACCAGGCAGAAAGCATATAACAGGGAAGCATTTTTCGGAAACTCCCCGGCAACAGGCTTGCACACATGTTCAAAAAACCATCCCAGCGGCGTGAGGTAGGCAACCTGCCCTTCTGCGCTGCGCGTGTTTTCGATCCTGATAAGCCCCAGGGCGCGTGGTACGAGCCCGGACAATACAAATATGAAAAGCGGGTTTTTCCCGAATACGTCAAAGAACCGGCTCCATCGACCCGAACATTTTCCGAATTCAATCACGTAAATAAGGACAGCGAGGCTGGCCATGGCAAGACCGGTGGACACCAGCACATAACTGCTCGTCCATATTTTCTTGTTGACGGGAAACAGGCTATCCCAGCAGTAACCGACAAATAGCAGCGCGAGGGACGCGATGAAAAGCTTACAAAGCATTTCATAGGTCTTTCCTTTCTCCCGGATATAGCGTCCCGCAAAATAGCCGAAGATGACCTGCGTAATGGCCGGCAAGGTACTGGCCAATCCTTCGGGATCAAAAGCAACCCCTTCGCCATGGTACATATGCGCCTCCCCGAAAGCGGCCTTATCGAGGGCAGTACCAAAATATCCGGAAATACTATAGGGATCCGCCCCCGTACCCAAAGTGTAACAAAGCAACCAGTAACCCACCAGCAGTAACAGGCTGATGACCGCAGCACCTTTGACCTTGTAGAAGTAGATGATCACCGAAGCAAAAAAATAACACAGCGCAATACGACTCAATACGCCCATCACCCTGACCCCGGCAAGAACGCCATCCTGGTTGATCCAGGTCCAGCCCTTCAGGACGATATGATCGTGATCCCACCGAAAAAAGGGGAACCAATTCAATAGAAATCCTATCAGGAAGATCGACAGCGTCCTCCTGGAAACCTTTCGAAGAAAGAGCGACGTGCCGCCTTTTTCCAATCCGGGCATTACAAAAGAGAGGGCATTGCCGACTGCGAAAAGAAAAAAGGGAAACACGAGGTCGGTAGGCGTCAGCCCATGCCATTCGGCATGGTCCAGCGGGGCATAAGACTTGCCCATCTGGTTGTTCACCAGGATCATAAAGGCTACGGTAGCCCCGCGAAAAACATCCAGCGAATAAAATCTTTCTTTCATCCTTGTAAAATACAAAACCTCGGACTCATTCTTTACTCTGTCCGCAAACTCTTCACCGGATTTGCAACCGCAGCCTTTATAGCCTGGAAACTTACCGTTGCCAACGCTATCAGCATCGCCACTAGCCCTGCCAGGGTAAAGATCCCCCAACTTATATCCACCCGGTAAGCAAAACTTTGAAGCCAGTTATTCATGGCCCACCACGCAAAGGGTGAAGCAACGACGAAAGCGATCAGCACAAGGTATAAAAAATCTTTTGACAGCAAGACGAATAAGGAGTTTGTGCCGGCGCCCAAGACTTTTCGGATCCCTATTTCTTTGCTCCTTGCTTCCGTGGTAAAAATAGACAATCCCAATAAACCAAGACAGGCGATCAGAACGGCCAGGATAGTCACACAGGAAAAAAGCGTTTTAAATTTTATATCGACCTGGTACAATTTTGCGATCTGTTCATCCTGGAAACTGTACTCAAAAGGTATGTCAGGATTATGAGCCGTCCAGATCTTTTGAATGGCTGCAAGATCCTTCGTAAGATCATACGAATGGAGTTTCACAAAAAAAGTACTCCCGTTATTTTCTTCCGATACAAACCCGAAGGGTTTTATAGGTTCATGCAAGGAAGTAAAATGAAAATCCTTCGCAATGCCGACAATCGTTACCGGGTGCGTTTTACCTGCCGCATCGTCCCAATCAAGCTGCTGGCCCAGCCATGGTCTCTTTAAGCCTAGTTGCTCTACTGCCTTTTCATTTAAGATAATGCTTGAACTGTCTGCTTTGGACTCACCGAAAAAATTCCTTCCTTCTTTCAATTCAATTTGAAGCGTAGGCAAAAAAGCATGATCGATCCGCATAAAATTTAAGGCAATATGATCCCGCTTGTTCCTGGTGCCTACCCCTCTTGTGGAATTGATCCCTCCCAGAACCCCATCGGCCCTGGCCACATTTGTTACGGCAGGGACTTTCTTCAACTCTTCCAGCCATGATCCCGGAGCGTCGTTACCCCTCGCGCCTGTTGCTCTTACATTCGGTATAAGCAGGACATTATCTTTGTCGAATCCCAGGTTTTTCCGGGTAATAAAATCAACCTGGCGATAAATGGTAAAAAAACTGACGATCAGCACGATGGAGATCAGGAACTGGAACACCACCAGGCCCTTTCGCAGGTAGGCTCCGCGCCAGGGCGTCCTAAATTTCCCTTTCAACACTTTTATGGGTTCAAAAGACGATAAATGCAAGGCCGGGTACAAGCCCGAAGCCAGGCCGATCAATAAGGTGATAGCTATCAATTCAACCCATAACCCCCATTGGCTCGCAGAAAAAAGAGAAAGCTCCCTGTTCATCAGTTGGCTGACAAAAGGCAGGATAAGGACCAACGCAGCGACAGCCACCACAAAAGATATACCCGCCGTACATACGGACTCTGTAAGGAATTGCAGGATCAGCGATTGTTGCGAAGCCCCGGAAACTTTGCGAATGCCCACCTCTTTAGCCCTCTTGACGGACTGCGCTGTCGTAAGGTTGATATAATTAATACCGGCAATGATCATAACAAAGATGGCAATGATCATCAGTATGTTGATATAAGAAAGATCGCTGTTGGCGCCGAGTTCCCATTTAAGATCCGACTTCAAATGAATATCGGTAAGCGGCTGCGCATAGTATTTATTCCTGCTTTCGGGCTGATAGGTATGGAAGAGCGGCTGTAGTTTATTCTCAAACGCAGCAGCATTGGCATTGGGTTTCAGCAATACATAGGTATAAAAAATGTACCAATTCCAATCCTTATCGATGACAGAATCGTTGCGCGATACAAAAGGGATTAAAAAATCGAACGTAAAATGGGAGTTTTGAGGTATGTCTTTTAATACGCCCGTTACGACATAATTCTGTCCGTTATTAACATTGATCCGTACTGTTTTCCCAAGAGGGTCTCCGTTGCCAAAATACTTTTTTGAAGCTGTTTGTGTCAGAAGGATCGACAACGGTCCTTTGATGGCGTTTTTTTTACTGCCATAGACAAACGGGAAATCAAATACATCAAAAAAACTGCTGTCGACGCGAATGAGATCCTTCTCAAAAAAACTCTTCTCCCCATATTGAATTAAGTATTCCCTCCCCCAGGCAGGGCTTAGACGGGTGACATGGGCGACCTCGGGCAGGTCGTTATGCAAAGCATGCGCTAAAGCGGGTGGGGTCGTAGCATCCGGGATCTTTGAACCGTCATCGTTTACAAAATCTTTTACCACCCGGTAGATCCGGTTGGCATTCTTGTGATAACGGTCGAACCCAAGCTCGTTCCTGACATATAAAAAAATAACAATAAAGCAGATCATCCCCGTTGACAAGCCAATGATGTTGATAAGGGAGGAAGCCCGGGTTCTTCTGAGATTTCTGAAGACAAGGGTGAAATAGCTTTTAAACATATGCTTGGATTGTAATTTAAATTACGCGACCTGCCGAAGGATGCCACCAAGAAAGTGCCATTCTCCCAGCCGCTTAACTGTCAATCAGATATGTTTAATCACGCCCTTTAAAATGTCCGATTTCAGAACAGGAACTGTTCATTTCTGAATTTACTGCAAGGAGCCCGAATTACTCCGCCATCATTTCCCTTACGACATCGATGATCTCTTCCGCATTGGGCTTGCTGAAATAATCCCCGTCGCTGGCATAGGCGGGACGATGCGCTTTGGCCGTGATGGTGCGGGGAGCTGTATCCAGCCATTTATAACCACCCTGCTCTTCCATTACCTTATTGAACATATACCCTGCCGCCCCGCCCGGTACGTCTTCATCGACGAACACGATTCGATTGGTCTTTTTCAGGGAGTCCAGGATCTTATGATGGATATCGAAAGGCAATAAGGTCTGTACGTCGATCACTTCACAACTGACGCCCGCTGCTTCCAGGATAGCAGCCGCCTCCTGTACGATCCGCAACGTGGCGCCATATGAAACGAGGGTGATATCCTCTCCTTCCCGGATGACTTCCGGAACGCCGAGGGGCACATAATAATCCAGGAGATGGGCAGGTAATTTTTCCTTGAGACGATACCCGTTCAGGCATTCGATCACGATGGCAGGATCGGCCCCCTGTAATAAAGTATTATACATGCCGGCCGCCTGCACCATATTGCGCGGAACGCAGACATGGAGCCCGCGCAGGGAATTTATGATCATGCCCATGGGAGATCCGCTATGCCAGATGCCTTCGAGCCGGTGTCCCCGGGTGCGTACGATGAGCGGCGCCGTTTGCCGGCCCGCCGTCCTGTATTGAAGGGAAGCCAGATCGTCACTCAGGGGTTGCAGACCGTATAATAAATAATCGATGTATTGGATCTCTGCAATCGGCCGCAAACCCCGGATGGCCATCCCAATGCCCTGGCCCATAATAGTCAGCTCCCGGATACCCGTATCGAAGATCCGGCTGGCGCCATGCCTGGCCTGAAGACCGGCAAACCCCTGGTTGACATCCCCGATCTTACCCAGATCTTCGCCGAAAGCAAGGACCTTGGGATTATGAGTGAACAGCTCATCAAAATATTTATTCAATATTTCATAGCCATTGATCAGCGGAGCATCGTCTTCATAAACGGGCTTTACCTCTTCCACCTTGAAAATGTTCTTCGCCCCTTCGTGATACAAATGCGTGTTGTAGAGCGCGACATTCTCCTTCTTGAGTTCTTTATAATATCGGAGAGTATCATCCGCATAAGGGCTGTTCCCCGCCAGGGACAGGGATTCGTGCAGGGCTTGCAGAACCTCTTTCCTTCCCGGCTCGCGGTGACCGGCTAATTCCGTGGCTATCTTCTGCAGGCCCTCTGCCTGTTCGGGCAGGTCGGCGGCCATATGATGAATAAGTTCTGCGGAGCGGCTGACCTGTAATTTGATGGGCTTCTGGTATTTCTCCCAGGCCAGGTTCCGGCTATCCCGGATAAATTCTTTTGCCTCCGTTCCGATATCGTTCAATTCTTCTTCGGTGGCCAGGGAGTTCTCAATGATCCATTCCTTCATTTTCTTGATACCGTCCCATTCCCGCTCCCATTCCAGGCGTTCGGGCGTCTTATATCGTTCATGGCTTCCTGAAGTGGAATGTCCCTGCGGCTGTGTCACTTCCTCGACATGGAACAGGACAGGGGTATGGGTCAGCCGGATGGCCCGGATACCCGCTTCGAAAGCTTCGCACATGCCTGCATAATCCCAACCCTTTACCTTGTATATTTCGATGCCATTCGTACCGTCTTTCTTTTGAAATCCCTTCAGCGCCTCCGAAATAGACCCCTTGGTGGTCTGGTATTTCTTAGGTACCGAGATACCATACCCGTCATCCCAAACGAAAATAGCCAGCGGTACCTGGAGGACGCCCGCGGCATTTACCGTTTCCCAGAAATGACCTTCGCTGGTGGAAGCATCTCCGATCGTACAGAAGCAGACCTCATTCCCGTTATTGGATAATTCGGAAAAAGGCTTGAGCGCGTCGACTTCCCGGAAAGCCTTGGAAGCATAGGCCAGGCCGAGGGCCTTAGGCATCTGGGCGGCGGTGGGAGCCAGCCCGGCTGTAAGATTTTTTCGATTCACCAGGTCCAGGGTATTGCCATCGGCATCTATAAAAGGAGTGGCAAAATGAGAATTCATCTGCCGGCCGGCGCTATGCGGGTCGTTCTTTGTATCGGGATCTGCATATAATTGAGAGAAGAACTCTTCGATCGTTGCGGCTCCCGTGGCAAAGGCAAAGGTCTGATCCCGGTAGTACCCGGAATAACAGTCACCCGGCCGGAAGAATTTGGACATGGCCACCTGTGGCAGTTCCTTTCCATCCCCGAAGATCCCGAATTTGGCCTTTCCGGTCAGCACTTCCTTCCTTCCCAGCAAGCTGGCCTCCCTGCTTTCACAGGCGGTCCGGTAGTCCCTAAGCACTTCCTCCCTGAATTTATCAAAGGACAGTTTTTCCTGATCGATCAGTTCTATAGGAGATAGATTTTCCATAAAGTGAATTTTGAAGCAAATCGCAAAATTTTAACAAAATTAGCACTATCCGGCTATCCTGCCCCGATTAGTGTATTGATTGTTAAAAAAATAAAAATACCCCTATAATTTATTGGTAAAACTGGCGTTTAGTACGTATTTTTAACATGTTTTCAAAGGCCAAACTATGAAAAAAATAGCAATCGTAATCACCCTTTTTACCACCATGTTTGCCGCTCGGGCGCAGACATCAAATACGGCCGTGGCGCTACCCAAGCCGCCGGATTTTCTCCAATTGAAAGAGAACAGCCATAATTTCGGAAAAATACCCCAGGGACGGCCGGCCGTCTATACATTTGAGATCGTGAATACGGGTGCTACCCCCCTGAGACTGGACAATGTACAGGCCTCCTGCGGCTGCACCACCCCGGAATGGAGTAAGGATCCGATTGCGCCGGGAGCTACGGCAAAGATCCGGGTAGGATACAATGCCTATGCAGACGGTGCTTTTGCAAAAACGGTGACCATTATTTACAATACCAATCAAACAAAAACGCTCACCATTTCAGGCGAGGTCTTCAAATCACCCGTCAGTTCCGCCCCTGAAAATGCGTCAGTGCAATTACTAAAACAATAAATTAATAAAGATGAAGAAAGTACTCCTGTTTGCAAGTGCCTGCATCCTCTCCGCGACCCTTTTCGCGCAGCAAAAAAAAGCAGAGGACATCGTAAAGTTTAAAGAAACGACTTTTGATTTCGGTAAGATCAAGCAAGGCACGCCCGTGACCCATGATTTTGCTTTTACCAATGCCAGCGATGCGCCGGTGGTGATCGAGTCGGCCGTTGCTTCCTGCGGATGCACGACCCCTACCAAGCCCGAAGGAGCCATTGCCAAAGGCAAGAATGATAAGATCACTGCGGGTTTTAATGCAGCCGCTCCCGGTCCTTTCAATAAGAGCATTACCGTAAAGCTGGCCGGAGTCGACCTTCCCCTTCAGATCAAGATCGTAGGTGAAGTATTGACAGCCGATGCCTATGCTAAATACGAAGCTGAAAAGCCGACTACGATCAAGCCCGCCAAATCCGGCAGTTAGTCCTGTTCCACTTCAGCAGCCTCTTGAAAAGGCCGCCTGACAAATTCGTTCATCAACCTTCTTTATACGTCCGTCCCGGAAATTTCCGGGACGGACTTTTTTTTTCCGAAAAGGGACGCCTCTTTGTACTTTTGCCGGATGTTAACTATCAGCCAACGCGGACAGCAGATGCCGGCCTCGCCTATCCGGAAACTCGTACCCTATGCAGAAGCAGCGAAAAAAAGAGGCGTCAAGGTCTACCACCTGAATATAGGACAACCAGATATCGAAACCCCGAAAATGGCGCTGGATGCCGTACGGCATTTCGATTTCAAGGTATTGGAATACAGTCATAGCGCCGGTAATGAGAGTTATCGCCGCAAGCTGTCCGGCTATTATAAGAGTAATGGCATCGATGTCGACTATAGCCAGATCATCGTCACTACCGGGGGTTCCGAAGCCATCCTGTTCGGGTTTATGACCTGCCTGGATGCCGGTGACGAAGTGATCATTCCCGAGCCTTTTTATGCCAACTACAATGGATTCGCCGTAGCGGCCAATGCCGTGGTGAAGCCTATTACCTCCCATATCGAAAACGGCTTTGCCCTCCCCCCCGTGTCGGAATTTGAAAAAGCGATCACCCCGCGCACCCGGGGGATCGTGATCTGTAACCCCAACAATCCGACGGGTTATTTATATAGCGCCGAAGAGATGGAGACCCTTAAGCAGCTTGTCATCAAGCACGATCTCTATCTTTTTTCCGACGAGGCCTACCGGGATTTCTGTTACAGCGGCACTCATATCAGCGCGATGAACCTCAAAGGGGCGGAGAACAATGTGATCATGGTGGATACGATCTCCAAGCGGTACAGTGCCTGCGGGGGCCGGATCGGCGCCCTGGTGACCCGCAACCAGGTCGTACTGGATACGGTGATGAAATTTGCCCAGGCAAGACTGAGCCCTCCTTCCTTTGCCCAGATCCTGGGTGAAGCTGCTGTGGACCTCCCCGCAGACTATTTCGATGCTACGAAGGCGGAATACCTGAAAAGACGGGATGTGCTGGTGGAGCGTCTTAATAAGATCCCCGGCGTGTTCTGTCCGAACCCCGGTGGCGCCTTTTATGCGATGGCCAGCCTGCCGGTGGATGACACCGACATTTTCTGCCAATGGATATTAGAAAATTTCACATATGAAAATCAAACCGTCATGCTGGCTCCCGCCGGTGGTTTTTACGGTACGTCCGGATTGGGAAAAAAAGAGGTCAGATTGGCATATGTCCTGAATACCGAGGCGCTGAAAAAGGCAATGGACTGTCTGGAAAGGGCGCTGGATGAGTATCCCGGAAGGACACGCTAAAAAGGCAGGTTTATCGAATATGAAGGCTTTGTTAAAAAAACATCCTATTTATTCTCCGTTCAGGGATTTTTTCATTCATATTAAAAATAACTACATATTTATTTTTAAAGCTTCTTCATGTTAATTTTATCAACAATTGAAAAAATAATTTCCTTTTTTGCCATTAAATGCCGAAATTGCATACAGATTTGATCGTTGAAACAGGAAAAAGTGTGCGAAAGTTGGTAAATGGATTTAGCAGATTTTATATGTTTGTTTTTTTATATTTGATGAGTTGGGCGAAGTGAGGAGAAAGAGCTGATCAAACCATCAAATTTTTGGCACGTTTTTGTTACCTGGAGACCACATGCAACGTCTAAAGAGACGAAGCACTCAAAACAGACAATTAAGAATTTTCATATGGCAAGCAATCGTTAGACGGCCTTCTGTTTCCACAGAGGGCCTTTTTTTGTCCTTGCCACCTTCCCTGGATGTCCTTGCGCCGCCTCTATCTTGCCCTTACACTGTTCTTTCGAGCCTCTTACCACCTGCTGCCTACCTCGTCTTCTCTGTCCTGGTCCTCTTTTCTCTTATGCCTTGAAACTCTTCTCAGTATTTCGCGAATTCATTTCAGCTTTTAACTGCTTTTCTCTATTTTTGCAGCCCATTTGGAAGGATTGCATCGCAGGATGCCATCGCCGGGTGGTGATACGTCAGATTCCGGATCTGAATGTCGATAATTTTTGGCGCGATAGCTCAGTTGGTTAGAGCACAGGATTCATAACCCTGAGGTCTCGGGTTCAAATCCCGATCGCGCTACAAAGCCCCATAATAATTTGACTATCAATTTATTATGGGGCTATTTTATTTAATTACACTCAACTCCCTGTCACTTGCGGAAATTGACCATCAGAGATTCCACATCATCTTCAGCAAAACGATCCGCCCGGGCAGGGCGTATGAACTGGCCGTAAACGTATTGGCCGAAAGATAAAACGCACTATAGGTCTTTACGTTCAGGAAATTAACAGCACTAAGCTCGAAGGAGGTTTTCCATTTACCTACCTTGATTTTCGCCGAGGCATCGGCAAAAAAGTACTTCAGGTCTGCGTTGCCCTGCTGGCGGGTATAGTAATGCTCGCCCGACAACCTGAATTGCACATTGGTTAAGGGGTTGTATTCCAACGAGGCCTGCTGTTGCAACTGGTCGATATGACCCGCCGATACATCTACGGCCGAATGACTGGCCGTTTGGATGAGTGTAGCTTTGTAGCCAATGGCCATATGGTCTCCTACCTTGGTGTCTGCACCGAAGTAAGCAGTTTCAGTTATCGTATTGAAAGGCAATAACTGATCATTTTGAAACTGCACCGATCGCATGCTTTGCCATTGGAAACCAGCGCTAAAGGTGGTTTTCAAAGCGAATGAATACTTGCTCACCGTGCTGCTAATCATCCAGGAGCCGGTGGCATTGGGAAAGGGCAACAGGACCTTCTGCTGGAGGTTATTGGTAATGATCGCTGAAGCGATCTTATTCGCAGCGAGATGATCATAACTAACACTGAAGCTGGCAAAAAGCAGGATCAGCGATTTGCGGTAACTAAATCCGGCTGCGGCATGCTGGTTCTTCTTTTCAATCAGGTCTGCACTGTTCGCATACAACGTCCGGTAGTCTTTCAAAATAGTGCCCTGGTAAATATCTTTTATGGTACCCATTTCATTGCGGAAAGTGTAGGAGAGATAAAGATAATTTTCGACGCCCACCTGGTATTTTGCTCTGAACAGCGGGTTAAAATACAACCGCGTCAACTGTTTGTCTAATGCATACAAGTTGTCGGAATAATTGATCTGCTGCAGACTCACCGGCAAGGCAAGATTTGCCTGAAAGATCGTTCCGGGCAAGTCGTAGTCCGCTTCCGCATATAGCTTCGTCCGGGTCCAGCTCAACTGATTCCTTGAACTGTCAGATTCCGGGGTTATCTTGTTATTGATCTGCGTCACGTCAAGGGCTGACGTTAATTTTTGAGATTGAACACTAAAACCAGCCTTAAAGCTCTGAGTAATGAGGCTAGACGGTATTTTGAGCGACACATAATTAGTGGTGTACCAGGTTGGCACATTTACATGTTGGATCAATTGAGCATATTGGATACTATCATTAAAAATTGCCGGTTCATAGTTGGAACCGATAGCCCTGTTTTCCGGTTGGGCCGAATGACTGATATAGGAATAGGCCTGAATAACGTCCTTTGATTTTAGGGATCTTATTACGTTAAATTCATTGGAAAAGCTCTGCGGATTATCATGAAGTCCCTGTTGCACCGTGGCGCCGCCCGTGTTCAGATCTGAAAAAGATGCAGTCCGGCTATCATCCAGCGCGAAAACATCATTAAGATAATACTTGTCCCTGTTTATGTTCAGCGTAAATTGGGTATGCAGGATATCCAGCCGGGAACGGTTGTGTTGCGTCTCATTATACCGGACGGTATCGCCGGGTAAAAAGATGGTGCTTTGCTGTTTGTAATCCTGCCGCTGGTTATCATGGAAATACCAGGCGTTTACTCTCACCTGTACGTCGTTACGAAATTTGACCAGGTTGTTGAGGTTGAGCAACCCGGATTGATTGAACAAATACCTGCTGCGCGATAAAGCCGGATTGTTTACCGTACCGAGGGACAGCAAGGCAGCCGGCGTAGCATTATCGATAAGCTCCTCGTGGCTGCTTAAATTATGGGCCACCAGCTCCTGCTGCAGGTCGTATCCGGTATTGTTGCCTTTCAGGTAATTGATGGCCTTGTAATTGTCCTTAAACATCATCGCGTTCAGGTCAACGTCATAATTGCCCGGCAAGCCCGCACCCAGG
>Ga0307516_10002361_pt1 | contig 25301 bp, 35 predicted proteins | sample 19_EM_MG_FD_203310 | JGI IMG/M metagenome (GOLD analysis project Ga0307516, IMG submission 203310) | Populus trichocarpa ectomycorrhiza microbial communities from riparian zone in the Pacific Northwest, United States - 19_EM | ecosystem: Host-associated > Plants > Roots > Unclassified | place...
TGCCCCCCCCCCCCCCCCGATGTGTTTTCCGGCGGACAGCACTGAGCGGCAGGCCGTGGCGGTGATCGGGGGCCAGCGGAGCAGTCCATGACGGCAGCGATCGGTTCTCTGGAGCGCAATTCTTGTTCTCCAGCCGTTCTCCCTTCGCCGCCGCTTTCGCATTCCGGATGTGGGGCGTCCTGCCTCGTCCGTCCGGCCTGCACAATGCCACTGCTGTCCAGCTGGGGTTACTGGTCCTGGTCGTGGCCTCCTATGACTCGGCCTATTAGTCATGCGCGTAGGCACCTCACCTGGCACCCGACAACTTTCGGCGCTTGACAACCATTCTCCCCCCGATCCCCATCCCAGCTTGGCATCCCCCAGTATCGACGCGATCTCAGCCATCGGAGAGCGGGAACGCCAACCATGAAGCCACCGCCCAAAGTCCAAACCCGCCTCGCGCGACTTGTCCATGCCTCGTCCCAGGGGGGACGCCCGGAGGCAAAAAAATGTGCTGAGCCACCGCCTACCTCATTCTCCCCCCAACCCCCACCCCTATGGCCAACGCAAGAAAAAGTACCACACCCCATCTTTGGACTTCTCCCCCCTTCCCCCGACCCCCCCCCCTTCGCACCAACATTGCATTCGCTCTTCTTGCTTCCAGCTATCTATCAGCAGCTTTCCCTTCTCGGCCCCCCCCCCACAGAATAACCTGTCGCCACCGCTCTCGGTCAGGACCCTTGACCCAGGAGGTCCAGACCTCCCTGCTCTTGACCGATCCCAACATCCCCACCCGTCTGTCGACCTGCAGTCCGCACGTCTGAGCTTTACCTATATGGTGCCTGGCATTCGTCGAAACTTGGAGACAGTCCTTGCTATCACTATTCCTCACGCTTCCTCCTCCCCGTTCAACCTTCGATAAGCACACGCTGCACGCTACACACACACGATCCTCGAAGGGTCCCCCTCTTTACCTGGTACCCATCGTAACTCCCTCCCCCTCCCCCACCTCGAACGGAAAAGCCTCCTCGCACAGGCCGGAAAAGTCTTGCCATCAGAAGCACCAGAAGCAGCAGCAGCCGCGCCCACCCTGCTTGCCGATACGAACGAGCTGAAGTCTTCCATCCTACAGCGGGCTGAACACCAGCCACGCTCCAATTCCGTCAACTTAGCTGGTCATGACCAGCCGCCTTGCACAGACTAACGGGTCGGCCTCACTCCGCAACACCACCACCACCACTACGCTTGCAGTCAATCGCGTTCTACCCATAATGTCTGCCCGCCAGCCCCCTCCCCAGGTGTCCGAGCTTCCCCGCTTCCAGGTCGGCAACCATCGGCGCAAGCCGCCGGAGCAGTCGGTTTCCCTACTTCAACCCAAACAATCCCAACATGCCGCTCCCAGGGACATGAGGGAGCTGCCGCACTTCGTCCACGGAAACCAAGATTCCCACAACCCGAACGTCGATCAGGGTCCTGGCCGCCCGGACAGCGGGATGGGCCGAAACTCATACTCCTCCAACGAAGGCTCCGGCCAATACCTCGAACATCAGTCTAGCGGATGTGGGAGTGCGCAGCAGATGCAGCTGGATTCGTCCGCCGGAAGTGGAGAGTCCTCTGGCGCGGAGGGCAAATTAGCAGCAACTGGTCCTGGTTCCGGTTCCGGTTCTGGTTCTGGCTCCGGTGGCAGCGGTCAGTCCAGATTGACGCGAAAGAGCACCGCTGAGGACTGGTTCAACACTCTCAACCGTGACGTCCGAGGATACCAAAGTTACCCCAACTATGACAGTACGTGATGTCTTCTTTTCAGCAATCGTCTCTGGTATGATTTTTGTCCAGTACAAAATCTTACAAGATCTAGATGATTCTCCCTACTATCTGCCGAATCAGCACCGCAAGAAACAACAAGGAAACCGGAATGCATGGCAGCCCAGGCCTCACAACGCAGGATATCCAGAGCGGAGCAGCATGCAGCATGGTTTCCGTGGAGGCCCAATAAAAGTTCTCGAGAGCACCGAGGAAAGCAATAGCGACAGCTTTCGCAGTGTCATTGATGACTTGACTATCAAGAGTATTGCCCCTCCCTGTTCTCGGAGCGCTTATGCGTCCGGAACTTGGAACTCTCCTGACCGTTCCGCACGATTATCAATCGCTCGGTGTTGCTGACCGTGGGCGTGTGATCACTAGACCAGAGGCTCAAAAGGCGGCTGCGACGTCTGGAAGGACTCCATGGACAACATGCCACACATGCGGAGCGGCTCTTCGAGCTGCGGGTACATGATTTGCCAGAGTAAGCTTTGCGCTTGTAAGGGCCTGTGCATATGCCACCAAACTTACTGACTTCGCCTATCCGTGTGTAGAGAAAAGAAAGCAGAGCTCGAAAGAATCCTGCAGACCTTTACCGCCAACATCGAGAGCGAGAGAGCCACACAGGAGCCTAGCCCCAGAAGCGGATTCCCCTCGGGTAACAGGTCCAGCGCCATCGACTCTGGATATGCATCCGTCTCTCGTTCTGGAAACGATTCTTCCGTACCGTCGAGCGGACAGGGTCGGGATTCGCGCCGTGACGATAGCGGGAAGCCCTGGCCTAGTTCGTATTCCAGTGCACATTCCAACTCAGAAACCGCCAAGATGAAGCTTGTGGTGTGCAGGCTCGAACAATTGTTTACTGGCGGTGTTGCTGGAGCAGATGATGAACGGGTGGAGCAACAACAGAGCGTTTCCGATCTCGCCAAGGCCGAGGACAACGAAGCAACGCTGCTGGGCGGTGGGTTCCTTGAAGAGGAGGGATCCCGTGGCGCGTCACTAATGTCGCCGCCGCGCAACAACACCACGTTCATCGATTCGGATTCCAAGGAGTCCCTTCTGACCGGCGATAAGCCCGACGAGCTGGAGCAGCGACCGACCAGACCCATCGACCTGGACCTCCAGAGGGAGCAGGTCGCGGTCGACAACATCGAGTATCTCACTCACCTGACCGAGTCTAGTACTAAGGGCACGAGCACGGGTGGGGGCTGGGTATACTTGAACTTGATGATCAACATGGCGCAGCTTCACACTATCAATGTTACGCCGCCATTCATCAAGAAGGCAATCGCCGCTGCCAGCGACAAGCTGGAATTGTCGCCCGACGGCAAGATGGTTCGGTGGAGAGGCGATGGGGAGATTTCGCCGCCTGAATTCAGCATGTCGTCCGGTAGAGGCGAAGGCAGCAGTGACGATGGTTGTCGACGCGGATTCGAGTCGTCTGGATCCGGATCCGGATCCGGGCCCGGCGTCAACGGAACGGAACTGAAACCGGCCCGTGCAAATGGAGCCGACCACCGCTTTCACTACAAGCCAATGTTCGCGCGATCCCAGTCCTTCGACGAAGAATCCTCCAGTCTCACGGCGAGCAGCGACACCGACCCCGAAGCGCCGAGACGGAGCAACTCCGGCGAATCGCGCGGCTCTGGTAGCAGGAGGGATACGGGCCCAATCATCTTCTACAGAGGAGGAGGGTTTTGCACCGACCTGACCTCCCAGCCGCTTCGCGAAGAAGAGGGTGAGTTGGAAGTGAGTTACGAACGAGCCACAAGCCGACCTCTCGGTTCAGCAACGCGCTGCCCACCGTCGCCTAGCACCAGGGACGACAGCCCACTCTTCCGGCTAGGAACAGCAATCTCCGAAACCCAGGAATACATAGCGAAGATGGAAGTCGATCCCGATGACCCAACTGTTATCGACTTTTCGCCGCAATTCACTGCCACCTCCCCAACGATAAACCCTGCCGTGCCCATTGAGTTCGAAGCCTCGGGGGTCGGCGGGGTTCTCCCGGCTGACAACTTCGCGATCAATTGCCAGACGAGGCACTACCTTCTCCCCGACAACCACGGCCGTTTGCCCGTTTCGAGATCGAGGGCTATCAAGTCTAAACTACACAAGAAGATTCTGCATCGCATCCCCAAAGCTTCAATCGATGCCTTCCACGATAACGGGAACGCGACCGACTCTTCGGCCGATTCTTCGTCTTCCTCGTCCGAGACCAGCGGAGCGCCTTCCAGCCGACACAACAGACGGCCAGTGAGGCACGAATTGCTGTCGGCTAACACTCTGAGGCTGCCTCCGTCGTCGCTTCCCCCGGCATCCTACATTTTTGCGTCTCCCAGCGAGGATTCATCCTCGAACGGGGAGACCGATTCGGATGATGCGCCACGGTCGTCTGGCTCCGAAGGCTACTTCTTCCACCAATCACTCGATGCGTATCGAACATCGTCAGGCGAAGAAAACGAGGCCATTACCGGGTTCGAGCGATCGCCAAGCTCAGCCGCCACCGCAGGTGGCGGGAGCAGAGGGTCCAGCGTCTTTTCGGAGCAGAATGCCGATGAACAGACTTACGACGATCCTTTGTCGATGGACAGCGAACAGTCCAGCGACAGCGCAGGCGTAAACGACCGGCTTCACGCAGACGATGGGGACGTCGACAGGCCGAGCCTCAAGAGGTCGCGCGGGAGCGTCATCAGTTCCACAAGCAACCACCAAGCGCGAAAGTCTGTCCGCATGACGAACGTCAAACTGCAGAGTAGCACCGAGAGCGATGAGTCTTGAGAAAGTGGTAGGGTGGGGAGGTTTTTTTTTGTTTGTTTTTTTGTCGGATTTAATGGGACTGATGAGTTTCGTTGGTCCTTGCATTCTTTTTTCTTCTTCTCTTTCAACAGTAGGGAATACGTTGCATCTTCATATTCAGATCAGTTCATTTTATTCGTATTTTCAGCAGCTCATCTCATTACCTTCATTTTCGGTGGGGGTGGTTTTTTGCTTTCTGCTTTCTGTCTGGTTCAGTGGATTTTTGTATTCCTACCAGGTTCTCAGGTGGTGTTTCCCTCTGTTTCGGCTACTTTGACTTTTCATATGTGTTTCTATTTGTTTTGTTGATTCGGATGGCGTTTGTTTGTGCATCGGAATTCCCGAGATTGATTTTGTCTGGTTGATTATATTTTTTTTTTATTTTTTTTTGGTTTTTTTTTTAATTTATTAATTTTTTTTTCACCGGCGTAAATAAAAAAAATATTTTTTTTTTTTTTTTTTTTTTTTTTTTTTAACCTTTGGTACTTTGTTATTTGACTTTCAATTCCGTGATCGCGAAATCGGGGGTGGCGAATTCGAGGTTGGGAAAGTTGTCGAGACGAGGGATATCCGAGCCAATCGGAGTAGACGCTCGCCATGCTCGCTCGAGCTTCGCACCTCCGGCGCAGGGACGAGAAAGTTCGACCCGGGATATGTACATATCAAAGCGGTCAAGTACATAGGTTATTATTATTATTCGAGCCCGCCTTGTCCATGGCATCGCATACATCTTATGTAAACAGAAGGATTTGTTTGTGTGTGTTTGTAATCTTCAAAAAACGGGGAAAAAAAATAATTCTGAGGACGTCGATGGGGATCGTAGATCGTCCATGGACGCATTGGGGGGGGGGGTTTCTTTTCTTTTCTTTTTCCGTCTAACTATTGGTTCTGTCAAAAAACGCTCTCCAGGGGTTCGCGCACACAAATGCCAAGTCATCAGCCTAAATATATGATATTGTACTTTACACATGCAGGTCGTCGACGCGTCGTAGATGCCTACCTGGTATGTATACGCACCCGCGTTGTCTGTGTCTACCCACGTGATCCAGACCGTATGCGGATCGTCTGTACTTTACATACATACTTATCTACTGTTTTTCTTTTCTTTTTTTCTCCCTCGAACGCAGTGCTGTCGTGGCTGTTTATGTTACATGCAAGCTGAAATCGCCTCCACGGGCGGATGGAGAGCGATGCACGACGTTCGGGACATCCGAGATGGGGCATTATTTTGTATCCAGGACGAAACGCTGCTGATACCTACTACCTACTACATAGCTATGCTCTGCCCGGAAACGTATGTAGACACGCGCTGATCCTTATCTTTTGTGTTTGCCACCATCCTCCTTCGCAGGGAGGTGCATATGGGGAGGGGAGGGATGAGCTGTCTGTAAAAGGTGCCAGTGAGCACCGTATTATCTATCTCACTTATAAGGTACAGCCAAATATTACCCGAAAAGGCAATAAAAAAAGACTCAAAAAAGCTTTGGCGTGAAAGAAATGGATTTGGCACGTGATGTGCAGGTACCAGTAGTCAACTCTACGCGTTCCCGCGTTCCCAATAATATGCACCAGCAATCCAAGCCCAAACAATCCGCCTTCCAATTTAGCCACTTAATCCCCTCCAACCACCACCAGCACAACAGAAAATAAGATGGGATCGCGACCAGAGCTAAAGGCACACTCACCCTTTCCTGCTGATAATTCTTTTCCTGACCGTATTTCAGGTTGACGATGAGAGCGGGTTCATCACGTTCTTCAACAAGCTCCCCAAAACCGACGCGATCCGTCTCTTCGAGCGCAATGACTTCTACACGGCCCATGGAACCGACGCCATGTTTGTTGCTACCACTGTCTACAAAACCACTAGCGTAATCCGGAAACTCGGATCCTCTTCCAATCCCCTCGAGTCATGCACGTTGTCGATTGCTGCCTTCCGAAACTTCCTCAGGGAGGTCCTCTTTGGACAGGGCAAAAGAGTCGAGATTTGGCAGCAGAAGGAACGGGGCAAATGGGTGATCGGAAAACAGGCTTCTCCGGGAAACCTTCAAGACGTCGAGGAGGACTTTGCGGGGCAAATCGAGAGCGCCCCGGTAATCGTTGCGGTGAAGATTCAAACCAAGGGAGAGGACCGAACGGTTGGCGCGTGCTCTGCAGATGCGAACGTGAGAGAGCTCCGTGTCTCGGAGTTTGCAGACAATGAGGTCTACTCCAACCTCGAGGTACTCTTTGCCATCCATCCTCAATCTCCCCTCGGCGTGTGTAGTTGACATTCTTAGTCCCTCATCATCCAACTGGGTGCGAAAGAAGTCGTGTTGCAAGAGGACAAGTCCGGTAAGGACTATGAACTCAAGAAAGTTCGCGAGCTGGTGGATCGCTGTGGTGTCGCATTGACGTTGAGCGAGCCCTCGAGTTTCTCAATCAAAAACATCGAACCGGATCTCGAGAAGCTGGTACAAGCCGAAATCGCCGCCACTATCCTGCCTTACATCGAGCAGAAGGTCGCAATGAGCGCTGCTTCCGCCTTGATTCAATATCTTGATCTGGACAAAAAACATTGCTATGGCACATACTATCTTTACCAGCACGATTTGTCCCAGTTCATGAAGCTAGATGCATCGGCGGTCAGGGCACTCAATCTGATGCCAGGTCCACGTGATGGATCCAAGAATATGTCGCTATATGGGCTGCTCAACAAGTGCAAAACGTCAAGCGGAACACGTTTGCTGGGCCAATGGCTGAAGCAGCCCCTGATGAGCCTGGAGGAGATCGAGAAGCGCCACAGTCTTGTCGAGTCGTTTGTAGAAGATACCGACCTCCGGCAGACGATGCAAGAGGAGCATCTCAAGAAAATCCCGGATCTCAGCAGATTATCCAAACGCTTCCAGCGAAAAATTGCCAATCTGGAGGATGTCGTCAGGGCCTACCAGGTGGCTATCACGCTTCCCGGCTTCATCGGAACGTTAGATGCCGTCATGGACGAGAAATACAAAGACCCCCTAGACCAACAGTACACTGACAAGCTCCGCGAGATCGCTGCAAATCTTGAGCAGTTCCAAGCGCTCGTTGAGACAACTGTCGACCTCGATGCCATCGATAACCACGAATTCCTCATTAAGCCTGAGCATAGCCAAGAACTTCAAAGCTTCAAGGAGCAGATAGACGACCTCAAATACGAGATGCAAAAGGAGCATCGCCGGGCCAGCTCAGATCTCGGACAAGAGATGGATAAGAAATTATTTTTGGAAACCCACAAGGTTTATGGATGGTGCTTCCGATTGACGAGAAATGAGGCAGGCTCGATCAGAAATCGCAAGGATTACAAGGAAATGACTACGCAGAAGAACGGTGTTTACTTCACTACCACAACCCTGAGCGATCTCAATCGTGAAGTTGACCAGGCTACCCAGAAGTACGACGCCGCTCAGACAAACCTGGTTAAAGATGTAGTGGAGGTAGCAGGTGAGCTAGGATACGATTCCACAACTGCACCCTATTTAACGCTCTGTAGGGTCGTACTGTCCTGTTTTGGAGGAACTTGCTGGTGTCCTTGCTCATCTAGATGTCATCGTCAGGTATTGCATTACACTATTGGGATTCCATGCGCCATTGCTTACATCTGATTAGTTTCGCCCACGTCGCAGTGCACGCCCCAACAGCATACGTCCGGCCGAAGATGCATCCCCGCGGCCACGGCGACAACATCCTGAAGGAAGCCCGTCACCCTTGCATGGAGATGCAGGACGACATTCAATTCATCGCAAATGACGTGACCCTTAAACGGGGCGCCTCCGAATTCCTGATCATCACGGGACCCAATATGGGCGGAAAATCTACATACATCAGGCAAATCGGCGTTATCGCGCTGATGGCCCAAGCTGGCTGTTTCGTCCCCTGTGACGAAGCCGAACTCACGATTTTTGACTGTATCCTCGCTCGCGTGGGAGCCAGCGACTCGCAACTCAAAGGCGTGTCCACCTTCATGGCAGAAATGCTAGAAACCGCCATGATTCTCAAGTCCGCCACCTCCGAGTCACTGATCATCATCGACGAGTTGGGACGCGGAACGAGCACATACGATGGATTCGGTCTTGCATGGGCAATTTCGGAGCACATCGTCAAGGAAATCTGCTGCTTCGGAATGTTCGCTACCCATTTCCACGAGCTTACCGCGCTCAGCGATGAATACAACACCGTCAAGAACCTTCATGTTGTAGCACATATCGGCGATCGTAAGGAAGAAGGCCGCGAGGTCACGCTACTCTACAAAGTCCAAGCAGGTATATCTTTCTCCGCCCCCTCCCTTCCTTCAATCTTATTCGCAGCTAACTCTCTAAGGCGTCTGTGACCAATCCTTCGGAATCCACGTCGCCGAACTCGTCAAATTTCCTCCAAAGGTAGTCAAAATGGCGAAACGCAAAGCCGACGAGCTCGAAGACTTTACAGCCAAACATTCCGAGGACGGACAATGCACGAAGGAACAGATCACCGAGGGCTCGGCGCTGCTGAAGACGATGTTGTTGGAATGGAAGGCTGCAATCAACGCGGCCGGGGAAATGTCTTCCAAGGAGAAGAAGCTTGAGCTGAAGAAACTCGCCATGGGCAAGTATAAGGAGGCATTCGAGAATGATCCGTTCTTCCAGAGCGTTAGGGCCCTTGTGTAGACGAGAAGAGAGGGAACACCGAGGGGAAACGTAGGACACACCAGTGACGCTACATAGATATACTTGTATATAGTAGATGCATCCTTCGGGCGCAGTTGGCTTAGCTTTAGTATGCACACTTTTTAATGGCAGACTGTTCTGGGACAGAGGGATATACGGATTGCTCAGCTCGTCTCAAGTATCTACATAACCACCTGGGTATACACTTATTGTTTGTATACTGTCGATCGGGGATTGCCGACTTCGAATATCTGCATACGAGCAGATGTACTACACCAGGCGGATGATCGGATCCAACCACTCACTACAGTATATCATCGGATGAGTGATGCATGGTAGTGGTAGTTTCCGGATCACCCGAAATGCCTAGCCGTGGTTGGTAGCTAGAATATGTGTGTGCTTGCTCAGAAGTTGCGACGTTGCGGGCCATCGTAAACGCACACGCAAACCAAAAAAAAAGACCTAAGATTCACGTCACTGAGTACTTACTTAGCCACCATCACCTGGTTTTGTCTTGTGCTTATCAGTTTTTTTTGTTTGTTTTTTCTATGTAACTATGTAACTTTGATGGGCGGTTGTCAAGAACGTGTCCCAGCGACGTGTCGTGAGATGACCCCAGCTGCCGAAGCCCATCTCATGTAACCGAATCCAGTCGAGCTCATCCGAAACAGACCATCAAGATGCGGCCGAGCGACGAGGTTGCACCTGGTATTGCCTGCCGATGTTATCTTTCTCATGGTCACGTTGAAAACTTCATGCGATTTGGTGCCCCGAATAAGGAAAAGAAGAAGACTCCATCAACCTTCAGAGAAGCAAAACCTCGGATATATAACTAACACCCCCTGTGGTATTCCTTTAAAAGAGCTCCGGTGATTGGAGGAGCACCTACATACTCTGACGTTACTGTAGATACATACCTAAGTACTTGTAATTCTAATCATTTCCTAATCATTTAGGGTGAGCAAAAAAAAAAAACCGAGTATCTAAGCGGGGATTTACCTCGATGCACCTGCACTGGATTCATCGAGCAAGATAAAGTAACCTTGATTCAGCCGCAACACAAGTCTCGCAGTGGGAGCTCGTCCAGCCCCTCTCTTCCTGCGTCGTTCCTTCTCGACATATCAGCCAACCAAACGACATCAACACCAGCCTGCTGCTCCCACTCTCACTATCGCTACCATCGCACACGTGCTGGCAGAACCGGTCCCTCGTTTCCGCCCCGCGCGCAGATTCGCAACACGCTCCTTAGAAGAAGAAGTAATGTCACTCTAGCTTGCCAACCAACCCGTCGGACAACTTTTTTACCAGGCCAAAAGAAGTGAAGTCACTTTGACAGACTTTGGTTTCTCTATCTTTTGTAGAAAGGGAAGCAAGCAAGAAGAGAAAGACGCGCACATTTAGCTGGCTTGCCTGCATCAGCACTGCGTTTGCCTTGTTAGAAATCAAAGGCAGCTATGGGCGACGTGATGAACCTGGATGGGGGCGTCTCCTACGCCCTTGAGAACACACAGCAGTTCTGGGACGGTACAATATCCCCCTCAATCCGTGCCAACCAGTCAAGCGATCTAGGAGGAGCGAGAACTGATAGCGAGCGACCGGCCAGAGCTTGACGACATCGTTAACGTAACCTGCGAGAATCAAAATGCCATTGACAATGCGCTGAAGGCGTATCTGAGCTTCACCGCCTGGTTCGCCCCACGGTACCTCGTTACCGACCTCGACTGGGCCAGGTGCGCCTACAAACTGCTCGGCAGCCCGCTGTTCAGACGACATAAGGGATATGTCCGCCGTAGGATGTACGGGCGCCTGAGGAAGGAACAGTCTACCCCACGGCTACAGCTGGTCGCGACGGTGTTGCTGTGTGACGGCCGTGAGACGCAGAAGGTCTTTGAACATATGCAGGAAGAGGGGCTGTTTGTCCGGCTTGTGGGGTTGGTTGGGGAGTGGAAGGAACGGGATCCTATCATGTGGAGGGTCTGCTTGGATCTGATGTACGAGATGAGCCGAATACAACGGCTCAGGGCGGAAGACTTTGGTGGGTACTGCCATGCGAGAACGGCGGATGCGGCGAGAGTCGGTATTGATGAGGACCGGATCCAGACGCTATGGACGACGGCTTCGTGAAATACCTCTTCCAATTGGTCGAAGAGGACCCGGAGGATATCGACAACGATCCATACCATTACCCGATCATTCGCATGCTAGTACGGTTTCATTCCTCGAGGTGCTTGGTGCGGCGCTGACTCGACAACGGTAGCTGGTGCTGAACGAACAATACATGCTGTCGGCGCACGCGACACCGACGACCACGAGGGGACCCGAGAGCGGCCCGACGAACAAGGTGGTAAAGGTCTTATGTTACTACGGACCCGATTACAGGACCTTTGGGGAGAACATAGTGCTGTTGATCAATCGCGAGAGTGAGTAACGACCGGACGAGAGGGCGGGGGAGCTATTGCAGGGCTTACTAGCATCGATCAGGCGAAACATGCCTGCAGCTGCTGATTCTCAAGCTGCTGTACCTTCTCTTCACCACTACGGCGACCTACGAATACTTCTACAGCAACGACCTTCGGGTACTGGTCGACGTGATAATCCGGAACCTCCTTGACCTTCCGGGCGAAGCGGAATCAGTGTGCCTATCCCTCCCCGCTTATCTTCGCTCCACTGACTCCCACAGCTCCGTCATACCTACCTCCGCGTCCTATATCCCCTCCTGAACCACACCCAGCTCCGACGCGCACCCTACTATAAGCGCGATGAAATCGTCAAGCTACTAGAAGATCTCAGCGGTGCCCGCAGCGCCCACTTCGCGCCTGCCGACAGTACTACGGTGCGACTAGTGAGTCGGTGCATGACGGTTTCATGGCTGCGGCCGCACGACGTTGGGTCCAGGCCGGAGAACCCCGCGCATAGGGTTTTGGGCATGAGTTTGGGACACAGGGGTGAGAGCTCTGCGAGCATTATTGAAGTGGCGGCACAATCTGAGAAGCCAGGCATCATGCTACCAAGCCGAACAAGAGATAGTGCGAACAACTCGAGCACGAACGGAAATGGCGGAGGTTGGGAGATTGCTGGTGAAGCATAGGGAAAGCAGCAAGAGGTACCCACCAGCTTTACTATTGTACCGCTACCGTTTGACCGTCTACCTACCTTGTTACCCGTTTCTTGCTTTGCGAATCCAAAGGACTGCTCTAAACTGATAATTTGCATGGAGCGACTGGCTTGCTTTTCCTTTCCTCCTCGCTGTTTCCGCTCCGGACTTGGATCTTTTCTATTGTTCTTTTTTTTTTCCTCGCCGCAAGGACTCTGCCTTTTCTGCTTCCGTTGCGCTTTTGGTTCTGTGGTTTGTTCGTCGTCTAGACTCAGCGCGAGTGCTAGCTTGTGATTGTCTAGTTCAACGGTCAACGTAAAAGGTTCTTTTTGCATCTGGTGGAGTCTCGTTTTGGTCGGTTGTCGAATTTACCACACATGTACGGATAACGCTGCCAATATGGATAAACCTTCAAGGAATCGAATACCTGAACGAATGCCCTTTGTCGTTTCTTGAGTGTCCCCATGAGAGCATGTGAAAAAATCTTGGCGTTGCATACAGGTTTGCCGAGTCGTCAGCAGGGGAAAAAGATATTGTATGGCTCATAGTCACTCCAACGGATTGAGGCTCCCCCTAGAAGATCCGCAACAGCCGCCAGCGATATCCACCTTCCCTCACCAGCGTCGCGTTCGAGAGCACATCAGCAATGTCAGACAGAGGAGTCGAAACCGTCAAGATATCAGTCTCAGCATGGCTACACCGCCTCACCAGCTACCTCCGGCGAATACCGCTCCTGACGCGTGCAGTCCTCGTCGCCGTGCCCATCGTTCACCTTCTGGGCTCGTGCGGGCTGCCGCTCGCCGGCATGTGGAGTCTCGATCCCGCCGTCATGGATCTCACGCAGAGTACATACCTCCTCCGCCTCCCATTCCAGCTGGGGGATAAGGGAAGGAGAGAGGGAGGGAGGAATGAAGGAAGGGAGGAAGACAAGGGGAAGGAAGAAGCGTAGCTGACGGGTGGAGCAGTGCATAGACTCAACACCTACCCCCTCATCCACACCGGCTGGATCCACGCGCTGCTGAACGTGATCGCCGTCACGCCGCTGCTGGAGCGCTTCGAGCGCGAGGTTGGAACGCTCAAGACGACACTGCTGATCGCCGGGCCGCTGGTGACGCTCCCCGCCGGCCTGTATCTCGGCATCGAGGTGTTTGTGCTCCGGGGGAGCGAGGCGGTCATGGGTGCGAGGTGCGTTCTTCCTCCCCTCCCCTCCCCTTCCTCCGTGTGCGGATGCTGACGCGGACGGCGGTGTGGGACGCGAATATAGTGCGCTGGTGTTTACCTTCCTTGCTATCGAGAGCGTCAAGACGAGCGGCTTCCAGCCGAATTATACCGTCGTCGGCTGGGAGATCCCAACCTGGTCCACGCCCATCATCTGGATGGTGCTCGCGGGCTTCCTGTGGCCGGGCTCGAACGTGCTGGGCCACTTTTGTGGGCTGATTATCGGTTATGCCTGTTTGCCCCCCCCCCCCCTCATGTGTGTGTCCATGTGCGTGTGTGGTAACTGATGCGAGGAGGCGTATAGTTGCCTGCCGCTACCTTAGACTCCTGGAGCCCAGCGAGTGGATCCTCAAGAAGGTCGAGGAGAAACTCGGATTCCTGCTGTTCCGTCTGCCGTGGTACGTCAACCTCGAGAAGCGCAGCGAGTTGAACTACATGGAGATGTTGCCCGCGGTGGGCGGCGGACCCAGGACTGGCGAGGCGTCCAGCTCCGGCTCGAGCGGTGGATTCAACGCCCCTGGTAGGCCGCTTGGGTCTGTTTAGGCGCTTTCTTGCGAGGAGAAGAAGGGGAAGGGGGGATGCGTACTTCGAGTAAATACTTTTTTTTTCGTTCGTATAACGGTTTGACGCACGGAGAGCTCGGCGGTAGCTACTATATAGGCGGGGAGAGATGAAACTGCTGTGTGTGGATTGGGATACCTCTCACGATGTATGACTGGCCTGTAGCTTGCCTTGCTTTTTTGCTCGTTGGGAAGGAAAATCTTGTATTAAATAATGTATCTAATGGAGAAGGAGGATGCTCCCCGCGGGTATCCCACCTAACGCAAACGCTCAAACGCTCAAACGCATGCACATTCTCATCACCCACCGATCACTGCCTGGGTCCACCCTTCCGAGGAGGAGGGTTCTGAAACTCCGCCAGTAGATCCCCCATATTCTTCAACCGTTTCTGCCTCATCACCGGCTTCTGTACGGGCTTCCTTTCCTCCGCCGCCGCCGCCTTCCTCTTCTTCTGATCCACAGGCTTCAAGATCCTCACAAACCTCATCTCCTGATTCGCGCTGGCAGGTTTCCTGTAGTTCCCCATCCTCACCTGCACCATCGGGCTCCTCTCGGGCGCCTGCTCCTTCTCGAGTAGTCGCCCCGCCTTCCACTCTTCGACGCCGATCTGCTCCCAGTGGCCGGCGGTATTCGCCACGCTCCAATGGCACGCGGTGAGGTCCAGCCACCTCAGCGCCGTGATCCACGTCGCGTATCCGAGCACGTTCTCGGTGACGGCCGCGAAGCCTCGCAGACTCAGGACCTCGAGACGCTGGAACCTGCGGTCGTGCACGGCGGCGCGCCCCCACGCTCTGACGACGCCGTCATCGACGCCGACGGCGCCGGTGATGTACAGCGCCTTGAGGTTGTGCAGCGCCGGGAGGACGTTGACGTCGACGCCCCCCCCGGGCTCCTCCTCGTCCTCACCGGCGCGGATCCGCAGCCGTAGCCGCAGCTTGACCAGCCAACTGTGCGTCGGCGAGGTGAGCGCGCTGATCATCGGCTGCAGACGCTCGCCGGCCGGGAGCGTGTATCTGCGGGTCTGCAGCGCGGGGAGCGTGCCGTACGCGGTCGCGAAGAGTTGCCAGTGGATCAAGGAGTCCTGGTGGCTGTTGTAGTTGCGCACCCGCCCATCAGCCTAGTCGCAGCAGCAGCAGCAGGAGGAGGAGGAGGAGGAGGAGGAGGAGGAGGAGGAGGAGGAGGAGGGGGGGGAGGAGGAGGAGGAGGAGGAGGGGGAGGAGGTGGAGGTGGAGGTGGGGAGGTGGAAGTGCTGGTGGTGGAGGGGAAGGGGTACGTGGAGCGGATGTCGTCCCATATGCACCGTCCGAGCGGATGCCAGGGCGTGGCGAGAAGCGCGTCGAGCCCGAGGTGTTCGAGGTTGCGGTTTATCGCTTGCCGCGCAAGGTACCCGAGTGAGTGGGCGCCCGTGCCATCCGGACGCTCGTCGGGGAGTCCCCCCCGCCAGGGCGCCGCGCAGCGCGGCGTTCGCACGGCCGAGACGGACGCCCAGAAGCTTGAGCCGCCGGCTCGGTGGACGGACTCCTTGTACGTCAGGCCGTCTTCGCCGGTGCGCGCGCCGGTCAGGAAACGCCGGTAGTTGGCCGTCACGCTGTCGCCTTTCGTGGCCATCGTGGGCTGGTTCCGGGTCGCGCGATACATAGTGTGCTAACTTTGGCTGGCGAGTTATGTATTAGTACGTCTCCACTATTGTCTCGCGTCACCCATCGTCGCACGTGATTTCGTCTCGTCGCTACATCCACCCTGTACCGGGGCCCGGTTTCGGGTGGAACCAACATCTGGAGTGGTGAATTATCTATTTTGAGGGGATGGAGAACCGAGGTGAAGTGAAGTGAGATGAAAATGAAGTGAGGTGACCACGACAACGAGCGCAAGACATGATGCTACATATCGCCAAAATAGGTAGGGGTATTTTGCGCTCCAGACAGGCCTGACCAATTGAGGCGTGGCTGCTCATCGCTCGGCCTTGTGTTTGTTCTCCGCAAGGATTAGCGGAAGAGCTCATCACGGCTCGTTGAATCTTTGTCACGCCCAGTTGAAACAATTATCGGAAGTCATCTGAGCAGTTCCCACTGTCGCGCAACGCGTCACACAATCGGATGGAACGCGGGATGCTGGCGAGCTCACCGCCAAGACCGAGAAAGTCAGGAGCGGAATGGCGGTCCCAACCGCAGCTAGCACGGCTGGCGTTGTAGAGCCATCTAGAGTACCTGCCCAAGTGCCTGCGCAATTTCTTACCTCGGGAGCCTCGCCATTGTAGACGGGCTCTTGTGAATCGACAGGATCGGAATGAGATGAGATCCGTACTTGGGGATTGCCTATGTGCTGTTCGATTCTCTAAGAGGCGGACAGGAAACCAATTTCAATGATGCGGGATTGTACGTAAGTATGTATTACCCCACGTGATATGACGAATCCTTGGCATTGGGTGACCAACAACCGGAACCGCCCTCCGCCAGCTATCTCTCGCCCCCCAACCTCGCCCTTAATTCTCCATCGTCCCGCCCTCCTCTTCATAACAAGGAACTCTACCGCATCACATCGCGTCCAGCTCACTTCACTTCACTTCGCCTCTGCTTTCCTTGTCACTGCACACACACACACACGTAGTCTTTCTTCACACTTCTCTACAAGCTTCATTCACGCAGCCATGAAGCCGTTTGGTATCCTCGCTGCGAGCTCGTTGATCGGCTCAGCGATGGCGGGCATCCATCGCATGCCTCTCCGGAAAGTTCCCCTTTCTGATCAACTGGTAAGCTCATATCGCGCCGAAAACCTCCAGGGGGCTTTATTAACAGCGCTTCTCCAGTCGGGCCACGATATCGACAGCCAGGTTCGCGCTCTTGGGCAGAAGTACATGGGCATCCGTCCCCAGAAGCACGAGGAAGGCATGTTCAACACGCAAGAGATCGATGGAAAGAAGGGTCACCTCGTCCCAGTATCCGTATGTACATACCGTGACTTTACTCTCGGGCGCACCTGCTAACCGCGCACTTAGAACTTCCTCAACGCGCAATGTACTTTATCATCCTCCTACGAAACCTCCGAGGCACGTTTACTGATGATATTTAGACTTCTCCGAGATCACCATTGGTACCCCACCACAGGTGTTCAAGGTTGTTCTGGACACTGGTAGCTCGAACCGTACGTACACTTCGCGTTGGCATCCGTAACCTTCGAAACTGATCCTCTTCAGTCTGGGTTCCTTCTACTCAGTGTGGCTCAATCGCATGCTACCTTCACAATAAGTACGACTCATCCTCTTCAGAGACCTACACCTCCAATGGAACCTCTTTCGAGATCCGATATGGCTCCGGCAGCTTGAGCGGATTCGTCTCTCGCGATGACATAACGATCGGAGACATTAAGATTAAGAACCAACTGTTCGCTGAAGCCACTTCTGGTAAGCTTTGGTGTGCTTCCATTGCGTCTAGCCCGCTCACATCTGTGCTTAGAACCCGGGTTGGCGTTTGCCTTTGGTCGCTTTGATGGTATCCTCGGTCTCGGCTACGACACCATCTCGGTCAACCACATCCCTCCTCCCTTCTACAACATGATTGATCAAGGTAAGCTCGACGAGCCTGTCTTTGCCTTCTACCTCGGCAGCACCGAACAGGAGAGTGAGGCTGTCTTCGGCGGAATCGATGAGAAGCACTACACTGGCAAGATGGTGAAGCTCCCTCTGCGCCGCAGGGCTTACTGGGAGGTCGACTTCGACGCCATCACTTTCGGAGACCAGTCTGCCCAGCTTGAGGGGACAGGTGCCATTGTTGACACCGGCACGTCTTTGATCGCCCTTCCCGTCACTCTTGCCGACCTCCTGAACGAGGAGATGGGAGCTAAGAAGGGCTGGAATGGACAGTACTCCGTTGACTGCGCTAAGCGTAATGAGCTTCCGGACCTCACCTTTACCCTCACCGGTCACAATTTCACCATCACCGCCTACGATTACATCCTTGAGGTCCAAGGCTCTTGTATCAGCGCCATCATGGGCATGGACTTCCCAGCCCCAGTCGGTCCTCTCGCCATTCTTGGTGACGCCTTCCTGAGAAAATACTACTCGGTCTACGACCTTGGCAATAACGCCATTGGTCTCGCCAAGGCGACATAAGTGTGCGATGATTTACAGGCTTGGTGTACTGTAGGATGACCCCATGGGCGGAGAATGGAGTGCGCTGAGTTGGGTGGGAGACGTTTAATGCATTGTTCCTTGGATTGGGTTTTTCTTGTGGGTTTCTGTATCGCTATCCGATCGATTTGAGTCTTTTTCTCGTTGCACGACTGTGTGTTGCTTGTGGAGACCGAGCCCGCGCTAGAGCCAGCGTAAGGCATCTATTGGAGCTGAAATTGTAACAATACCTTGTTCGAATGCAATTGAACGTGATTTTACGATAATGCTAAAGTGACCGTGGATGCACCACTGGTACATAATAAGTGGTTTCGGACAGTAGTTCCTCCGCCCGACTGGTGGTGTAGCCAAGGTCTACAGGTGGGGTTACGCGCGTACTGTTTCACGTGATGCCTGCTGGCTGGCACACGCAATGGGTATATAGATAGTACCTATACGAGCTCTCCCTGCACAGAATACGGCCGTTATCGATTGGTTGCCATGCCATCTAGAGTAAATCCCTGTGGTTAGATGGGTTAACGGGTTTGTCTTGGAGGGAGGAGATGGTCAGGCTGACGAGCGGTTGATGCCATTACAAGGTCTAGATTTGTTCAATAGAATATAATTCACAATTCATCGCATTTTATCGACCGTCTGCAGACTAATCGAGGTCGAGGTTCTGGCAGTGGCTAGGAGCCGGTTATCGCTGTGATCTATTACCTAGGTCGCACGCGATTAATGAAAAATAAAATAAAAAAGGCTTCTATTATCGCAATAGGATTGTAGAATATGGTACATAAGTCCTGAGATTATAACGAGTTTCTTTTTTCTCCTTTCAAAGAGTTTGCTATTAACTCACGAAAGTGCACTCGCATCCTTCATGCGATTTACCTTGCCAAGTCCCACTAACCGCTGGCCTGTGCATACCGTCAAAAATTATTTGCAAACTGGACGTTCGATTTCACTCAGTTACATACCTCTCCCAACGGCCACGCGAAGCAGCAACCATGGTAGAGCAACGCATCAAACGGCGCAAGACCGACTCCAAATCCTTTGTAGCGGCCTCGCAACCTACCAAACAGAAGAAGAGTGAAAGAAACGACGAGGTTGCCTCTCCCCCACCATACTCATCGCCGGTGCCGGCAGAGGAGGAGGAGAAGACGGAGGCGGATGAGGTGGGGGAACAGCCGGTTGTTAAGTCGTTCAAGGATCTGGTATATATTCTCACCTCTGTGCCCGTGTTATTGGAAGAGATGAGTTGGCTGACAGGATTGATCGCGGAATATAGGGTGTAATGGATTCACTTTGCGATGCCTGCTCGACTCTCGGCTTCAAGAACCCCACGCCTATTCAAGCCGAATCGATACCCGTGGCGCTCGAGGGCAAAGACCTGATCGCTCTGGCCGAAACCGGATCCGGAAAAACAGCGGCGTTCGCACTCCCAGTTCTACAGGCGCTCTGGGATAACCCGGTTGGGCTGTTTGCTTGTATCCTCGCGCCCACGCGAGAATTGGCTTTCCAGATCGCGGACCAGTTTGAGGCCTTGGGCGGTGCCATCGGTGTGCGGTGCGCTGTGATCGTCGGCGGTATGTCTAATATGGAACAGGCGGTAGCACTAAGCAAAAAGCCACACATTGTCATCGCTACTCCTGGTCGTCTCCTCGACCATCTTACCAATACCAAGGGCTTCTCGCTGCGGAACCTCAAGTTTTTGGTCCTTGATGAGGCGGATAGGCTGCTGGACATGGACTTCGGTCCTACCATCGACAGCATCCTCAAAGTGATCCCCAGGCAGCGAAATACCTACCTGTTCTCCGCAACGATGACCTCGAAAGTCGAGAAGCTCCAGCGCGCCTCCCTCAGCAACCCCGTCCGCATCTCCGTCTCAAGCAAATACCAGACCGTCTCCACGCTGATCCAGCGTTTCCTCTTCATTCCCCTGATGCACAAAGACACCTACCTAGTCTACCTGATCAACGAGTTCGCAGGGCAGACAATCATCGTTTTCGCTCGCACCGTAATGGAAACCAACCGACTAGCTCACCTCCTCCGCGAACTCGGCTTCAAAGCTGTCCCACTAAACGGCGATCTTTCGCAATCCGCCCGTTTAGGTGCTCTGAATAAATTCAAATCCGGTAGCAAAAACATCCTGATCGCCACCGACGTTGCCGCAAGAGGTCTCGATATCCCCTCGGTTGACTGTGTCATCAACTTCGATCTGCCGCAGGACTCAAAGACATATATTCACCGAGTAGGACGTACAGCGCGTGCGGGACGCAGTGGAAAGGCGATCGCCATCGTAACTCAGTACGATATCGAGCTGTTCCTGAGAATTGAGAACGCTCTCGGTGAAAAGATCCCGCCGTTTGAGGTCGAGGAGAGCGATGTGTTGATCTTTAGTGAGCGTGTGGGGGAGGCCCAGAGGGAGGCCGTTAAGAAGGTTAATGAGGATAAGGAGAAAAAAGGACGAGGAAAGGGCGGCCGCAGTGGCGGAAGGGGTGGACAGGGTGGCCACGGTGGCCACGGTGGCCGCGGTGGCTCCCAGTCTACACGCGGTGGGAAACGTGGGAGGGATGATCGTGAGGAAGAATAGCAGCATAGGCAGCGGATAGCAAAACAAATCTAAGATTCTCCTTCGTCCGCCAACTCGTGGATTGAACCATACCATTTGTACAGGCCATGCCCGTGGTTCTTGTATTTGGGTGCGTTTGCTTTGTTGCGTTGACACATTTGACTGGTAAACAGTTCGAGTCTTGCGCTGAGACTGCACCCAGCCCGTGATATCACTCAAGTCAACAATCAAGAAGTTCCTATTACCTCGAACTGTATGTAGACCTTGGAGTCGGGCAAGTCTAAGATATTCTACTATCAACCATCCGACCTCTCAGTTGCGATGGCACGCGCTACGCTGTGGTGTGAAGACATGGGGTCTGGCGCATGACGTGCAGTTCCCTTATGTACTGTATTATCTCATGCAAGACGCATAGGATATATGTAGTTTTTTCTGGCGGAAAGCGCAGTCTTGGCACTGAATAAACATGCACTAGTGCGCTTATGGCTAGCGCACTGTATCTTTTTTTTAAAAACCATCACGGACTCCATTTCGGCCGAGAGAGCACGTCTCTCGACCAATAGAACCCACCACACAACAAGACAACCACCAATGGGAGTAGAATTGTGACATTCGATGGACAGTATGGGAATACAAATATTGATAGGAAAGCTGATGGTGCCAGGACAGCATCCACGATCATGGCTCCCCGCCGCCGGCGTCTCCATCCTGCCAACAAAAGTCATACCCAACACCATCATCCTCGTCAGATTCCTCTGCATCAGCGGTTGGATACATAGTCCCGAATCGCGCTCTCTCAGTGCCAAGACGGCACTTACCGCCAAAAAAAAAATACCATTAGATAATACGGTAGATATACACCTGGGTGGGTACTTATGTATCTGAGTAGATCCTATGCGGGTGCTTGCGGGTCCATCGGCGTGCGAGTGTAGTTCTTTGTCCGGAGAAAGAAGTGAATTTTACACCTTCAAATCAGTTCCTCTCATAGAATATTCGAATTAAAGCTGGTGTTTGCTTGCTTTGGGGTGATCTGAAACATACATACTTAGGTGGTGAGAGCTTGGCTTTGGGAGCTGATCGGCTGATGAAGTCGCCGATAGGCTGCATTACATTCATGTAGCTGACCCTTCAACCTTTCCCCTACCGCAACTCCTATACCTTCTTCACCCTTCGTCATCAAAATTTGATTCAGCACATCGTAACAACGATGCGCCTCAAGATCCAGGCTCCTTCTGGCTCCTATGTCCTCACACTCGCCGAGGATTCGACGGTTTCGACGCTTCTCTCAGACATTCGGTCTAAAGCCTCAATCACAGGCGATATTGATGTAAGAAGTGGTTACCCACCTCAGCCACTTCACCTCAGCGATTACTCCCCGTCTATGCCGCTCCGCGAGCTTCCTGTCAAGCTGGAGGGAGAGCAACTCATCGTTTTCAGCTGCGGGGCTTCGAGCAGCCTGAAGGGAACGGGCGTAGGAGCAATCAAGAAAGCCGTGCCGAAGGAGGAGGGGAAGAAGACTGGGGAAGCAGCCACTAGGCTTTACGAAGCCAGCAACAATCGAAGCGGTGGCAGCGAAGTACCATTTTCTTTTACCACCGGAGCTACCAAAACCTCGCAAAAACCGATATCGCTTTCCCGCGCCGTACCGAAAGCCAACAAAGACGATCCGCCGGACGTGAGACTTTCCAGCGGACGTGGCACGGTAGTGCTGCGTGTCATGGAGGATGACAATTCGTGTCTATTCCGTGCACTGAGCTATGTCATGACTCGCAATGTGATGTCGGTAGATGAGATGAGGCAGCTGGTCGCTGGTTCTATACAGGAGAACAGAGACAAATACTCTCAGCTAGTCCTAGAGCAGGAGCCTGACGCTTACTGTGAATGGATCAAGATGGAGAGCTCCTGGGGCGGCGGAATCGAATTGGGCATTTTGGCGGAGTTCTTTGATACGGAGGTGAGCTTTGCTACGGGTGTTGGGGGCGAGGGGAAAAATTCTAACGAATGACACTCTAGATTTGCACAATCGATGTGGCGACGGGAAACCTGATGCGTTTCAGTGAGGGAATGCCGAGAAGAGTTATTGTTGTTTACAGCGGTATCCACTACGACGCGCTAGCACTCTGCCCAGCTGGTTCATCCATCCACGACAACGAACAGGACGAGCTGGTCTTCGACAACGACGATCTGGAGATTGTTGCAGCTGCCAAGGAACTCTGTCTTAAACTCAAGAAGAAGCACTACTTCACTGACACCAACTCTTTCACGATCACGTGCAACGTCTGCCAGGAAACGATGAAAGGCCAGAGAGAAGCCGTAGCCCATTCTACGGCTACGGGCCATTACTCGTTCAGCGAGGCCTAGCTGTGCATGGACCTGAGATCTAACTTGGGACTTGACATTAATGGGGGGACTCGACATCAATGGGGGGCATGGATGATGGTAGTGTGTAATTAGGATGGTTGGACTTCACGTTCTGGGATCTTGATTGATTTTTGATTCTTGCTATACTCGTTGCATGGTGGCGTTCGCTTGTTTGTGGGAGTAGAGTATATCTTGTCTGGTTGTCTTCTAGAAGTTCACGGATGGCGTGTCAAGTCGGTCATACTTTGTTATCATGGATAGCGTGAATTCGGCAGCATAGGGTAGGGTGCAGTGTTGATCTACGGATGTTGCAAACTCCCGAGTTTCCGTTACATATCAAAACGGTCAAAATACGTATTTTTCACCTTTGGATGCGTGTCTGACGGGAGAACTGCGTTTTCTTTGCCCCCCTTCACTATGCAGTAGGTAGCTTTGAACCGGGAGCTTTCACTTACATACTGGCCATGGGCAATTTTTTTATTTTGTCCCTAATTGCGTGCGACCCATCTAGACCATGGCGATGTACACACTGTCCGACCCCGACCTCGATTCGCCTCGAGGTTCTACCAGCTGAAGACAGGTCACTGCCTCACCGGGCAGTACCTACATTGGACGAAGAATCGGCCCACTGCCCAGTGCTGGTGGTGCTGATACCGGACGCAAACCCGGGATCACCTCTCAAGGTGTGTCCCGAGTGGAAGGCACAGCAGAAGATCCTGTGGGCAGAGGTGCAGAAGGAGAGTGGGAGGAGGAAGAGCCGGTGCAAGGTCCGGGACCTCCTTGCCGACGGGAGGTGCAGCCAGGCGGTACTACATATGTATGTAAACTTCCTCTCTGCTGGATACGGGTGTGGGAAGGCTGGTCCCGGCTGAAGAAGACGCGGGAAGCGGGGTGTCGGAATGGGGGGGCGCAAGAGGCGGGAAGGGGGAATTGGGTGTCACTGTTCCTACCCACGCCCTCCTTCATGGCATCCGTGGAGGAGGATTAGGGGATGGGATACGATTTCCTTTGTTCTTTCTTTTGTTCGGATTCTTTTCCTTTGTGGTTTCATTGGTGCGCGTCATATCTTCTTGGCTGCAACGTGCCGCCTCGCGCGGACAGCAGAAGGGAAACCCTGACAAAAAAGTGCACCGATAGATAGTCTAGAAAGGCTGTATGCATGCAAGTATGAATAAACAACCCCCCCCCCGACCTTGATAGTCTGTAGGTGAACGGCGGGCCTAAGAGAGCACAAGCTGGCTCAGCCAGATCGCCGAGCGCTAAGCGACGCATCCATTAGTCATGCCCTCCATAGAGTATCGGCCACTGGACCCCAGCGCGTCATGCTGGAGGAGTGGAAAGCGCCCATAGATATGTACATACATACATATAGTACATACAAGAAAAAAACTCGTCCCTCGCCCCGGGAGGCGCTAACAGTGAGACTTTAACCATTGGTGGCATGTGAGATTCCGTCACTTAGTTTTGTGCGTTTCGCGCTTGTATGTAGTTACGACTGCTTGTCACGGGTTTGGATGGAGAAAGCAGAATTGAATTCCCCGTATTTTTGAGTTGATATGTGCCACACGCCAGAGACAAGTCTACACCTATCTACGCTTCGATCTCCATCTTGCGCGCCTCCTCGTCCAGACGCTGCTGCTCTTTGCGGAGATCGCGCGCTTCGTAGAAGAATGAGCAGCCGATACCCGCCGCCGCGTCGGCCTCCTTCTGGCTGTAGGGCTCCTCCCTGAGCATGCGGACCCTGCAATCCCCCACCACCGTCAGCGTCCAGCTCGCGCTTCGTGGTTAAACGGGCGGGCTAGGGCGAAGAGGATGTACCCACCGTCGCTTGTGGTTCTTTCCCCTCTTGTGCTCGCGAAGGTTGTGTTCCTGCTCAAAGTACTTGGAGCACTCGACGCAATGGTGGATTCCCATCGCGGGCTTGTCTTCATCGGGGACCAGCGCCTTGAATTGCGCCAGCTGTCGTGGGTTCCGGAGGTCGCCATGGATCTGGTCGAGGTCTCTACGAGATCGCGTACAAGGTAAGTACTGGAGTGGGGGAAAGCGGGGGGAAAGCAGGAAAGCGGGGGGGGGGGGGGGGGGGGGGGGGGGGGGTGGTTGTTAAAAAAAATAAAAAAATAATATAAAATATAATAATTTAACAAAAAA
>Ga0307516_10002362_pt1 | contig 25298 bp, 35 predicted proteins | sample 19_EM_MG_FD_203310 | JGI IMG/M metagenome (GOLD analysis project Ga0307516, IMG submission 203310) | Populus trichocarpa ectomycorrhiza microbial communities from riparian zone in the Pacific Northwest, United States - 19_EM | ecosystem: Host-associated > Plants > Roots > Unclassified | place...
ATCTATCCATCTACTGTGGTCGCCATGAGGTCAAGCGTGGGCAGGAACAGTGGTGTTGGGCCCCCCCCCCCCGGCGGGGGGGGGGGCCGCCCCCCCCCCTGAAGGCTGAAACGCTCGAAGGGCTGCGACAGCACGGACTTCGAACTCTGTCCCGCTGGGGAATGTATGCAATATAGAGTAGATATGACATGTGTGTTGTGTGTTGTGTGTTGTGTGCATGGTGGCGGTGGCTGTTGTATGTAAAGTACGGTGCACACGTAGGTACTCACCGGGCTCCTGCAGCGGGTCCGTATCGACGTCGGCGAATGGAGTTTTCCTCCCGACCGGGATCGATCGCGAGGCCGGTAGCCGTTCCATACCGAACGTGGGCGCGATGGCTATCTACACTCACGCAACGAGTCGCCGTCGCTCATGCTGTTCGCCGTGTCCTGCGTCCTTCCGCAGAGTGGGTCACGGGTTGGCCCGTGCAAACGCGATAGACGCCCGGAATCGTATGTAGTTGAGGGGAAACGCGCCGCGGAGGGCCAGACATCCTTTGGCATTGGATCGGTACACACGCACCATAGGGAGCCCCCTTACATTCCGGGGCCCGCCCAGGATGAGCTCCCCCTGGCCTCAGCGCTCCTCGCATTCCCCGCGATCGGACGACGGGGGTCGGCGGTCTCACCAAGAGCGGAAGTGAGCCTTCGATATTGGTGTTCGGCGTTCTCGTCTGCGTACGTACATATGTAGGCGGAGAGCGCGAGGCCCCGCCCGTTTCGCGCTTTCATTTCCCGTGGATATCATAGATGCATATCATATGATGAGCATGAGCTCCCGGCGGGGGCCGGGCTCTCTGGCCTCCTACCCTCTCTGCCGGCGAGGAATGCAGCGCTTAAACGTGCTGTGGCCAGCTGTGCCCTCGTGTTCGAGAAGAAGGATCCGGTCCCTGATATCTCACGACCGACCAACCGCAACCGCAACCGCAACCGCCGCGACGGACGACCGTGCTGTCGACACGCGCGCGGAATCTGCTTGCCTCCCGTGAGCGGGGAGAGAGGAGAGATGGAGTTGTGATGTGTTGTGTGAACATATATACGTAAATATCGTATGTGCCCAGCCATCGTCGGCGAGCATCCTACAAAGACTCCCGCTGACGGCTCCGTGACGCGATCCGACCAGCCTGCTGTTCTTTTGCTTCCTTCCTTCCTTCCGGTGGACGGAACTCCTCGTCCGCACGGCAACGAGCACCCTACCGAATTGTGAGGTTGAGGTCGCAGATTAGACTTTCCGCCTCGCGCCAGCCCCCAACACCACGGTAACCCCCCGCGATTGGCTCGTGGAGGGGGCTGTTTGCTCAGTAGCACATAAAGTAGACGGAGTACCGGTGCATGGACGAGGGGGGGATAGTTACATTTGCATTTTGCGGTTCTTTTCTGCAGGGTCGCGTGGAAAAAATAAAAATAAAAATCCAATTGGATGTGTGAGCCGCAGCTGGGGGGCTATGATGTTGCGTGACAGTGAACAGAAGTACATAAGTACATACATACGTATGATGTAGGTACATAGCGACATGCACGACTCCACTGCGCCGTGTCCACTGCGAGGATCAGGGAATACAGAGCGGGAGAATCGGGAACGAATGCGGAATGGAAATATCTACATACTCTACATACATTTGTGCGTGGTAGGGGGCGAAATCCCACTCTTTGCGCCGAACGACGCAGCGACAAACAACCACAGCCCCTCTCCGACAATGCGGTATCTAGTCTAGTTAACTATGTATTCCGCAAGGTGTTGCGGGATGGCCGCCGGCGAGGACCTGCGCGACGGTCGAAGTCCGACCGCACGACATGGACAGATGTGCGGTCGGTCGGTGGGTGGTGGTGGGTGGTGTGGATTGCTGACGCAGCCTTGGCACGGACTCTCACCGGCTACTCCACATACATAAGCGCTTTCGGACACAAAATTTGCTGATGATTAGGTGATCGTTCGCACTAGAGTACATATGTAGATATCTACCCCTAAGATATGTACCCCCCATTGGGTCGCCCCCACCCCAGCAAATCACAGCGGGATCGTGACGCGAAACGCATTGCGCCGCCTCTCCTGGTTGTCTCCTCGGGAGACGGCAATAGAGTGCATTATTAGGACCGGCACATAGAGCACAGCTGGTGGGACGTCTATAGCTAGAGAACTTCTACTCCACGAGGTATGTATGTACACGGCTCGAGTGCATGGAGCAGGTATCTACAGATCGGAGCCCTCAACGAATGCACTCTATGCAGCCACAGATCGGGACGACTGCCTGGAATCAAGTCCAGCCTGAGCCTCATTCTGGGCGAAAGAATAACGTCAGATACTCCGCTCACATTCCCACATACAGCTGGCGATCGCCGGTATTTGCTCTCGACGACTGAACGGCTATCTACGCAAGGGGACGCACGATGGGCGAGGAACAGCGGGCATTGGCAGGAAGACCGAAGTGTCGAGGTTAGTTGCTCGAGCGGCGTACTCGGGGAAGCGCAGGAATTCGGATGTGGACGACTAGACCAGAGTAGGAGCTTGGTGGCCCTACATACCCAGCTGACCAGCGTGGTTGCTGTGGCCCCCAAAGACTGCCCAACCGCGCTTACTGTGCAGTGAGACTGACTACGTACATAGACACTGGTGCTGGATGATACATACTTGTGTATGTACATAGAGTAGTTACCTAACGACATGCTTGTTAGGAATCGCCGCCCCGACACGACACAACACGACACGACACCTATCCAAGCTTCGAGCTTGTGGGGCGTAACTCTCCTCCATGCGGCTAGTGTCGAGAGTCCAGAGTCCAGACCCACAGCCCGCGGAGGCGCAGAGGTGATGACTCCGGGCGGGACGGGATGAGCGCTTTTCGTATCTATCTGCCGCTCCAGCTTGCGAGCATGCGGGGACGCGATCTCGCGCACTTGGTTGCACAGCGTACATAAGGCTTGTGCTGCCACCACAGCCACTCATCTGCATCGTCCATATGCCTTTGATCTTGATCCCAGGTAATACTCGCCCCCCCTCCATCGGGAACGAGAATTCCTGCGGTGGAGCACAGCAGAGTACAGCAGAGTACGGCAGAGTACGGCAGAGTACGGCAGAGTACATCGGAATCACTGCTGCCACATCCAGTAATCACTGGCACACTTCGCCCGCCCTCCTGCTGGGCATGCCACCCGCACCAGGTCCCAATATTATGAACAGTCCACCGGGCCGCTGGCTGTCGTATCGCTCCCAGTCTCTCACTCTTATTCCTGTCCCTGCGGTCCTTCTCTTGCAATCCTCCCATCCCTCCCCAAACACCACTCCTTATCCCGGTTACAGACCAACATTCCAGCGATGAGAGCTCTCCTGCTCGTTGGCCTGCTCCCATTCGTGGCCGCAATGAACGGGACGAATTGTATGTATTGAGCGGTTCCCCTTCCTTCGTTCTGTCCTTCGTTCTGTCCTTCGTTCTCCTTCTTTCGTCCCTTCGGTCACTCGTCCTCGCCGCTCTCCATTCGTTCACTCGGGGCCACCCAGCGGCACATATTTGCTTGTCCTGGACTAACACGATGTCGTGCGCTTCGTCGACAGGCAACACCACGCAACCGTTTGCGATCCCGTACGCAAATGTCACGGTGATCGACACGCCGGCGCCAATAAATGCACCACACAAGTCCCTCGGGCTGATATTCGGTATTGCCCTCGGCCTCCTCGAGGCGTCGGGATATTGACGGGCGATCCTGTAGGCGGCGCGCGGAAACTCCTGTCGATGGGGTTCGGAACCACGGCGAACTCGACCTTCGTACCCGATTCGGACAAGCTGTGCAATCCAAGTAGTCCCGAGTTGAAGGGATGTATCTTCTGGCGAGGAGGCGTGTTTACTCCGGGTCGGAGCGACTCGTGGGTGAAGGATCGGCGGACGTCCGACTACAACGGAAGCGCTTCGAACGATGGGTGGGACTTTCTGAATGCGGAGAAGTATAAAGGTTTGTGGTGGTGGCAGTGGTGTGGCTTCCGGAACACGATATCTCGTTGGACGATGGCTGATCCCGCCCGGCACATTATAGCGTTGGGAGACGACCCTTTGACGAACTTCACCCGGGGTTGGGATACCGTGGACTTGGGCGAGAAGACGCTGCCTGCGTATCCCTTCTCGGTTATTGAGAGCTCGGACTTTCCTTTCGGGTACGTTTGGATCACTCTGCTGTGCGATGGGCTCTGTTTGCTAACCTGAGTGCAGAACCGGTATGGTACGTAGCGAAGAACAATGCAAACGAGAACAGAACTCGGCTAACCTCCACCCAGGTTGGGCTGGCCTCAGATAGCGTTTTCCTACGATCGGCCGTCGGCTCTGGGCTTGCGCCCTCCAGGTCTTGGGGATTCTACTATGGCACCAACGGCGATAACGAAACCCCAGGAGAGCTCGTTGTGGGGGGATACAATTCCGCCAAGACGTCTGTCTTGGATTTTACCAACTACACGCTCTTCCCCAACAAGGCTCAGCCTTGTCCGCTGCAGGTGACAGTGGAGAGCATGAAGTGGGGAACTAAGGATCTGATGGCCGGTCAATGTGTGTAACACCCAAGTTTTTCGGTGTGAACTTGGGCCGTGGCTGACTGGGTGATAGCGAGCTTTATGGCATGTTTGGAACCCGCATACTGGACCATGATCCTCCCCCTGCAGGTCCAGAAAAACTGGAACACAAGCATCATAGACGACTACGACTACGACTTCTGGGAGCAGACGTGGGAATACTTCAAGTACAATGAAACGTCGGCCTCCAACTTCCCCGATGACGATTTGGTGATCACCCTCGAAAAAGGGTTCACTGTCAATATTCCCAAAGGCGAACTATTCGAAACGGCAATGGCGATCAATCAGACGGCCGGTGGTTGGGTCAAGCAGCCAGGTAAGACGTAGACCATTCGCGTGCCTCGCATCCCGGTTGACACGCGTCACAGGTCGCATCCAAACGAAGCTCGGAACGGCAGGATTCGCACCTGGAGTAGAGCCGAAGCTCCCGTTCCTCGGCGGGCCATTCCTGAGCCAGGTGTATCTCGCCGTGGACTACGAGAACAACCAATTCTCTCTGGCGAAAATGACCGGCAAGTCGACCGGAACATCTGGGTTGCGCCAGCTGGGCTGCGAAGAGGCCTCCCCTATCGCGGACAGTGATCCAGGAAAGAACAACACCGGCACAATCGTGGGTGGATCTGTTGGCGGTGTACTGGGCCTGCTCGCCATTCTGGGAGCTTTGTTCTACTTCCTCTTCTACCGCAAGCGCAAGGCGCAGCCCGCCGCATACACATCGGCAGCGGCAGTGGAAGACAAGAAGGAACAGCCCGAGGTCCCGCCATATACTTCCCCCTACCAAGGCTCGACACACGGAGCCTATCCCCCGCCACCGCCGACAGACAACGGCAACTCGCCCTACCCGACCTACAGCAGTCACTACAGCGACAGAACCGCTTGGTCGATGTCCCCGCCACCACCACAGGGACAGTTCCAAGATGCAGTTATGCTCCCGTCCTCTCGGCTCGACCCTGTCGAGATCGGGCCCGGGGTATCGGAAATGCCCGAGGCAGGGTACCATGCGCCTTCGTCATCGCCCTCTGCTCCTCCATCACCGCCGCCAGCAGCGACGAGGACGTGATTTGGTTTCTCGCTTCATATTCAGTTTTTCTTCTTTGCTTTGGTGTCTCGGGGGGTTTCTTTGATTTGGTTGCTTTCCATGAGTGAGAGAAAGGGGTCTACTCTATTTGCTAGTGCTCTATGCTCTGCGGTTTGTTGGATATCTAGTGACGCATAAGCGATCTCTATCTATTAACTAATTGAGTAAAACATGAAGAATCCAAAATACCATTGTCAACGGCTCAAGACCTGCGCTTTCATGGTATATCACCCGGTTGAAACTTGAGTAGCGTACCGATCTCTTTCAAGGAACCGCTGGTTTATCGCCATGATCTAGATAGGTCGCATGCGGTTAATGACAAACAGGAAAAGGAAACGCTGGTTGTTGCTTATCGCCATTGGCTCATCGCAAAGCCCGGTTGTAGCAACAACAGGGTTGCAGGTCTGGTTCGGTAGAGACTGTTTTCGCGCACCAAAATCTGAGAATTGAGATGCCGCGACGGGACCTTACAGACGGCAGTGCAAATGACGGTGGCTATCACCCGCCGGTATCCCCGTCCCAGGGATATACGCGGGGGAAGGTCGTTTTCCGAGCCAAGGGGCCTTTGGCCGTCTTTGTGTGTGCACCTCTTTGTGTGTGCACCGCAAAGCCGGCGGAGCTCGAGCGGTTTCGGGCAGGACGGAGCAGGACGGAGCCGCGGTACTTTGTGACGTGAGACTGGGGAAGCTAATCCGCACACGACACAGGCCGCCAACGCAAGGCAGCGCAAGGTAAGGCAGCGCAGAGGCAAGGCAAGAAGCTCGATAATCTGCGCTACGAATCGGTAAGCAGGTTCAGGCGTCCCACGACGCGAGCAAGTGATGCCAGTGTTTATGTACCTACATGTTACGGCATATCTAGTAGTGGGGCGGGGGGAAATCGCGGTGCTTTCCCGGATCCCCGCGCCAAAACCTGGACCGGCGGAAGATGTTCTACCGGCCTTTTATGTACACCCCCCCGAGGGCCAAAGGGAGAGCCGCATAGCTAGACTCGCGGACGGATATGGGTTGGCGTTGTTGTTGGCATTCACCGTAGTCTGGAAAGGCTTATATCTAGATGCGAAATAAAATTGATGCCACATCAATATCCACTTCGCAAAGCGCGTAAAGGTGAAGCGCATGAGGATTTACCTTGACTTCGAAAACCCCCAAACGTACCGTCGAGCTTGGCGGGGGAATATGTAGTCGCGCTCTGCATATGTAGCGGATTACGTAAGGAGATAGATAAGCAGACGGCGTAGCAGCGCTTGACTTACGTACACTCTGGTATACGTAACTGGCGTGGTGGGTGTTTTATGTGAGCTGGCGATATATTCAGCGCGGGCATCGATCCCGTCGATGGCCCGATGTCAGCGGCATTAGGCAGTGTGGTGCGCGGTGATCGTGTGAGGACCTCTTTTTTCTTTTCTTTTTCTGGTGGCTTTTTTTTTTCTTTTCTGTTTACTAATGAAGTGGATATGTATTCATTATTAACGTGCCTAATCGCATGCGACCCTGGATCATGGCGACATACACACTGTTCTGCCCTGGCATGTCCCAAAAGAAAAATACAAAAGAAAGAACAAAAGAAACACTCCTTAACTAATCCTCACCTCTCGTCCGCGAAGACGTCCCGGAACTTGAAGCGATCCTTGCCCCTCCAGGTGCCCCTCCGCACCTCTGCCCACAGGATTTTCTGCCGGCGCTCCCAGTGAGGGCAGTTCTTGAAAGGATGCCCCTGCAGTGGCACCCGCGGGTAGGGGTTTTCTTTTTCTACATACATATGTACGTAATACTCACCCCGCCGTTTGAATGAGTTCGTGGGATCATGTGCTGGCGGGGCCCCCACGTCGTGTATTGCTATCCGATTCGCTGAGTGCGGCTGGGATAGATTCTCCTTGTTCCCTTCTTTTGACGCCCTCATGAGTGAAAGCCGCCGAGTGATCGCGGGTGATCCGGCCGGCGTCGGCAGCACGTGACGCGGAGCCTCGTCACCAACCGGCCCTTCGGCCCGTTCGGCCGAGCTAGTAGCACAGATCGTGCAGAGACCATCCAGTCTGCATCCACCCACACCCCCTGCCATGCTGCTTGCCGCTTCTGGAGAAACCCTCTCGTTTTAACTCAAGCTTTCGTGCCTCACTCAACCCTCAGCATGTTTCCGCGAACCACCGACTGAGGCATCTGGAGACAGCCTTCCGGACACAGCCCGATACAACGATACAACGACGCTCTCGCTTGTCGGCGACGAATAGCTGTCTCGAATCCCGCCAACGAGAGAAGCCCTCGCGCAAACATCTGCCTCCACAACCCTCCCATGCCCCGCCGCCGCAAACGTGCAAACTGTCGATTCGCCTGACACGCCTTCCGAAACCATAGAAAGAAAGCCCCGTCGTTGCGCCAACCCTCCGCCCCCATAGCAACCGGCCGTCTCCCAGTCCCCGTCGCTCCACGCCCACGACCACGCCCAACGGTCCGGCTGGTAAGAGCTTGTTGTGGTCGGTCGGGCGGGGAGTTCTTCTTGCGGTACTGTTCTGGGAGGAGTGGACACTTCACCTGTTCGACGCCGGGTGGAAACGAGCGGCTGACGCCGAGAGGACGCCATCAGCTGCGAGGCGGGGAAAGAAACCCTGAGCGGCGAACGGCGGGGGGCCTTGTAGGAACTTATACCTGCCTTGCTGTACGTAGTCTGCGCACAATCGGGATGTGTGGCTCCCCCTCTCTGATGTGCTTCTCAGCGCTCTCCGTTCGTTCATCCATCCATCCACCCATCCGTCGCCGCAACCAGCACTGTGCCTCTTCGCTTTGCCGGCGAACGGAGACTCGTTGCAACATTTGTACCCGCTCGCTGTCGTTGAAGTACCGGTGGCCCGCAGGGATAGCAACCAGCGGACCTCCAACGCCAGATCCATCCCGCACCCCAATCGCTACCCCTCGATCCTCTCGCCGCACGTTTCCCGAGCAGCTGGGTCGTTTCGCATCCCACAACCATCCAATATCCTCTCATCCACTCTACTTCCCGCAGCAGCAAGCGCGCACCCTGAGCGAATTTGTGCTCCGTTTGGAAAATACATCCTGCCCCTCCCTTTCCCCGCCACGCACCTTGCTCCGTGCTTGCAGAATACATCCTTGTCTTCCCGAGCAAACGAGAGACGACAGTAAAATAAAATAAAAAAAGGAATTAGGCTTACCTGGTGCGTCCTCCGGATTCGTTGAAGCACCTCGTCCACGCATCCACGTCGCGAGGAGAGCTGCGTTGGACTTATATAGCTCCTCTAGCAGTCACCAATCATGCCGTACTGGAAGGGCGAGAAATGGGCCTGGTGAGTGGCTGATGCGTGCTGGTCTCCTCCCCGATCCGAGCCAAACTGACGTCGGTCTCCGTCTCTTCGGCAGCTACTCTTGCACCAAAGGTCATCGCAGTTCAAAATGCACTCACTACGACAGGATTCTCTACAAGGTGCGCAAGCCCGGAAGGCCTCTCAACAATTGTCCACATGTGCTGCCGGACTCGATACCACCAGGGACGTTTGTCAACACGTCGGCGGAGTCTATGGCCAATGGAAACCCTCCCAAGGAGGCCTGCAACTGTAGGAGTGATCTCGTGCAGGTTGCCATACCCAAAGGTAGACATTCCTCTCTTGTGTTGCTTTCGAAGCAAGGACACGTTTGCTTGGGTTGTACATCGCTGCACAAAGTATCGGTTACTGACATGATGCCCATAGCGAAGAGCTGCTCGTGTCTGGAACAAGAAAGCTTGAACGCCATCCAACCCCCGCCGCCATCCACACCCCTACCCATGGTGCCGGAAGCGAATGATACCATGCAAAACGGAGTCAAGAAGGGCCGAATCGGCAAGCGAGCCAACTCGCGGCGGAAGAAAAGCACAGTCTCGGAAGAGGCCATAGAAGCTGCCGAGTCGGAAGCGGCCCAGGCGGGATCGGAGAAAGCAGGTATGCCCAACGTGGGGGGAAACGGAGTGATCGTCTTGAGCAGGACGCCATGCACCGACCCTGGATGGCAAGGCTTCGACGTCCTCATTGGTCCCGTTGCTACCCAACAGGGCGTCAGCGTTATGAAGCGACTCGTCTCGCGCGATGATCTGCCCGCGGACCCGAATCAGCCGTTTGGCCAGACAGTGTCGGAAGCGAACAATTACTGGCCGCAGCGGATGCCAGGAGCTCCACTTGTCTCTCCAACGGACGGCGGTATCAACCATCTTTCACTGTCCCAGAACTCAACGCAGAATTTCCCCGTAACGAACCCGGATTACAATGCTGCGTACGCCCAGTTTGGCGGTAATCCACAGTTTATGGACCCGTTCCCGAAACCGTCGGCGAACTTTTTTGCGCAGACGCCGTCGCCCAACGTAACACCAATACCGCAGCAGTCTGTCGCTCCATTCTCGCCAGCACGGTCTCGATACGAACAGTTGCCAAACCTAAACCTACCCTCGCACGGCGGTGGATCTAATGGCTGTGTGAAGAGAGCCGCCCCGGCACCGACCCTCGCAAATCCACCACCGGACGTCAGGGCGAATGAGGAAACCGTCACGGTGGAACTCACGCAGCAGGAATGGGTGGCCGTGCAACAGGCTCGAACTGCAGGCGTCAACTTTACGGAACTAGCAAAGGCAATCAGCAGTGGCCAACTATTATTCCTAACACTACACAGCCAAAGCACAACTGTTACGGAGGACAGTAACCATCCAAGCAACGCCACCAGTCCCTACACAGCCTCGGCCCGCAGCTCACCTCCAGTCAACAACGGAAGCGGTGGCAGTGGCAGCTGCAGCACCCAAATCAAATCCCCGCCGCCACCGCCATCCACTTTCACCAGCCACGGCTGCGGCTGCGGCGAAAAGCAACAGCAACGCCAGGCCCGCGAGGAAACGCTGGTGGCACCCAACTCGCCCCGCTGCAAGTGCGGCGACTCCTGCCGCTGTGTCCCCTGCGCCGACCATCCCCACAACCCGGCGATGCTGGCACACATCCGTCGGAACATGGAGCTCATGGACGCACCGCAGCAGGGGATGTTCGACCCCTCCCTCGGTGGCGGCGGTGGAGGCATGAATTCAGGCTTCAGCCCCAATAGACCACTGGCGTACGACGGCTATTACGATGACGGCGACGGCGACGCCCCTCAGGACTCGATGAACGATTTCAACGACTTTGTCATCTGCGACTACAGGTACGGAAACGGGACGGGCGGGTGCAAATGCGGCGAAGGATGCACGTGCATAGGGTGTCTTATGCACGGAGGACACGATGGCGCGTTGTTGGACATGAAGAGCTCGGGTAAAAATCATAATGGAGGTGGCGATGATGGTGGCGGCGGAGTCCGGAGTTAGGAGCCTCGGGCTGGTATGCTTTGATATCGTCACTTTGCTTTTTTTTTCCTCTCTGGAGCTTTGGGATTGGCGGGTTTGGCGTTCTCTTTTGGAGCATCTTCATTCTAGCCTTGGGGCTAACATTACTGTTTCGTATTTTTAACATATGTACAGCAGGGCACCCTTTGCACTATTGTTCACCCAGGGATAGGGAGCCTGATGAGGCTGGATGGTTTGGCACAAAGTGGAGGATGGCTGATGGAACTGGAGTTGGCGGGAAAGACACGCCAAGCCCTACTTACGCACCTACTTAATTTGACGCCACGTGTGGCTGTGTGACTCGTGGCTGAGGAGCGAGTGACTGTGATGCACCTACAGCGCAAGCCCGCGCCCACGACGGAGGTGGTCCCACTGCGGAGTGGTGGGGACATAGACCGGGGAGGCGTATACATATACAGAATAGAGTGCACACGACCGGACGAGATACGATCTCCGCCGGCTATCTGCACCATTCCTGGCAGCGTTTTCCTTGCTTTTCCCTTTTCCTTTCAACGAGAGGTGGTTGCCGACGGTATTACGAAACAGGGTCCGTTCGCTTGCCTAGAGATTGAAAGTTCGGAGATTGGGTTTGGGGGGGTTGCAGCTACGGCTTAAGTCTGGATGACTGGGATGGGTGCAGCTTGGGAAAGACGCATCGTTGGGAGAATTTGTTTTATGACTACAATATTTATTTATTTTAACTTTTTTTTTGCCATTCATCGCGTGCGACCTAGATCATAGATAGGTAGCTATTTGTGGAGTACAAACATTGCACTTGTGAATCCGCACACATGATTCGAGTATGTCGCTGTGATTTGCTCTACGTGACGAGAGTTCGTGACAGTTGAGGGACAAAATTGAAATGAAATGCCACCACTCGACTGGGAGCAACGGAGAACTGCTCAAGAAACCCAACAACTCCCCTCACGAACGAATGCACCCTCACGAATGATAGGCATCGTAGACCGCGCCGCTGACACTGCTCCCCTCGAACTTGCAATCTTCGAGCATGGCCATGGCCGCTTTGAATTCCCCGTCCGATATCCATCCTCTCCTGAGACGGTCCTTCCGCATCCAGTAGTTCCTGCACACCAGCGATCGCAGCGTGTGCATGTGCCTCGCCAGGAAGTTCCTCGGATCCTCCAAGTGGGCACCGTCGTCAGTGGTCGCGGCGAGCTCGAGGTGGCGCAGCTTCGGCAGCAGGACGGGGCTGTGCAGGCCGCGGGGCCGCGGGACATCGAAGAGGATGCCCCTGAAGGACGGGAAGAGCGACCTGGGATTGGCGTGGGGGACTGGCTCCGAGTTGATGACGATAGTGAGCGACTCGACGGAGACGCAGTACTTGATGATGTCGAGGCGGATGCTCTTTTGCCAGCCGAAGCCGCCCTTGACCTGCGGGATGTTGGACAGCGTCAAGTGGGCGACGCCGCCGAGCGCGCTGCCGATCTGGAGCGGCTTCGGGACCGGCGGCTGCGACGACGCCGACACATGGTTGTACGCCGCTGGGAACAGGCTCGGCGGATGCCATGCGTCGATCGTCAGCGATGTGATGTTGTACGTGCAGTGGTTGAGCGCCTTGATCACGCCCCAGAACGCGCGCGTGGCCCCGGCATCGTGCGCCCGGTAGGGCTCGTTCGCGAACGCCGAGATGGTGATGCTGCGCAGGTTGCGGAAGGCCGGCAGCGCGCGGACCAACGACAGGATGTCGAAGTAGGTGCCGAGGACGTCGGCCTGCGCGAGGAATACTTGGTGACGCGCAACGATATCGCACGCCATCGCCGCACTGTCGGCCGGCGTAATGTCCTCTTCGAGCTGGATCATCGAGTCGACTTGATGGATTCCCGCTAGATTATCTGGTCAGCCCCCCCCCCCCAACCCCACTGTGCTCATCCGATCAGGTCAATTGCGGGGCGGTCCGTACGAGGGGAAACGTGCTCGACGACTTTGTACTCAAAGGCGGTGACATATCTCGCGAGCTCGGGTCTCTGGGAGAGGCTCACGATGCGCTCGAACGCTTCACGGTTGAATCCGCACAGACGAACGCGCTTGAAGGCTAGCGGCGTCGTTGATCGGCAAAAGGCCGTGCAGAGGAGCCGCAGTTCACGGAAGTGACTGCTGGTCGGTACCGGGTCATTCGGGAAGGGGTCATAGTGGGAAAAGATTGAGTCGAGGAGCTCGGTGGGGAACTTTTGCAGTTCCATGACGGTGGTAGTCTACAGTTTGTAGCTGAGCACAAAGTCGTTCAGGGATACGATGGGCGCTTACGTAGTTGGTGTTTCTCCACCACAACGCATCACGTCATCTACTCAATCTTGGCAAACGAGATGCAATCCTGTGTGTATGTATACAATATCGCCACGATCCGACAGGGTCGCATGTGATTAACGACTCATCATAATCATCGTCAAAATTACGCGCTCTATATAAAACCCAACCATTTTGTACATAGCATCATCACACCCTTTCACCCCGCCCCCTGCCAAACTCGACCCACAGCGCTCTGACGACTGCCCTACCCTCCGCATTCATCCGTCCCATGACTCTTCTCATCCCTTCGCGCCCAAGAACCTCCAACATCTTATCGACGCCCACGTTGATCTCTCGCCTGACAGCGGCGTCAACCCGTTCCTCGAGCACCCGCTTGACAAAGGTCTCTAACACGGGCCCAACCACGTTTCCGACCATCTTCCTTTCTTTACTCCGCTCACTGTCCGTCAGCTCGCTGTTGTGCGCGCGCACCGTGGACACCGGTGGATCGCAGAACGTCTGCAGGACACGTGCGAATGAACGTGCGGAGTGCAGGGTTAGTGGTGTGGCAGCAGTAGAGAGTAGCCACGGAGGGTGGAGAGCGCGCTGCGTTTTTCTACGCAGAAGCTTAGGGGTAAAGAGGATCGTCAGGAGTGTTTGGAGGAGCGAGACAACCAGGTGATAGCGGCCACGAATGCGGTGGCGGTGTAGAGAAAGGATTGTTGAGAGGATGGAAGTCAACGAGGCATAAACGGTATCTGTGTCTGTCGCGGAGAGCAATGGTCCGTGTGGGGAAGCGGCGATGGTGAGAGAGGAGATAGTGGCATCGACGTTGTGTTGGATGATCGCCCAGGGATGTGATCGGAGGAGGGTATTTATACAGTGGGCGGTGAGTAGAAATGCGGATGCCGAGAGCGAGGACGGAAGTGCAATGTGGAGTCGTGAGTGTATAGCGGAGAAGACATCAATGGAGGCAGAGAGCTCCTCGGAAGTTTCGGGTTCTATCGTTTGTTAGCGGTATTCCTAAAAGTCCACAGCAGGGGGACAGCTCACTCTTGATGGCGTTGATCAGGATCTTGAATAGCTCCCAGATGTGATCACCACCAATTTCCTCGGAGAAACAAGCATCCACAACTCTCTTAGAAACTTCCCGGTGAGCAGGAATATCCAGTCGATCCACCAAACCCGTGTAATGCCGTAGAAGATCTACGTCTCTCTCTCCATTCAACATTTGGGAAGAAACCACCGAGAAGGCAGTGACATTCATCACGTCCTCCGCGCTCTCCGCCACCGTGCACACGACCCCCAGGGTCCCGACGACTATATCAGCGTCCGGCGGACGGTGACCCCACGCTTCCGTAATCCTTCCAGCAACCTCAGCAGCGATCTTCTGGGCGACGACTCTGTCATCCCTCTCCAACTCCCAGACCTGTCTCCAATACTTTAACGCAGCAGCATCAACACGTTCCCTGGAGCCGACAATTTTCGCTAGTATCTCCAGGAACCTCTTCCTCATTTTTTCCAGATCTCCAAAGTTGATTCTTTCCTCCGTCCGGAATTTCCACAGTTCGGTGATAACAACCCAGCTCATCTCCACTACTCCCGCACTGAGCCCATCCCCCCTTTTGGCGCCCTTGAGGAGCGAGTAGTTCATCCGTACGAGAGAAGTGAGGTACTCCTTAGTCTTCTGTTGGTCGCGGTTGACGAATGCGTGGTTGAGTACGCGGCGAAAGATGTCCGCAGCCCCGGGGTTTGCAAACAACAGCTTGACTGCCTTGCAGTCGGTGGCCATGAATGATCCTGCGTTGCCGAACTTCCAGAGCCGCCGCATGAGCGACCGGACGCGTGAGAATCCAGCAATATCCAGGAGCAAACATGTGTCGAGTATTCTTTCTCTCGTTGTTCGCCTGATGGCTTCAAGGGGAAATTGTTCAAGTAACGAGATGATAAGGTCGTATTGGACTTTACTCTTTGAGGACAACATCGGAGGATTGGCGCTAGCTTTCAACATGTCTTCCTCGAATGGCAGCCTCATCACGAGAGCGGATAGCATAGTCTCTGTGTTCGTCAGTTATAGACTCCAATCGTGGGGTATGGCTGGATACGTACCCTTGACAGCGGGATACTCGTAGAATTCTGCCCTTCCGAGGAGTGCCTGACAGAGCTGTACAGCATTCAGAGGACCGCTGGCAGGCCCTGCCTCTAACGCTGCGCCCAGGAGATTGTCTACAAACTCCCTCCTGTGAGCGGTATCCACCTTCTCCAGAACCGCGAGATGACCGCCGATCACAGCCGTAGCCACGGCATGACCGAAGGTCGTCCTATCGACGCTGGCGATGCTTCTGTCCCACGACTTGGATCGCCCCAAGCTCTCTGCGGCAGTGTGGAGGACAATCTGCGCTCCGTCGATCGCGGCGCCCTCGGGGACGTCTTCCGCCACCCGCATCAAGACCTCGGACGCGAAAACAGCCTCCCTCCATCTCTTGCCGGCGCTCACAAGCTTCACAGCATCCTCGACGGCCGGAACCGAAAGCTCCGGCTTGATGCCACCGATCCGCACCAGCAGCCTCCATGCTCTCCAGTCTTTGCTGTCTTTCCGAGCGGTTTCCACGACTCGCTCCAATGCGCCCGACGTGAGCAACTGTGTCTCCGTTTCCTCTCTTCGCAGTCCGCGGAGAATAGCATCCAGCACGATCCATAATTTTTCCTGTCTGAGGTTTTCAACCGCTTTTACCACCTGCTGCGAGGTGAGGGAGTCTTCGACTACACGTGCAAAGATTCCGGCCAACTCGTCACTCCGCCAGACATCACCTTCTGTGCTAGACTTGAGTTGCGAGGACCAGCGCTCCACGAAACCAATCACGTCGCGCGCCTTCACGAATCCGTCCACGACCAGACGAAGCACCCGGCTGGTTTGTGGCAGTGGCCCTGCCTTCGCGAGTGCGGAGAACAGCTGGGTAGTGAGAGCAGCAACATCTGGGTGGAGAAAAGTGTCAAAGTCGATCGTGAGCGCAGTCTCGACCAGTGACCATCTCACAAGCTCCGGATTCGCGGACGTTAGATTTGCGAATTTGGCGACAATGCGCGAAAGGGTGGAAGACGGCAGCGCAGTCCCGGTTTCGATGAGAATCTGCAACAGCGAGGCGATGATGTCTCCGCTTGCTGCCGATTCGTCGAGGACTTCCGCTTGGAGGTCAACGCCGGCGACCACACTCAACAAGGCCATGAAGATCGCTTCGACGACTGCTGCATCGGCGGCCTTTGCGCGCTTCTTCGAATGTGCGTCGATCGCGATGCGAAACAGCACCGGTAGATACAGAATATCGACGGCTTTCGAAGTTCCCGACGTGGCCGTTTGCTCTCGTTTTAGGGGCGCCAGTAGGAGACCGAGGTCCTTTGCGGACGGCGCCTGAGAGGCACCCTGCTTCTGGCCAGCGCTGCCTACGGGAAACAACATATCGGACGAAAAAATGTATTCTGCGAGCATATTCTGCAGGACCGTCCTCAGAGAGCCGTCAATCTCGGGTGTCACCAGTAACGTCGCCGAAATCCCTAAGCATTTCTCCGACCACACCGTCGACGTCTGTCATTCGCTGTCAGCCCTCGCCACCACTCGGCAAAAGGCCAGAGCGCAAACCTTCTTTGCGTTTGCGCTACCCCAAATGCTGCCCCTCCACAGATCGACGACCGCATCGATCCACGCCTGCCGCACCCGCCCATCGCCGCTACCACCACCAATCATCTGCCTGCACACCCTCAAAAAGGCGCCGAGGATGCCTGCGGCAACATCTGGAGACGCTTTCAAGCCCGCAGCGATCGAGGTCTCGTTGCTCGCGATCCCTCTCAGCACCGTCAACACCTCGGCGACGCTATCCAGCAGCTTCCCTGGTGCGCCGCGCTCCTGTGTGCACAGCTCCTCCATGACTCGCGCCACTAACGGCACGATCCCATGTCTCTTCAATGTTCCGGCGACGGTCGGCGGATCGGCCGCCTGCAGTAGCACCAACAGGAACTCCCAGCACTCGGTCGACGTGCGCGCCGCTCTTCCGGCGGGGCCCTCGTCCTCCTTCAGCCGCTGGGCGAGCCATTCAAGCAGCCACTCGCTGCGCCGCGGGAAGAATACGGCCGACGAGGTCGAGGAGTGGAGGTCGCGCGCGGTCGGGAGGAGCGACAGGAGCGGCGCGTCGCGGGATCGCAGCGACTTGGTTATCGACGCCGTCTTTTGGAAGGAAGCGGCGTCCTGTCCAGCGCCCATCGTCAGCACGAGCCAGCCAGCGACCGGCAGAATGGGAGATGGCAGCACATACCGCCTGTAGAAGGAGAGACATTCTCGATTTGCGCAATGCTGCGGCGGCTTCCCGCTGCAATGACCGAGTGAGGGTTGTGAATGGGTGTGCGCACCAACTAGATAGATAGATAGATAGATAGTTAAGATAAGGAGGAAAAAAAAACCGGAACCGGGAGCCGTTGAGCCGCGTCGTTGTCGACGGTAAGTTCCGAGAAATCAGCGCTAACCGAAGATCCCAACAATTATCCGATCGATCTAATCTCCGGTCCGTCCCTCCCACCACCCAGTCACATGGTCTATGTACTATTCACTAGAGTATATATAAAAAAAAAAAAAAAAAAAAAAAAAAAAAAAGCGCCACGCTCCAGGGTCATGCGTGTCAACGAGCTCAAGGCTTGCTCTTCGTGCAATGCATTTGCCGGCGCACAAAATCCGCGAGCCCTTCCAGAACACGCCAGCCACCATCAGCCGCCAACGAACCATCCCCGCCCAAAAGCAGTAACTGCAACCAGCCTCCCCAAGTTCTCACCACGTACGTACATATGTAGAGCAGAGTGGAGCAGAGTGCCTCCAGCTCGGATCTGGAGCCCTGCATGCGCACCATCCACCCTACGTATCCAGGGAGGCGTCTACATACATATATATATATACATGGACGCAGATGTGCTCGTAGAATAACCGTGTTCCTCGTATGTAACTACCCTCAAGTTATGCAGCAGGCATCCCACCAGCACGTATGTACGTAGCACTCCACGCAGGTCGTCAACTGGACCGCGGCCGAGCCCCTCGCCCGAGCCTTAGTGCCTGCCATCCATACTACCCACACCGTATGTGCAAGCGTTCGGATCCGATCGCTGCTCGGCCATCGAAGCGGGACGGGGGGGTGGGGCGTGTGTCGGGCGAGTGACGGCCGATGATGCGGTCCCACATGCAGCAGGTGACCCCCCACCCCCACCCCCACCCCCACGCACACAAACAAAGGCCGTGAAGCAGCTATCATACGTATGTGGTTGCATCCGCACGCGGACGCACTCGGCAACAGCACATTCGCATTCGCATTCCCCGCAGATGTCGCCCCTCCCTCACTCACTCACTCACTCGCTCGCTCACGATCCGCCGCTACGTCTCCCGCCCGGTACGAAACGCTTGCGACAATCGACGTCGTGCTTCTCCGACTTTCTCCCGCTCAACGCATTACGTAACCCCCCACTCCCCCACACACACAAACACAAACACACACGACGGAGGCGGACAAATCTCGGGGCGACGGGGACGCCGCGACTGCAGCAAGCGCAAAACGGTACGGGGCAGGGATCCGCAAGCGTAAAGCGTAAGTATGTATCGAGAGTATGTATGTATGTATATATGTATGTATCTAGAGTAGATATCTATCTAGCGATTCCCTCCCCCTTACGTAGATACATGGCGTGCGACTCCATTCGCCGATCTCGACAACCCCCCCGTTCCTCCCGTTCCTCCCGTAGTTGCGTGGTGTGGCGCGCGGAACCGACGACAATTCTTTTTATTTCTTTTTCTTTTTCTTTTCTCTCTCTCTTTCTCTCTCAAGGAGAGAGAAATGGGTAGCAAACTAGTCCTCGTATAACTATGCAGACCCACTCGCGCATGTATATGTGGAAGGAAGCAAGCAAGTATGTGTTCCGTATTCGTGTATGTTACTGGTGCTGCGAAAGTGGGTAGATTAGCATCGTGGTTATGCGCGACCGCCAGCTGCCCGCGAACACACCGGTAGGGCAGGCACGCGCAGCAGCAGCGGCGGCGGCGGCGGCGATAGATAGAGTGGGTGCGCGTGTATGTATGAGGTTAGTTGCGAGTATGCACTTACGGAGGGAGAGCATAGATACTTCATACTGGCAGTCGTGCCATACCCACGTATGTAGGTATGTATGTATGTATGTACAAGCACAGCATCATCAGCAGTAGCACCATCATCATCATCATCATCATCATCATCATCATCATCATCATCATCATCATCATCATCATCATCATCATCATCATCGTCATCGGACCATCCGAATCTCCACTTCGAATGCGCTCATCACTCATCTCCCGGCCCACTCCGTGGCGCATCATACATATACCGTACCCGCACATAGATACCCCGTGCACGTTGCAGAACATGCATATGTATGTATGTAAGTACACCGCAGTCGAGTTGCCGGTTATTTACCGCCAAGTACCGAAGCGACCGAACAGCGGAGGAGCCTGCCTGTGGGTGGGTGGGTGGGTGGGAGGAAGAAAGCAAAAGGAAAACAAAAAAGAAACGAAAGGAGGGAAAAAAAAAAATGCCACGCAGTCTCTATCTAGTAAGAGAAAGAGAGAGAAAGAAAGAAAGAAAGAAAGAAAGAAAAAGAGAGAGTTCATCTCCACCCGTCATCGTCATGCATCGCATGCATCTTCTACACAACGGCCCCGGAGAGCAGCAACGCTCCGTCGAAGCCGAGACGTTCCGAGTATCTATGTATGTATCTAGACGGATGGCAGCACTGACAACGATGTATGTATCTATGTATGTGGTCGGGTAGATCAAGGTGGGAGCACATCATACCTGCTATCTAGATAGATACTTTTCAACCGCCACTGTGCGTGCATAAGTAGGTACATACTTTGGGAAAAACAAACGATCCAAAAAAGGAAAGAAAGAAAGAAACGGAAAAGAAAAAAAAAAGAAAAAAAGAAAGAAAAAAAAGGCCATAGGACACCCGCTGTTATAGGATGGCGCCGCAGCACGCGCGGATCGATGACGATACATCTGGGTTACAAGGGGCACATGGTGAAACCTATAAGCCGCAGAAGGGCGTGAAGAAACCGCTTTGCATTAGACAGTAAAGTAAAGTACGTAGATAGAGTATGTAACCAGAATAGCTACATATGGTACGTGCGCGCTGAGAAGGAGGGGAAGAAGCGGAGGAGCCGGAGGACGGTGGGCAAATGCACACCAAGGAAACGGACGGGAACCGGGATGAGCATGCACGCCATGCAAGTTTCTCTCCCTCTACCCACTTATGTACTCTACTTACATGCATACATACATACGTACATACATACATGGGAACATACATACATACGTACATACATGGAGTAGTCTACGTGCCGCGCGGGAGTGGCAGAACGAAGTAGGCTTTATGCATCACCCACATTCGGGCGGAGATAAAAATAAATATAAAAAAAAAAAATAAAAAAAAAAAGAAGAGAGAGGAATCACAACAACAGCTATCGCTTTTCGTCCCAGCTCCAAGTCCCAGCCCAGCCCAGCCCAGCCCAAGCCAGCTCCCAGGTCCTCTAGATGTGCTGGCCGAGATCCATACACACTCCTCCTCTCCAGCCACCCAGCCACAGAGCAACCGTATGACAGAAAAGAAAACCCCCCTCCCCCCATAAGCGTTAGACCGGATCAAAGTCACAACGAAAATATAATAATTTAACACGAAGAAAAAAAAAGGCAAAAGAAAAATCATCCGTTATTCGTCAGTATCGTGGCCTCGTTCGTAGCATCCCACCGCGCCGTCCCGTGTGCGAGAAACCATAGAGATGTAAGGAAATAGTAACGATGATATAGACGAAAGAGAGAGAGAAAAAAATAGAAAAAGAAGCCCAATTCTATGCACGATCAAATATGCCAAACACCGCAGTCGACCGATAGGTTTGCCCTCCAAAAGAAAAAGCAGATAAATCGAAAGCAGTTCGAATAACACCAAAAACAAAAGGAATGTCCATGACGGCAAAAGGGAAAGATGCAGGTAACAGAGAAACGGTCAAATAATGAGAGCTAAAGCGCGAAGTGTGAAGCAAAATGCCGACAACCATGATGAGGAACTGGGGGGGGGGGGGGGGCTAAAAAACAAAGGGAATCAAACCAAAAAAAAACCAACGCAAACTCCGTGATGACCGATACCATGTCGCAACAATGAATCCCTCGCGCCGCGCATGTTGCATTGCCGTCCGTGTCTGTCCTATCTTCATGGCCGTTGTAAATACGTTTGGACACACCTCGCCGTTCCACAGTCGAACCCTTTCTAGATCCCGTCTATTGTTTCCCAGCTCTTTCTAACTTCTCCAACTGGGCCACTGCCATCTCCTTCCTTCTCTGATCGTGTTCCATCCGACGGTCCCTCTTCTCGATGTCCTTCTTGAGTGTCTCGATCTGTTTCTTCAGTCGACCGTCTGGCGAGTCACCCAGTCCATTGGTCTGTCCGGGTGCCGCCGACTGCTGTTGGCCGTTGTTGTTACTGTTGGTGGCGGTAGCGGTGGTGGCGGCGGACTCCCTGATGTGAGGAAGCTCAAGAGAGCCGCGGTCGCTCGAGGAGACGGTGGAGACCGGCGACCGAGGCTCCGTCTCCTCGGAGCAAGTCCTGTCGGCTTCGGGAACTGCATTCGGCCCCGATGTCGTGGCAGCGGACGCTGCAAAGCAATCCACCGAGGACGACGAAGCGGGGCCGGGAATACCGTGGGCCCTCTTCCAGTTAGCGACCCAGGCATCGTCGATAACGAGACCATCCATCTTCTCCGGAGGCGGCGGCGGCCGCACGCTGGAGAGCAGTTTTTGGGCCTCGCGCTTGATCTCTCTGTCCACGCCCTGGGGAGAAACATCCGGATTGAGCTTGCAGAACTTCAGATAGAATTCGTGCAGAGCAGAATCGATGGGGCACGCTCTGTTGTCTCGAGGCGGTGGGGTCGGAGGCAGAGACACCGCGGAGGGTGTGGGTGCGGTCAGCTGCTTGTTAATCTGGATCTTCTTGTGCACCGGAGAGCGGGGAGGCCCGTTCAGCTTGCGATCCCTCTTTATGGGAGTGACCGACACAGCTACCGATTCTACAGCATCTGGTGGGCCTGACTCCTTGGATGACGGTGATGCCTTGAACTTCTTTAGGTTCCGAGAGACAGTGGACTGGTTGATCGATTTGCCAAACTCTGTCTTGAACCACTCGGCTAGCTCCCTCTGTAGATGGTCATTGCGTTAACGATTACTCGACGCACATAGGGGGATGGCAGTGGTAACGTTTACACCGGCGAAGGGGGGGGGGGATACGGCTAGTGTTGCGGGGGAGGGGGGGTGCGAGCCAAGGGATCCGATCACGACACGGACGGACGGGCAGGAGACAAGAGCGGAAGGATGGAAGGACGGACGAACGAACGAACGGATGAATGAATGGATGAATGAAAGAACGGATGAATGAATGAGGCCGAGAGAGGAGAGAGCGGCTTACCTGCTTGAGGTGAGGATTTGAGACATGGTGTGCATTCAGAGCATGCTTCTCGTCCTCGGTGGCCTCCTCGTACTTCCGTTTCCTGGGTCCGTAGACCAGCCCATTAGACGGCGAAGGCGGAGAATTGGCGCCCGAGCTTTCTCGCGGGGTGTTCGCATCGACGGGCTCCTCCTTGGCCACGGCCGCCGGAGTGATTGGATCGAAGTCCTTCTTGACGAGCGGTGTAGATAGTTTCTCGGGCATGATGGGGGATGTTTTTTGTTTTTTTTTTGTTTTTTGTTTTTTGTTTTTTTGCGAAGGACTGCTGAGAGGGACTGGGGGCCGGATGATGGGGATGCTCTCTGTATTTCTATTTCCTCTCTCTCGCCTCTGGAGCGGGAGAGGCCCTGGGAGAAAGCGGGGCTGTTCACTTCTTGTTCTTCTTCTTCTTCTTTTTTTTTTTTTTTGTTGTTGGTTGTTGGAGCAAGGCTGCCCGGGAGGTGAGCGGATGATGAAGTGCGGACGATGATATCGGAGTGCGGGATGGCTGAGTTGTCAGTTGAGGGGGTGCGGTTGTTGTTGTTGTTGTTGAGGTGGTGGATGGGTATGTGGTATGCGGTGGGTGGTGGTGGGGGGGGGGGGGGCAGACAAGGTACGTTTATGTAGCCGGAGTGGTGAGACGCACGACGTGGTAGCAGACGGGATTGACGAGGAGGGAAAGCTGTCGATAAACAAACACTATGTAGCGAAAGGGAAGAATTCAGGAATGCAGTCCAGGGGTGGCTCTCGATCCGTGGCGAAGCGGGGGGACTTATAAGTACTGGCCAGGCTCAGGGCTGCGGGATCGCTTTCCTTCCCATGTCCATGCAGCCAGCACAAGCGCACGGTAGTCTTCCCATCGAATGCCTGCAAAGTCACGACACCCTTCATGCCCCGTCTGGAGATCCGCCCTGGTTTGAGGTGGCTGACAGACCGACCGCTGCCCGCCCGGCCACTGGGGGAGAGACCCTGGTATTTCCTTTTTCTTCTTTTTTTCTTTTTCTTTTTTCCTTTTTTCCTTTTTCTTTCCCTTTTTTTTTGGGTTGCAGCTGCCAGCATAGATATCTACCGCTGCCGCAGCGGTGCGGTCCATTTGCCTACTGTACTCGATCTGCTCCGCTCCGGTGCTCCAGACACCCTTACGGTTCTGCTCCACGCGCAGAGGCGAGCCATTCGGGGCCCGGGAAGACGTCGAGAAGCGTCTCGGCGGCGTGCATGTAGCGGTGGTGTTGCAGCGGTGCAGCAGCTAGGGCCAGTCCTCTGCGGACCTGGACGGCGGGCGGTGGGCGGCACCCAGACAGCGGACAGTGGCTGCTGGACGCCGGCCGGCGCGGGACACGCCCCCTCCACCGGACGGGACATTAGAGTGACTGTGGCCATGGATGAAGGGTGGACGGCGATGCATGCGTGGGAGCTGATCAGCGAAACACGAAATGGGAAGGAAATAGCGAACAATCTGGGCGGCCAGGCATTCCGCCGCGAGTGGAGCGAGTGTGAGTGCGTGAGTTACATATGCAAGTGCGGTGTCGACGGGGCACGGAGAGATGGAATGCGTCGGGCGTGAGGGCATAAAGAGAAAGAGAAAGAAGAAAAAGGCCCAAAAGGGCCGTCTATATATGCATGCGGTCAGCACCAACACCAGGAGCCGAGCTCTGGAGCGGTGCGTGGCGTCTGTTTCAGGATCGACTGGACGCAGATCCGAGAGCGGGCCACTGCAATGGGGCTCCGCTGGGAAGGAAGCAGCTGCTGGGCGCCGGCGGGCGGGGAGACATCTCCTGGCGGCGGGCGGGGAGACATCTCCTGGCGGCGGGCGGCGGGCGGTGCGGTGGAGACCGCCGGCCGGCCAGCCCGGAGTCCGCAGGGCTCGAGCTCCAGCCGGGCGGGGCGGCGCGCGGAGTCGAGTGGAGCATCACGGCGGGATGTGCGGCACGGCCGTCCGTCCGCCACATCGTGCGTGCGTCCGGCATGGAGAGTGGAGAGGAGAGAGCGACTGCCGCCGCCAGGACGATAACGTTCTGTCGAATCTCACGCCCAGCCGGCGAGCCCCCGTCCTGCTCCGCGGGCTCCTCGCGCTCCCCCGCTCCCTCCCGCCGCCGCCAGCCAGCCAGCCAGCCCCCCCCCCCCCGCTCCGCCAGCTAGACGGACAGCCCGTCACGGACAGCCAACCCCTTCCCCTCCCCCCGCCGTGCCCTGGGGTGCGGGTGGAATCCATGCCGCTCCGGGCACGGGCGAATCCACTCACTGGCGTGTGATTCGCCGCGCTCCAAGATCTTGCTGTATTATGACTTGCAGGTGGAATATGTGCGGGATCGACGACAATTCTGAACTGTCCGGACGCCGCGAGCACGCACTCAGCACGCACGCCGTCCCGCCGTAGGAAAAAAAATAAAAGAAGGAAAGAGGGGGGGGGGGGGGGGGGGGGGGGGAAAAAAAAAACAAAAAAAAAAAAAAGGAAAGAAAAAAAATAATTAAAAAAAAAAATATTAATTTTATATTAAAAAAAAAA
>Ga0307516_10002363_pt1 | contig 25296 bp, 17 predicted proteins | sample 19_EM_MG_FD_203310 | JGI IMG/M metagenome (GOLD analysis project Ga0307516, IMG submission 203310) | Populus trichocarpa ectomycorrhiza microbial communities from riparian zone in the Pacific Northwest, United States - 19_EM | ecosystem: Host-associated > Plants > Roots > Unclassified | place...
GTTCGGGAGTCCGCTCAGTACAAGACCCTCATGAGTTGGATTGCGAATAATGAGCGAGGCTGGAAATGGAATTACCTATTCTTCATAGGGACAGTACCAACTATGGTGATCTATTCGCCGACTGAAACAACTTTCAGACTTGAAGTTACCCCTTATGGAAAAGTCCTTTTTGGGGTTGATCTTCAAGAATTTTACAAAGACATCTCAGAGCAAGATTACTTGTTCTTCAAGAAAGAAGTTTTTGGTGATCCGCTATCCGAAACCCGCTAACCACATCGTTCGGTTCCGCATGGCGGCACTACCCTGACACTAGCCTGCTGTGACGATTGAATCAGTGCCGTACAGATGGAAACCGCATGACGCAAGATTCTCAATGAGAAAGCGGTCAAAAATTGTTCTCATTTTGCTTTGCTTAGTGCTGTTCCTTGTATTCTCGGAATGGGCCCTTCAGGGAATTTGGCTGAATGCGACCTGTACTTATGGGGACACGGCCTGCTTACAACTAACCTCTGACCGCGTAACAATCAGGATGTCTCTTGCGCTGGTATCGCTGGTTTCATTGTGCGTCGCTGTCTTTTTCGCTTTTCGGAAGCAAAGACCTCCGAAATGACAAAAGATAAACGTCTTAGCAAAGCATAGGTAATCCAGTCTGGCGCTGTACCCTTCAAACCTGCGTAACAGCCATCTTTGTTGGACTCCAGTCGAGACCACGAATTCAGGACTTTGTGATATGGAAATAACAGCTCTGACCTAGTCGCTGCGGCCAAGCGTGCGACGGAGGCGAGCAGGGAGCGCGTGGACCGTTCAGACGAAAAATCCGTCCCACAAAACGTCCAACAAAGCGTCCAACAAAACCTAAAATCCAGCCTACTGACTATTGTTTTTGTTGCGTTATTTGTTTTCGGCAGAGCTCTTCACCCGCTCCATCCTTTTCAAAGACTTGGCGAGATGGTCGGATTTCATTCTGACAAATGGGCTGCTTTACACGTTCTGTTGCTCGCTCTCCGATCGACTGTTTCGCGTGTCTCTTGATGCGCTGTCGTATTCCCCGCACGGCTCTAGACCGACTGTGGCGCGAGCTCATCAAAACCGAATACCTTGGTTTGGAGAAAAGGTACTGAACACACGTGCGGAAATCGGCGACGATGGCGTAAAAATAGGACGGTCGAACACAAGGCTTGCGAAGCGCTTCTCCCCATGACGAATGTGCAGGCTTCCGCAAATCATCGGGTCAGGCGCGTCCTGACAGCCCTCTCGAGGCAGTCAATCGTCCGCTCCCCGTCGGCGTCGGTCGCGCGCTCTCGGCCTCGAAGCCGGCGAGAAGGATCGGCCGCAACGCCTCGCCTGGATCTAGCTCCGCCGCCAGGGTTTGCACGATCGCCGCACCGCGCCGCCGATAATCGTCCGCCTTGTCGTGATCGTCCATCTCGCCGTAGAGCGCCGCGGCCGTGCCATAGACCTTCCAGGCGGCGAGCGGCAATTCTGCGTTCCCGACTAGCGCAAGCGCAGCAGACAACTGTCGCTTGGCCACCGTAAAATCTCCGGCGACGAACGCGATCCTGGCCAGCAGGCGGTGGGCCAGTGCCAGGTAATTTCGATCCGGCGCCCGGGACGTTAAGGCGTAAAGTTGCATCGCTCGCTTTTGCGCTTGGGCCAAATCGCCGGTTTCGAGAAAGTATTCGCAAAGGCTGTTGCAAAAATACGGGTAGAACAGGGAATCCATGTCGTTCCCCTCGACTTCAGTTTTCTGGACGACGGCATTCAATTGTGCCCATGCCGCCTGGTAATCCCGCAGACCGAGGCACGCTTTCGCCAGCACGGCCCGGCGCAAGAAGAACACCCAGGGACTGATCCCGAACCCGACATCGTGGGTTTCTTCGCAGTGCCTTCGGGCGCCGGCAAAATCCAGGGCCTCGACATGCAGCATGGCGACCATCAGGCGGGATACGATGGTGGCTAGCGCGTTGGCATTTTTTTCGGCCTTCGCCAGCGCCGCCACCGCCCCGCCTTGCATCAGGCGCCACTGGCCAAGGTGCAGAAGTGCGGAGGACGCAATCGCGCTGTAGAGCGCAAACAGGAATACGTCGCCGGTTTCCTGGCCCAGTTCCCTGGCATGGGTCGCGGCAACACAGCATTCACGGTAGTCCGAACTCAAATATTTCAGCACACTTTCGATCCCGTCGCGTCGGAGCAACAGCCTGGGGTCGCGCGTTTCGCCGATGACCTTGACCGCTTGACGACAGACGTCGGCGTCTTCTTCGCTCCAGCCCTTGAGCTGAAGATTGACGATGGCTCTATTGCCCCGGACCAAAGCCTGGAAAACGTCGTCATTGAGCGCCTGGCTTCTGGTCACCGCCCGTTCAGCTGCCGGGAGGCTTTGCCGCCGATCCAGAAACAGCACGCTGAACCGGCTGAGATCGATCAGCCCAAGGACCTCGAGGCGAAGCTGATCGATATCCGCCGCGCAGGAAATCATGCGGTTGAGGTCTTCAAGCGAACCGATGAAATCGCCGTCCGAACGCCGCACCCAGCCGCGCTTCTGCAAAAGCTCGATCCGCAGCATCGGCTGGCTCTCGTCGGCGACCTGCCCCACGATGTCCAGGGCGCGGGTCAGATAATTCAGGGCTTCCCGATTGCCGAACCGCGTCGCGGAAATGGCCGCGGCCTGAGTGAGATAGCGCACGGCTTTGCCAAACGCATGGCCCTCCAGGAAATGCAGTGCCAGCACCGAGGCGATTTCCGCGGTCAGACCGAGGTATCCCTGCTCCAGCGCCTCGCCGAAGCGGCGATGGGTCTCCACCCGAAGTCCGGGGGCGAGGCGCTGATAGAGGACTTCCTGATAGAGCGCGTGCTGAAAGGCGAACACCCCTGAAACCGTTCCGTCCGGCCATTCCGACGCGCCGGCAGCGGACAGAATGTCGCCGTGCCGCGCCATGGCATCGAAGGCGCGTTCGACCTCCAGGACATTACGGTCGATGGCGCCCGCGACGATACTTGCGGAAAATTCCGCGCCGGCCGCGCTGGCGATCTCGAGCAGTTGCTGCTGGTCAGGCTCCAGACGATCGATCCGGCGGCCGATCATGACGCGCAATTCGTGCGGGATATCGCCTCGGGAAATAGCGTCATCCGCCGCCAGCCGCCATTGCCCGTCGACGTCGCGGATCGCTCCGCGGGCGACCAGATCGTCGACCACCGACACCAGAAACAGCGGCTGCCCCAGCGTGCGCTGGAACACCCGCTCGGCCAGAACCTCGGCCAGTTCGGGAGCGCCGAACCGCAGCGCCAGATACTGCCTGACATCGACAAAAGACAGCCGCCCGAGGCTAAGCTCGGAGCAATAATGATGGACCTGCAAATCATCATGGACTGTCCGCACCAGATCGACGCTGGCGGTCAATTCGGCCGGACGATAGGTAACCATCACCAGCACTGATGCCTTGCGACCGCGCCGCGCCAGGCGCGACAACACGTCCAGGGTGGCCAAGTCGCTCCAATGCAGATCCTCGATGACGATGACCCAGGGGCGGTCCGTACCCAGGACTTCCACGAGATCGCAGAACTCCCGCAGCATGCGCTCTCGCGTGGCGCCGAAAATCTCATCGCGGAAGACGACGCGATCGTTGTCGTCGAGGAAAGCCGGCATCTGCGCGAGCCAGGTTGGAGCATGGGCACGCAGCGCCGTGAGGAGCGCAGGCCCATCTTCGCTGCGGCAGCGCTCTTCCAGCGCCTCGATCAGCGGCAGGAAGGCTTCATCGGTCCCAAACAGCTCGGTGCAACGGCCCCACAATACGCCGGCGCCGCAACGCGACAGGCGCTGCAGCGCCATTTCGAGCAGCGTCGTCTTGCCGATCCCGGCCTCGCCGGTGATGAACACCACTTGCCGATCTCCGGCAAGAACCTGCTGGATCGAGCGTTCCAGCGTTTCAAGCGCGGCTTCCCGACCAACCCGCCAGCCTTGGCGCGGCGCGGCGACCGCGGGGGCGGCGGCGGACGGCGTGAAACGATAGCCGCGTCCGGGCACCGTGACGATGAACCGCGCCGCGGCGCCGCCCAACGCCTTGCGCAGGGTGAAGACGGTCTGGCTGATATTGCCCTCTTCGACGATCCGGCCCGCCCAGACCGCACCCAGAATTTCGTCCTTGCCGATCAAGCGGTCGGGATTCTCGACCAGGTAGAGCAACGTGTCGAACACTTTCGGCGTGAGCGCGACCGCAACGCCGCCGCGCGTCAGAACGCGCCGGCCAGGATCCAATCGGAACGGACCGAAACCGTATAGCCCCTGATCGTGCGACGGCATGGTCCATCCGATTTTTGAGAAACTTTGAGACCGTTTTGAGGATACCGGGCCATCACCCAATGTAGCATGCAAGAACGGAATTGAGACGGAAAGTTGTGCGGCAGGCCGGTCCGTCTCGGTCGACGGGAGCGCGAGTCAGGTTTGGCGGCTTGGGCTCATTTTGGCCAAAACGACAACAATCGAGGACACCATGCCCACATTCATCAGGATGGTCGCCGAGCTTGAGGAGCCCGCGAAGTTTCTCAGCGATGAGTTCTGTTCGGTAGTCCTGTTCTGCGGCATCGGGCTGCTGGTGTCGCTGATCGCGGTCTGCACCGGCGTGCAGGGTGTATGGCTCTGAGATCATCGAGCACGACGCGCGACCAATCTTGGCTTCTTTCCAGCAATTTCGCGTTGCGCCACGTTTCAGGCTTTTTTCGAAAAATCGGAGCGCGCATCATGTTTGAAGCCAATCGCCGCATCATCCTTCAGTCGATCGCCGTCGGCGCGGGTACCTTTGCCGCCTCGCAATCCTTTGCCGTCGGAAACGACGGACATGCAGCTGGATACGACGTTTCCGCCGCCTCGGAATACCTGAAGACGATTCCGCGCAGATCCGGTGATCCCGTGGTCTTCACGGCTTCCCTCGACAAGGGGCCGATCAAGGCAACATCCGGGGGCTGGGCGCGCGAAGTCACCATGCGCGGATTACCCATCGCCACCGATATCGCCGGCGCGCATCTGTTTATGAATGCGGGCGGCGCCCGCGAGATGCATTGGCACAATTCAGCCGAGTGGGCCTACATCGTCGATGGCCATTGCCAGGTTACGGTGGTCGATCCCGAGGGTGTCGCCGAGGTCGTCAATCTCGGGCCGGGTGATCTCTGGTACTTCCCCAAGGGCCACGGCCACGCCGTTCAAACCCTCGGCCCGTCGCCGTGTCACGCGATCCTTGCGTTTGACGATGGGCTGTATGCGGAACACGGCACGTTCGGCATCAGCGACTGGATGAGCCGCTACGACACAAAGACACTTTCGCAGGCATTCGGCGTCTCGGATGAGGCTTTCGCACAGATCCCCAAGGCCGAGACCTACATCATGCAGGGCGAGGTGCTGACTCTCGATGGTCCGCAGGCGCGTTCCGCCCGCGAGTTGGACCACGCGCGAACCCATCGCCACGCAATGATGGCGCAGAAGCCGAGAGTGAGCACGCCCGGAGGCGCGCTCTACGTCGCGTCTTCAAAGGAATTTCCGATGTCGACGACGTTGACGGGAATGGTCCTGAAATTGAAGCGCGGTGCGATGCACGAGCCGCATTGGCACACCGACGCCAACGAATGGCATTACGTATTGAAGGGGCGAACGCGGGTCACGCTGTTCGCGCCCGACAAGCGTGTCGCTGTGGCCGAGCTTTCGCCGGGCGAGTGCGCTTACATACCCCGCAACTGCGGACACTCAATTCAAAACGTGGGTCCGGAGGACGCTGAAATCGTCGGCGTGCTGGACAGCGCCGCTTATCACGAAAGCTCGCTGTCCGATTGGCTGGCCAAGGCGCCGCGACATCTGCTGGCCAACAACTTCGGTATCCCCGAAGGAGCCGTCGCCAACTTCAACAGGAAACGCATGGTGATTTCCGCCCCCATCACCGCTTGACATCGGTTTGTCCGGTCGAAATCCGACCGGGCACCCGTCAACCGGCTCGGAGGATTCAACAATGACCTCGACACTTCGCGCTTTCATCCTTGGAGTGATCCTTGCCGCAACCACAAATTCCGTGACACAGGCGGCGGATCGCTCGATTACCCTGAGGCTCGGAACCGGGTCGTCGCTCGCGCTGGAGAAGCCGTTCAAGACAGTGCTGATAGGCGATCAGAGTGTCGTGAATGTTCGCACGCAAAACGACCGCTCGGTCATTCTCGAACCGCTGAGCCTTGGAGCGACAAACATCATCTTTGTCGATGAGAGAAGCATTGCGATCGCCAACGTCGGAGTCCTGGTTTGTAACGCAGGCGCAATCCGCATCACGTACCAGGACCAACCGAATTGTGAATGAATAAGCGCTTCAGATGAGTGGGCGGCAACGCTTGTCGCCTTCAAGCTTGTTTCAAGTTGCGAACGAACGCACGAGCCGAGCGGATTCGACTGTAGCGATCCTTGGTTGTTGGCTACAGGATTTTTCCGCGCTTCCCAATCCCAAGGAAACCGGGGCCAATAATGACCAATGAATTTTTGCCGACAAATACGCCGCGGTACACTTTATTTCGTCCGTCCAGCCGGCGGATACGGCTGCTGGTCGGCAGCGCGACTTCGGGCTGGACCTGCCGTGGGCTGGCTCTGGCCGTGGGCGTCGCGGCATGCGTTTCCACCGGAGTTAGCCCGGTTCGGGCGGCTGACTACGCTGCGGGCGGTGGCGTCAACAACGCGCCCTCGGGCAGCGCCACCGCAGTCGGCGCAGGCGCCACTACCACTGGCGTGAATGCGACCGCCTATGGTGCTGGCGCCAACGCGACCGGCACGTTCGCAACCGCGACCGGCGTGATTAGCAACGCCAATGGCCTGGAGGCGACCGCGACGGGCGTGCAGAGCAACGCGGCCGGCGACTTCGCGACCGCGACCGGCGTGCTCAGCACCGCCAATGGTCTGGAGGCGACCGCGACGGGCGCTGGCAGCAGAGCAAACGGTGCCAACGCGACCGCGACCGGCGTGAACGCCTTCGCGAACGGCGACTTCACCACCGCTACGGGTAAGTCCAGCAATGCAACCGGCGTCAGCGCGACCGCGATGGGTGCGTTCAGCACCGCAACCGGTACCTTCGCCACCGCGACCGGCGAGAGCAGTGTCGCCAATGGCGCCCAGGCGACCGCGACCGGCGTGAGCAGCAACGCCAACGGCGCCAACGCGACCGCAACCGGCGTGAACAGCACCGCCAACGGCGACTTCGCCACCGCGACCGGCAAGTCTAGCAACGCCACCGGCGTCAGCGCCACCGCCATGGGCGCGTTCAGTTCGGCGACCGGAACCTTCGCGACCGCGATCGGCGAGAGCAGCATCGCCAATGGCACACAGGCGACTGCGACCGGCGTGAGCAGCAACGCAACTGGTACCTTCGCCACCGCGATGGGGGTGAACAGCTTCGCCAATGGCGCCACCGCGAGCGCGTTCGGACAAGGCGCGTTCGCCAATGGCGACGCCACCACCGCCGTCGGTCAGGGCAGCGTTGCCGGCGCGACCGGTGCAACCGCCCTTGGTGTCGGCGCGCAGGCACTGGCGACAAACTCGGTCGCGATCGGCTCTGGCTCGGTGGCGACCCTGGCCAACACCGTGTCGTTCGGCTCAGCCGGAAACGAGCGAAGGCTGACCAATGTGGCGGCCGGCATTAACCCGACCGATGCGGTCAATGTCAGCCAGCTCTCGAGCTTCAACTCGGGCTTCCAGTCCCAGATCAGCTCATTGCAGTCGCAGGTCGGCGACAACCGCACAGAGGCGCGTCGCGGCATCGCTGCGGCCGTCGCGACCGCAAGTGCGCCGATGCCTTCGGCTCCGGGCAAAGTGACATGGCAGATCCGCGGCTCTACGTTCCAGAGCGAATACGGCGTCGGCGTCGGCTTCGCATACCGCCTTCGCACCAGCTTCCCGCTCAATGTCGTCGGCGGCTACGGCAATGGCGGCGGCAACCAGCACACGGCCTATGTCGGCCTCGGCGGCGAGTTCTGATCCGGTGCGCATCTCCGTTGCAGTCGAAAAGGCAGAGTGGTGACTGGCGCATCACGCGGCTGGCGCGTTCTGGTCTTTGCAGCTGCAATAGCTACGATCGCGTCCGCTGGTCGTGCGGAGATGCCCGCGCAAGCGTCGAAGCCGGCCCAGATCGATCGAAATGGTGTCCTGATCCTGATCCGCTCCACGCTGCTGGCGCTCGATCAGGCCAACAAGACCGGCAATTACACCGTGCTGCGCGACACCGGCGCGCCCGGCTTTCAATCAAACACCGCGGCACGACTCGGCGAGATCTTCGCCAAGCTGCGGAATGACAATCTCGATCTGTCGGGCGTTGCGGTAATCGATCCGCAGCTCAATCTGCTGCCGCAGATCGAAGCCAACGGCCTGATGCATATGGCGGGCTTCTTTCCGTCGGTACCGACCCAGGTCAATTTCGACCTGGCGTTCGCGCCGGTGAGCGGGCAATGGCGGCTGTTCGGAATCTCGGTCTCAATCGGACAGAGCGGGCCTGCTGCGCCGGAACCGCAGCCGCCGGCGGCGCAAAAGCAGCCTGCAGTAAATGGCGCCAAGCAGCCTGCGCCGGCAAAGCTCGCCCCCGCCATCAAGCCCGGGCCACCGGAGCACAAGCCGGCCGACAACCAGCAGCCAAAATAAGCCGATCCGCATGCGAGCCTGCGCCAAAAAGGACACTGCATGGCGCTCGCAACCGCCGTTCTGACAACGAGAAATTCTGTAGCGATCTCAATGGGCCAAAAACGTCGAAAATGTCAGAACGGCCTTTGAAAACACAACAAGATTTTCCGACTTCCAAGAAGAATACACCCCGGCCGCTATCTCAAACGGCCACCATCAGCGAATGTCGGTATCGGTGGTTGCGAGTCCCCGCAACCAAGATTGACCTGGCAGATCAGGCCTTAGGCCTCCTCTGCCTGGGCTTTTTCGTGGGCATGAACCGGTGGTTGGTCAGTTTGGAAAAGGACCCCGAAATAATTGGTTTGGTTTTCTGGACTCGCCCTTAGCTGGAACTGTGGAGTGAGCTCGCCATATGGGATTCCAAAGGCTCACGGCACTCCTGCTTTGTATCGTGTCGATACTCACCGGGGTGACCCGGTAAATAATAACCGATTTCATTTTTTGTTTGCCATCGTCTTAGTCATCGGGATGGTGTTATCGAGTCGCCGTAGAATTTGGCAAGAGATCGAACGATTGGATTCTTGGTAGTGCGAGGCCGCTAACCGGTCATTTTGATGCAGAATTCGCGAGTTTTGCCGGGGGGTGTCTGGCGGTAGCGGTCTCTCGCTACCAAACATTTCAATCACTTAGCGCTCAGCGCAACGCTGCTTAGGTACTGACTAGGTACCGAACTTAGCCCGCTTTTGTCGTGGCACGTTGGCCACTCCGGCTCACGCTAATAATTGGTGGATGACGACGTCGCGAGCGACAATCAGGGAGGACGAATCGATGAACAATCCCGGCGAACCACACCGAACCGGCGGCTTTCCCCATGCCTCGACAGGCCTTGACCGCCTCCAGATCGGCCATCTCCGGCATTTCGCGAATTTGTCCCGTCAACCGCCGAACCAATGGGACCTGATGAAGGGCAAGGGATACGGGCAGGAGGATTTCGGCGGTTACCGATTCCAGCTGGCTTACATGGCCTATGCACTCGCTCTCACCTACAGGCACAGACTGCCCGCCGCACCGGGTGTGTTCAAGCCGATCTTCGAACGGTTGATCGGCAAGATGCTGCTTCCCGAAGTGTGGATGTATTGGCGCGACGTCAGCCGGGGCGGCAGCATCTTCAACGCGCATCTCAGCTCCGGATATGTTGAGCAGTGGGACCCCGTCATCCGAGACAACATCATGTACAGCGCATATCTCCAGTCGATGACGCTGATGTACCACTATCTGTTCGACGACGACCGCTATGCGCAGCCTGGTGCGCTCACACTCCGGTTCTGGTCCTATTTCTGGGGCGGCGAGGAAAAGCGTTTCGCCTATGACGAGAAGTCGCTCAATGCGCATCTCTACTGGCAGATGGTCGAAAGCGGATATCTGGGCGTCGCCTGCGAACCGAACTGCACGTTCCAGATCTGCAATCAGCCGGCGATCCTCGGCTTTCGGCTCCACGACCTCGTCTACGGCGGATCGATCGCCACCGACGTCGTCAGCGGGTACGAACAGGCCTGGAAGGATTTCGGGAGGATCGGAGACAACGGCCACTACAACATCATGCTCGCCCAGGACACCAAGGCGGTGCGACCGAACATTGGCAAGGCAGTGTGGGTCGACGCATGGTGCGGAGCGCTGATGAACATGTGGAACCGCGATTTCGTGCACGCGCACTACGCCGGCCAAGCAAGAGATTTCCTCAAGTCAGGACCGGACGGCGAATTCTCGGTGATCGCCGGCGAGCGCCCCCTCGTCATGGGACAGACCATCGTCAGCGACAGTTGCGATTTCGGATGGATGGCCGTTTGGGCGTCCGAGATGGGCGATAACACGACGCTGCGCGGCCTGCTCAAGCACGCCGATCGGCACATGTCACCGCGTTGGAGCGATGGCGGTCTGTATTACCCGCGCAACGACGCGGTGACCGACGCGGACGGAAACGCCACCATGATCGAACCGATGTCCGGCAACGTGCTGGTGGGATACGCAAGGCTGAACGTTCCCGACGGCCTGTGGCGGTTCTACAACGAACCTTGGGACGCGTCGCGCTTCGCCGAGCCAGCCTTAACGCGCGTGTCCGACGATCTAGATGTGTCGAAGGCATGGTTCGACGTGGTTGCCAACCGGCTGGAATTCTCTCTGGACGGACGGGGCGTTGCTTCCGACGGTGTGGTGATACTCGGCAACTTGCGATCGCGCGGCCGTTGGAGCCTGCATCGGAACGGTACGGAGGTCGCACGCGGAAACTCGGATTTGCCCGGTGAAGCGAGCGGCCACGTCGATTTGCAGCCATCCAAAGACGGTCTCTTGCTCAGGCATCTCGATACGGGTCCCGGCGCCTACGTGATGACGTTTGAAGAGTGATCGCATGCACGTCCCGCCCCCCTCCGAACCGCCGACGATCCGCGGTACATTCCATTTGACGGACCATAACGGCCGCGATGTCGACGCCGAGAGCTTTCGCGGCAGCTTCGTGCTCGTTTTCTTCGGCTTCACCCATTGCCGAGTCGTATGCCCGCGGGGACTGGCAAGGATCTCCGCCGCGCTGGATGCGCTCGGCGAAATCCCTGTCCGAGTCACGGCGTTGTACATCACGGTCGATCCGGATCGCGACAATCCGCAGGTGATGCGCAACTACCTGCGCGCCTATCCGTCAATTCTCGGATTGACGGGGTCGCGGGAGCAGATCGACGATGCCAAGCGTAATTTCCGCATCTTCGCCAGACGCAGCTCCCCGTCACCCGATGACGGCGGCTATGACGTGCCGCACACCGCGATCACCTATCTTTTGGATCCCGAAGGCCGACCCGTCGCGCATTTCAACGACGCGATCGAGGTAAGCGACTTGATCGAGCGTCTCGGGGGCCATCTCAAGCATTATTCGCCAGACGAGGTCCGGTAGATAGTTGGGGACTATTTTGTGAGCGCCGCGGCAAGCTGAGATGCGCGCCACGCCCGCGTCTTGCCGGCCTCTTGCGGCCTAGACTCGATGATATCCGCAAGTCCGGAAAGTACTGAACTGTAAAATCTTCGCCTCTGCGAACGCCCGACACTTTGTAGAAAATAAGATGACTATGCGCGATTATTGCGGAACAACGTACCGGGGCAACTTTCACGGCGATACGCCGGTCGTAATTTGGCCGATGGACCTGGCCGCGACGTTTGGGGGCAAGGTGTTACAGCCAACCTCGCTCGCCAAATGCTGAGAGGTCAACTCCCGGCGGGGCATACCATCCCGCCGAGCCGTAACGGGCGCCAAGCTTCACAGCGATATCCTTGTTGCAATACGGAATCCGTAGCGGCGTTCCTGCCGCCGGATTTGGTTGGGCGGGCATTGATGCACCGGCGGCAAGAGCTGCCTTCCGCTTTCGGGGGGGCTTCGCTGGCGCCATCGATTTTGGTGCAATTGATCCCGCCGGCCGGAAGGCGGTCTTGCGACCGCTCTTGCGGCGCTTCGCGCCTTTGTTCGAATCAATCCACGCGGCCATCGCAGCCGAGTTGGCCTTGGCCTCGTCGGGAATGACGGCGCCTTTCTCGAGCGCGATTTTCGTTGCGTACAACAACTGCGCCGGACTAACCGATTTGGGCTCGAGTTTCCCAGTTGCTTCACCGTCGTTTTTCTTGGGCGCGTGCTGCTTGAGAAACGCGCCGCAAATTGATATCGACGTCTTGTAGCCGGGCGGTGGTTTGATGCCGTTTTGCCGGCTAAGGCTGTCGGCAAAGCGCTTCATCGCTGGCGTGGGCGGATATGCGACAGCGCCGTTGCCGACCGCAGCACTAAGCAAGGGCGGTCCTCCGATGGCGGCGCCTTCCAAGAGTCTGCCGATAATGCGCTGGGCGACAGCACACACGGCGTCGATTGCGCCGACCATCTCCTGCTTGCCGACTACGACATCGTCGAGCAGGCACTCAAGTTGTGCCGTGACGCCCGGATCGACCAGTGCCGGATCGGCCTGCTTGAGAATGCTGAACAGCGACAGGCCGGGTTCGGTCGGCACGATGTGCTTTCCCTTGGCAATTAGAAAACCCTGCTTTTTCAGACCACCGATGATCTCAGCCCGGGTCGCCGGCGTGCCAATGCCTTTGGCTTCCTTCAGACGTTCCCGCAGAACTTCATCATCGACAAAACGCCAAGCGTTCTGCATCGCCTCGATCAGTGTGCCTTCGTTGTAACGTGGCGGCGGTCGGGTCTCCTTGTCCTCAATTTTTGGGTCCTTTAGTTGTGCGGGCTCGCCGTTGCGCAGCGGCGGCAGCAATTGCGCCTCATCGCCTTTTTCGTCGGCAGGCTGCCAGTCCGGAAATGCTGCTCGCCAGCCGAGATCGATAGGCTGGCGGCCGGAGGCACGGAATTCGAAGCCACGTACATCGAGCGTTGCGGTCGTCTGCCGGTAGCGAAAGTCCGGCATCAGAGCGGCCAAATATGCTCGCGCGATGACGTCGAACAGCTTCTTTTCGTCCGACGACAGGCGAGGCCAGACCTCCGGTAGTTTGTCGATCGTGTTGACGTTGGGAATAACGGCGTGATGGCTCGCACCCTCGAGTCCCTTGTCGTAGAAGGTGCCGCTCGCACCCTTACGGATGACCGGGGACTCGGGCACGGGGATCGCGCTGAACGATTGGCCCACCCGCAGGCCGGCCACGATCCGCGGCACGTCTGAAATCAAGCTCTGCGGCAGATAGCGCACCTCGGCGCGAGGGTAGGTGATGATCTTCTTGCCCTGGCCATCATAGAGTTCCTGCGCCACCTCGAGCGTCTTGCTGGCGGACCAGTCGAAGCGCGAGCCGCAGAGTTTCTGCAGCGACGGCAAATCATGCAGTTTAGGTGGTCCTTGCCGCTTGTCCTCGACGCGCACTGCAAGCGCGCCCTCGAAGTCGTCGGCTGCTCTGACGACGTGCTCAGCAGTTTCGCGCAGAACAATTCGGCCCTGAGGCGCGTGCCGCATCTGGATTTGGCCTCCCGCAACCTTCGCGGTGGCAACAACTTCAAAATAGGCGAGTGGTGCAAAATCGCGGATTTCCAACTCGCGTTTGCAGACAATTGCCAACGTCGGCGTCTTCACGCGTCCAACGCCGATCACTCTCCGCGTGCCCCGACCCAGGACGACGGTAGCAGTCCGGGTGAGGGATAAATTGTAGATCTGGTCGGCCTGCCGACGCGCGACGGCGGCAGCGTAGAGGCGCGAATATTCGGCATTTGGCTTTGCCCGGCCGAATGCGTCGCGGATGGTCTGAAAATCCTGCGCGGTGAACAGCACCCGCATGACTTGGCCGCGATATTTGTAATGTTCGAGAATCTCCTGACCGATTAGCTGGCCTTCGCGATCGCAATCGGTGGCGAGCCAAACCCGCTTGGCGGTTCGAAGCGCCTCGCGAATGGCTTTGAGCTTGGCGGCTTTGTTGCCACCCTCCGCTGGTCGAGTGTCGTAAAGGCCGTCCGGCCGCAGAAGGATCGCTGACCACCGCTTCCACTCGGGAATAACATCCTCGGGTTCGAGCAGATCGAATAGATGGCCCTCGGCCGGGAGGATATCTCCGTAGAGAGAACCGACGGCAGCGCGGACGTCTTTTGCCTGACTGGTTTTCTCGGTGATGACGATCTGCTCAGGCACGTCGGGGCTCGGTTGGGAATTTGGCGATCGGTTGATTGGAACATATAGAGAACAACATGAGTTGGCAAGCTTGCGCGCACCAGCTGCCGAGAAGTGTTTCGCGAAATCGGGCAAACCGCCGTGCTTCGGAGTGGGGTGCTATTCGCCGCGCTCGATCAACTGCCTGACGCGTGGATGGCGCCTGTCAGAAACGCAGCCCAGTCGCGTTCGAAATAGGCCGCTTGCGAGTGGTCGTGTCGGCGGATCTGCGGAAATGAACACGTGAAGGCTCCGTTTTCGAAGCGTATCGCGATCTTTTCGGTCCGGTCCTGTTTCCGTTCGGCGCGGAACCGAAACGCTTCAAGCGGGCCCGTACTCGTGTAGGGAACCTCTGATCCATCGGGATCGCAGATCGCACGAGCGCCACGGCTGCCCCCACCGCGCGACAGAAAGGCGTCGAGGGCGGTCAATACCGCCTCGGAGGCAAAGGCCATTTGCCGCCATTGCACGCATCGCTCGGCCTGGTCGGCTCGGTCCAGGCGCAATCCGCGTGATCGGATGTCGCCGTTCAGCCGGCGCGCTCCTTCCAACGCTTCGCGCACGCCTACGGCGGAACATATGAAGCCGGCGTCATCGCTCATGCGAGCCTGGACTTCGAGCGCGATTTTGCGCCAGTCGAGGCCGTCGTCGCGTAGACCCGACACAATATCCTGTATCGCCGTGCGAACCATTTCCGTCGGTACGGAATCGCCCGGTGCGGTCCGTTTGCTGGCATGAATATGTTCCGCGCAACGCTGCCCCATCACCTGGCCCGCGTTGAGCGCGGCGCCGCCGGGGCGCGTAACGCCATGAGTCCCGGCCGCTTCACCGATGGCGTAGCAGCCCTCCAGGTTCGAACGACCCCAGATATCTACGGCGATCCCGCCGTTCATGTGTTGGTTGTTGACCGCAAATTCCAGCGGATCGCGCGTGATGTCCTTCTTGTAGCGGCGATAAAGCTCGATCGATAAAGGATTCATCTTCGCAAGCCGCTCGATCGGGAGGCTCAGGAGAGCGCCATTGTTTTCGAGATAGGCTCTGACGTCTGCGTCGAGGTGATCGAGCGAGAAAGGCGCATCGCCAGGAACTGGCTCCGGATTCCGATTGAAATCCATCAGGACTTTGCGTCCCATCCGGGTCTCGCGATAGATCGCAAGGTCGACCAGGCTGGAACCGAAGTCGAGCATTCGCGAGGCGTGGAACGGCCACTGATAGCCCTTGCGGAAAATGTTGGAAACGAGTTCCTGCGTCGTTCGATAGTAATCGCCGAGGAAATTGCGTTCGATGCCATCGGTATCGACGGAATGGATGTAAGGCAGGCACTGCGCGTATGTTCCCGACAGATTCCAGGGAAATCCATCGCGCGGCGTGCCAATCCCGAATTGGCTTTCCGTCAGATTGACCGCCTCCACGCCCGCCTCAAGCGCAAGTCCGAGCGCCCCGAAGCAATGCTTGGGGTAGACGCTGTCGCGAAAGAGTTCGCCGGAGCCGCCCGCCGCGACGACGAGGTCGGCGCATCGGATGACGGCAAGCCCAAGCGGGTTTTCGGCAGCGCGATCTGTGGCGTGGAATGCAAGCAGACCCATGACGCGCCTCGGCTCGTCGCCGGACAGCAATATTTTCGCGCCGATGCAACGATTTAGGACCGGCACGCCGAGGCGCGCCGATTCCTCGGCGAGCACTTTGACCATCAGTCGAGATGTGCGGGGCCCGCAACTCGTCGCGCGCCCGGCTTCGTCATGGTCCGTTTGATACCTGAGCACCGCACCCAGCCGATCGAGCGGGACGGGCAATCCGAGATATTGCAGCGATGATAGCGCGCGCAGCGATCCCACCGCTTCCACATAGGCGGTGTCTTCGTCCATGGCGCCGCCGGCGCCGAGGGCTGCGGCAAGCGCGATGAAATCATCGCCATGGCGCCCGGTCGCCGCCGTATGCAGGGTCTGCTTGTCTGATCCCGAGCACGCGGATGTGCCGCCGTAGAGATTTTGCGTGGCGACAACGACGTCGATTCCGTGCCGCTTCAACTCGACTGCGGCGCGCCACCCCGCAGCCCCGCTGCCGAGTACAAGGGCGTCGCAGGCGTAAATAGGCAGCCGCATGCCGTCAGCTTCGACCGATCCCTGAGCCGTGCGGGTGGGATGACGTTTTGGCATCTCAACATCGGTCAGGGCATCGAGCACGGACTGGCAGGGCGAAGCAGCCACCGACATGGCTCCGATTGATCTTTGTTGACGATCCCAAAAGGCTACGATATCCTTATTTTGTCACGTTCCAAATAGCAAGATTCAAATGCGCTGCTGCCTTGCAATATGCGAGGTAACGACGCGAGTTCTTGTGATACGACAGTATTTTGGAACGATCCAAAAATGGGGAGGCGAATGCCTTTGGCGCTACGGGGAGAAACTGGCGATCGCGTAGGGCGCGTGACCATCGTCGATGTGGCGCGTCGCGCCGGCGTCTCCAAATCAACGGTTTCCCTGGTTCTGTCGGGCAGTGAATTGGTCGCTGAAGCGACGAAATTGCGCGTGAACGAGGCCATGGCGGCGCTCGGCTATGTCTATCATCGCGGCGCCGCCAGCCTGCGTGCGGCATCATCCGATTTGGTCGGAATGATCATGGGCGACTTGAACAATCCCTTCTTCGCCGAGCTCACGGCGGGGATCGAGGACGCGCTCTTTCAGCGAGGCTTTACGCCGATCCTGGCGAACACCAGCGAAGATATCGCGCGCCAGACGCAGGTATTGCGGGCGATGCGCGAGCATAACGTCGCCGGCATCATCATGAGCCCGGCCCGCGGCACCGATACCTGGACGCTGGCCCAGCAATGGCCGTCCCATATCCCGGCCGTCATTACGATGCGCCGCATGATCGGCAGTTCGCTGCCCTATATCGGTCCTGACAATCAGAAAGGCGAGCGTGACGCGGTCGAGCATCTTCTCAAGCTTGGCCATCGCCGTATCGCCTTTATCGGGGGTGACGCCAGCATGACGACGCAACGCGAGCGCGTCGCCGGTTGGCGCGATGCACTCAACGGCTGGGGCCTTGCCGCCGACGAATCCCTGGTCTTTGAAGCCCCGCCGACCCGGGATGGCGGTCGCTCAGCCATCGAACGGGCACTCGCCGGCCCGCAGCCGCCGACCGCATTCGCCTGCTACAATGATATTGTCGCGATGGGTGCAACGCGGGCGCTCGCCCTGCGCGGAATTGTGGTCGGCCGCGATGTCGCGGTGGTCGGATTCGACGACATTGCCGACGCCGAGCACAACGCGCCGCCGCTGACCACCGTGAGTGCCGATACTCGGGAAATGGGCATGCGTTGCGCCGAAGGCTTGCTTGGGCTGATCCGGCGGGAGGATCCTGCCGGTTTGTCGTTCGCAGGCGATGCCCGTTTGATCGTGCGCGAAAGCTGTGGCGCCAATTTCCAGGGTAGGGGGTTGTCATGAGCGGGGGTTTGCGCTGGGGGCTGATCGGCGCGAGTACTATCGCCTCAGAGCACATGATCGGTGCCATTCGTGCCAACGGCGGCGAAGTCGTCGCGGTGCTCAGCTCGGACGCGTCACGTGGCCGAAGCTACGCCGAAAGCCATGGAATTTCCCGCTCGACGACGGACCTCGCTGCATTGCTGGAAACCCCTGATATCGACGCCGTTTATATCTCGACCACCAACGAATTGCATCGCGATCAGGTGTTTGCCGCCGCTGCGGCCGGAAAGCACGTGATGTGCGAAAAGCCGCTCGCGCTGACCCTGGCCGATGCCCGCGCGATGGTCGCAGAATGCAAGCACCGGGGTGTCGTCATGGGCACGAATCACCATCTGCGCAACGCCGCGACGCACCGGGCCATGCGCGACGCAATTGCCGAAGGGCGCATCGGCAAGCCGCTATTCGCCCGGGTCTTCCATGCCGTCTATTTGCCGCCGCACCTGCAGGGCTGGCGCATCAAGACGCCCGGAGCAGGCGGCGGCGTGGTCCTCGACATCACGGTCCATGACGCGGACACGCTGCGCTTTGTGCTTGGCGATGAACCCGAAAGCGTCAGCGCGATGGTGTCTCGCGCCGGCATGGGCGAAGCGGGCCTTGAAGATGGCGTGATGGGTGTCGTCCGCTTCGCCGGCGGCTTGCTCGCCCAATTCCATGATGCGTTCACCACGCGCTATGCGACGACTGGCTTCGAAGTCCATGGCGAGGAGGGGTCGCTTGTCGCGACCGACTGCATGAGGCAACAGCCGAGGGGGGAGGTCTTGCTGCGCACTGGCGAAGGCACCGTGCCGCTGTCACTGATGCATGAAAGTCTTTACGCACGCTCGATCCGGCTTTTTCAGGATGCCACCGCCGGTGTCGGCGCACCCGCCGCGACGGGCGAGGATGGCGTGTGCTCGTTGGCACTGGCTCTTGCCACGGCCGAAGCCGCAAAGGCCGGCCGGGAAACCTCCATCGCGAGCCAGGGCTGATCAATGGCAAAGCCCAGAGTACTTAGCGCCAGCGACGCAGCAGAACTCATACCAGACGGCGCCATCGTCACGGTCTCATCCTCGTCTGGTCTGGGGTGTCCCGACGCGGTTCTGGCGGCGATCGGCGCGCGCTTCGACACGCACGGTCACCCCCGCCATTTGACGACGCTGCATCCGATTGCCGCCGGCGATATGTGGGGCGTCAAAGGCATCGATCACATTGCAAAGGCGGGCTGCCTCGCGCGCGTCCTTGCCGGCTCCTATCCTTCGGGGCCGTCATCAGCGGAGCCGCCCGCGATCTGGAAGATGATCAGCGACGACGTGATCCCCTGTTACAACGTACCTTCCGGCATTCTATTCGACATCCATCGCGAAGCCGCGGCGAAGCGACCTGGCGTATTGACCAAAGTCGGCATGGATACGTTCGTCGACCCCAACCATGAGGGGTGTGCGATGAACGCAAAGGCGCGTGTCGCGCCGATTGTCAGCCGCGTGAATTTTGCCGGCGACGACTGGTTGTTCTTTCCGACAATCGTCCCCAACGTCGCCATCATCCGCGCCACCACGGCCGACGAGCGCGGCAACCTCTCCTATGAGCACGAGGGGGGTATTCTCGGTCCGCTCGATCAGGCGCTGAGCGTGCGCAACAATGGCGGCCTGGTGATCGCACAGGTCAAACGCCTCGCTGCCGCGGGGTCCCTGCGGCCGCATGACGTCGTTGTCCCGGGAGTCCTGGTCGATGTGATCGTGGTCGCTCCCGATCAGAGCCAGACCACCAACACGCCCTATGATCCCGCGATATCGGGTGAGATCTTCCGCCCGTTGTCGACGTTCGAGATGCCGGCGTTTGGTGTCAGCAAGACGATCGCGCGGCGCGTTGCTCAGGAATTGCGGGATGGTGATGCCGTCAATATCGGGTTCGGTATCTCCGCCAACGTGCCGCGCATCCTGATTGAAGAGGGCCACCACGGTGCCGTGACCTGGATGATCGAGCAGGGGGCTGTCGGCGGCATTCCTCTGCTGGATTTCCAGTTCGGCTGCGCCTCAAATGCAGAAGCGATCGTGCCGTCACCCGCACAATTCACCTATTTCCAGGGCGGCGGCTTCGACATGTCGTTGTTGTCCTTCTTGCAGATCGATCGTCATGGCTGCGTCAACGTCTCCAAGCTTGGATTACGCCCTCATGTCACAGCCGGTGCCGGTGGCTTTGTCGATATCACGGCGCGAGCGAAGAGGATTGCCTTCTCGGGCTTTTTCACTGCCGGTGCGGCGCTCGAAATCCAGGACGGCAGGCTTCACATTAAGCGCGAAGGCAAGGTCAGGAAACTTGTCGAAGCTGTCGAGCAGATCTCCTTCTCGGGTCCCCGTGCCGTTCAGCAGGGGCAGGAGATTGTTTATATCACCGAGCGTTGCGTGATGCGGCTGGAACCGGCGGGGTTGACCGTCCTGGAGATCGCACCAGGCATCAACCTCGAGCGTGACGTGCTGGCGCAGTCCGAATTTCCGCTGCTGGTGTCGCCGCAGCTGAAAACGATGGACGCAAACCTGTTCTATCCCGGGCCAATCAGGTTGCAGCTGCGTCCGGCAATGGAGGCGGTGCAATGAGTCCGTTCGTGCAACTCTCATTCGACGGCCCGTTGGCGCGATTGACGTTAAAGCGCGGCGACAAGCTCAATGCGCTCGATCAGGCCATGGTCCACGCGCTTGCCGATGCGGCTCGTAAGATCGACGAGACCGATGGCGTGCGCGTTACGATCCTGAGTGGTGAAGGCAAGGCGTTCTGCGCTGGCGGCGACATCGGCGCCTGGGGTGCCCTGCCGCCGTTGGAGATGTGGCGAAGCTGGACACGCGCCGGGCATCGCGCGTTTGAAGCCCTGGCGCGGCTACGTACGCCCTTGATCGTGGCCCTGACGGGTCACGCCTTCGGTGGTGGCCTGGAACTGGCCGCGGTCGGCGATTTTCGTATTGCCGAGCGCGGCGTCAAATTGGGCTTGCCCGAGACGGGCCTCGGCATGGCACCCGGCTGGTCGGGGTCGCAGCGGCTGGTCCGTCGTTTCGGCGCATCGGTCGTTCGTCGCATGGCATTGGCCGGGCAGCTGTTCGAGGGCGAAGCCGCGCTTGCGCTCGGCCTTGTCGATGAGATTGCAGAGCCCGGTCAGGGATTGGCGCGTGCCGAGGCCATGGCTGCCGATATCGCCAGGCGCGGTCCAATCGCCGTCCAGATCGTCAAGGCGATGATCAATTTTGCTGAAGGCGAGGATTTGGACGCGCCGATCGAGGGGCTCGCGGGCGGGCTGACCGCGATGACACAAGACCTGGCCGAAGGCGTCGCGGCGTTTCGTGCCAAGCGTGCGCCGACGTTTCGCAACAGCTGAAGGACTTGAGCTGTGAGCGCATTCTCGCCAAGATTGCTCAATGACCGAACCAGCGGGTCGCGCTCGGACGAGGCGCGGTCGCCGACTATATCGAGAAAAAGCGTTCAACGTTCACAAAGGCCGCGCACGGGCTGGTGGCTCCCACGGACTGACCTGAACCAAAGAGATCGGAAGTCAACGCAAGGCTTCTAGAAACGGCGCCGGACCGAATCCGGTGGGAGAGTACGTCCTGGAAGGTAGAACAATGAAACTTCGTAGTCTGCTATTGACGAGCGCGATGGCCGCTTCGGTCCTCGGCTTTGCCACGGCCGCAAACGCAGCCGACAGTAAAGAACTGCAGATGCTGCACTGGTGGACCTCAGGCGGCGAGGCGGCCGCACTGAATGTGCTGAAGCAGGACCTCGTCAAGGAAGGATATGTCTGGAAGGATGTGCCCGTTGCTGGTGGCGGCGGCGCCGGCGCCATGACGACGCTGAAGGCGATGGTCGCCGCCGGCAATCCGCCGACCGCGTCCCAGATTCTCGGCTATTTCGCGCTCGACTACGCGGAGGCCGGCAAGCTCGGCGACATCACGGCACTCGCGACCAAGGAAGGCTGGGACAAGCTCATCCCGACGGCGTTGCAGAAGTTCACGACCACCAACGGCAAGTGGGGTGCCGTGCCGGTCAATATCCACTCCGTCAACTGGATCTGGCTCAACAAGGCCGTGATGGAGAAGATCGGCGGCACCGAACCGAAGACCTTCGACGACTTCATTGCTCTGCTCGACAAGGCAAAGGCGGCGGGCGTCACGCCGCTGGCGCTGGGCGGTCAGCCCTGGCAGGAAGCCACCATGTTCGACTCGGTTGTCGCCTCCACCGGCGGCATCGAGTTCTACAAGAAGGCCTTCATCGATCTCGATGAAACTGCCCTGAAGTCGGACACCATGAAGAAGGCTTTCGACAACCTCGCCAAGCTTCGTTCCTACACCGACCCGAACTACGCTGGCCGCGACTGGAACCTTGCCACCGCGATGGTGATCAAGGGTGACGCACTGGTGCAGGTGATGGGCGACTGGGCCAAGGGCGAGTTCAGGGCGGCCAACAAGGAGGCCGGCAAGGACTTCATCTGCTACCGCTTCCCCGGCACCGACGGCGCGGTGATCTACAACAGCGACATGTTCGCGGTCTTCAATGTGTCGGCCGATCGCAAGGCGGCACAGGCCGCCATGGCGACTGCGACCATGAGCAAGAGCTTCCAATCCGCCTTCAACGTCATCAAGGGCTCGGTGCCGGCCCGCATGGACGTGCCGGATACCGACTTCGACATGTGCGGCAAGAAGGGCATCGCCGACGTCAAAGTTGCGAACGGAAACGGCAAGTTCCTTGGATCGCTGGCGCAGAACTACGCTCAGCCGCCCGCGGTTGCCGCTGCCTATGACGATGTCGTCACCAAGTTCTTCCATGGCGAGATCAAGACGTCTGATTCCGCTGTGACCGAACTCGTCAAAGCGATCAAAAGCGCCAAATAGCGCGTTCGTGTTCATGCCTCTCTCCGTCATCGGAGAGAGGCATGAGCGACCGGTTTGTCGATTTGAAGCGATAGATCCGATCCGCAATTGCCCTTCGAGGCAACGGTGCATAGGCAAGCGGCGCGGCCGTGAGCCGACGGGAGATGTTCGATGTCTGTAACAATCGCTCCAGTCGCCGTAACCGATCGTCGGCGGAACTTCACGCTGCGCGCACGCATCCAGGACCTCGTGCCGAAGCTCGTTCTCGCGCCGTCGTTTCTGCTCGTCCTGATTTTCGTATACGGCTTCAATCTTTGGACGATATTTCTGTCCTTCACGAATTCAAGGGCGTTCACGAGTACCAAGCTGATCGGTCTCGCCAACTACGAAAAGCTTTGGAACTGGACGTTCGAGACCGATCCGCCGTCAAGCTGGTACACCGCGATCGTCAACATCGGTATTTTCGGCGGGCTCTATATCGTCTTTTGTCTCGCACTCGGCCTGACATTGGCGATCCTGCTCGATCAGAAGATCCGCGGCGAGGGCATTCTCCGTCCGATCTATCTCTATCCGCTTGCGCTGTCGTTCATCGTCACCGGCACGGCGTGGAAGCTTTTTCTCGATCCGGGCATCGGGCTCGAAAAAGCCGTCCACGATTGGGGGTGGACCAGTTTCAAGTTCGATTGGGTCGTTAACCCCCGCATGATGATCTATTGCGTCGCGATTGCCGGCATCTGGCAGACGTCCGGCTTTGTGATGGCGATGTTTCTTGCAGGCCTGCGGGGAGTGGACAGTGAGATCCTGAAGGCTGCGCAAATCGACGGCGCCTCCACCTATGCGACCTATCGGCGGATCGTGATTCCGATCATGCGGCCGGTCTTTCTCTCCGCCATCATCGTGCTCGCCCACATGGCGATCAAATCCTACGACCTCGTGTTATCAGTCACCGGCAAGAATCCGGGCGGGGCCGCCGAACTGCCTTCGACCTTTATGTATTCCTACACGTTCACGCGCAATCAGATGGCAGTAGGCTCCACCAGCGCGGTCATCATGCTGATGACGATCGCCGCCATCATGATTCCCTACCTCTACTCGGAACTGCGGGAGAAACGTCAATGAGCGCCGCAGATCTCGTCACCGTTCCGCCGCGTCGAATTTACTCGAGCCAATCCATTGTCACGCGCGTTGTGATCTACGGGCTATTGGCCTTTTTCGCGATCATTTATCTGGTGCCGCTCATCGTGATGGTGATGACGTCGTTGAAGCCGCTCGACGAAGTCACCGGCGGCAACATGTTTGCGCTGCCGAAATCGCTGACGTTCGCCCCCTGGACCAGGGCCTGGGGAGAAGCCGCCATCGGCGTTTCCGATACGGCCGGGATCAGTGGCTACTTCATGAACTCGATCAAGATGGTCGTGCCGGCGGTTCTGATCTCGACGCTGCTCGGCGCCCTGAACGGCTATGTCCTCACCAAGTGGCGCTTCCCCGGCCACAAGCTGGTGTTCGGCATGATGCTGTTCGCCTGCTTCATCCCGTTCCAGTCGGTCATCATTCCGATGGCCGTGATCCTGGGACTATTGGGCCAGATCGGGAATCATCTCATTGACGTCACCGGCTTTTCCTTCGGTTTCGGCAATCCGACGGTCAACCTGGTGCTTTGTCATGTCGTCTATGGCCTCGGCTTCACGACGTTGTTTTTTCGGAACTACTACGAGGCGTTTCCGACAGAACTGGTGAAGGCGGCGATGATCGACGGCGCCAGCTTCTTCCAGATCTTCCGGCGCATCCTGCTGCCGAACTCGACCCCGATCATCATCGTCACGGTGATCTACCAGTTCACGAACATCTGGAACGATTTCCTGTTCGGGTCGACCTTTGCTGCCGGTGACCAGTCGCCGATGACGGTCGCCCTGAACAACCTCGTCAATACCTCGACCGGGGTCGTCGAATACAACGTCAACATGGCTGCGGCGATCATCGCCGCGGCGCCCACCTTGTTCGTCTATGTCGTCGCAGGCCGCTACTTCGTGCGCGGGCTCATGGCAGGCGCGGTGAAAGGATAGAACATGGCGTTTCTCGAGATAAAGGGTCTTCGCAAGCGCTACGGGGCGCTGGAAGTCCTGAAGGGCATCGATCTGACCCTGGATAAGGGCGGCTTCCTCGTGCTGATCGGCCCATCGGGTTGTGGCAAGTCGACCCTTCTTGGCTCCATCGCGGGCCTGGAGTCGATCAGTGCCGGGGAGATTTGCATTGAGGGCCAGCAGATCAATGATCTGCACCCATCGAAGCGCGACATCGCGATGGTCTTTCAGTCCTACGCGCTTTATCCCAACATGACGGTCGCCGAGAACATGGCGTTCGGCATGGAAATGCGCGGTGTGCCGAAACCCGAACGTGAAAAGGCCGTCGCCGAGGTCGCAAAAACCCTCCAATTGGAGCATCTTCTCAAGCGCCGTCCGAGCCAGCTTTCAGGGGGGCAGCGCCAGCGCGTCGCAATGGGGCGCGCATTGGTTCGCGAGCCCCGCGTCTTCCTGTTCGACGAGCCGTTGTCCAATCTCGACGCAAAGCTGCGCGTCGATATGCGGGTCGAGATAAAGCGCCTGCATCAGCGAACGGGTGCTACGATCGTCTATGTCACGCACGACCAGATCGAAGCCATGACGCTTGCGACGCGAATCGCCGTTCTG